>ERZ772865.1085-NODE-1085-length-28742-cov-3.808310_pt1 | contig 28742 bp, 27 predicted proteins | sample MGYA00512133_ERZ772865 | MGnify/ENA primary metagenome ERZ772865 (study PRJEB29015, sample SAMEA2737722) | human gut metagenome | biome: human gut; feature: human-associated habitat; material: faeces | place: China | collected 2012 ...
TTGTCAGCCGGATTCTCTCCCCCCAGGAGCAGCAGCGGTTTCACCGGGCAGAGGATCCTCAGCGAGCCTTTTTGGCGCTGTGGGTGCTGAAAGAGGCTGCCGCAAAATGCACCGGTGCCGGACTGACCGGCTTCCCCAACCGCACCGATTTTTCCCCGGATGACTCCCGGGTGTTCACCTGGCGGGGCTGTCTGGTGGCCGTCATTGGTCAGGAAAACGAGACAGGAAGAAGGATTCTCCATGATTTTTGACACCCATGCCCACCTGGACGACCGGGCATTTGATGAAGACCGCCCGGCACTGCTGGATGCACTGCCAACCCAGGGCATCCGGCTTGTGATGAATCCCGGATGCAGTCTTGCCTCCTCCCGGGCCGCCGTAGCGTTGGCCGCCCAGCAGGACTATGTGTATGCCGCCGTTGGCTCTCATCCAGACGCGGCAGACGAGGTAACCGAAGCCGCCATTGAAGCATACCGGGCAATGGCGCTGGGCAACCCAAAGGTGAAGGCCATCGGAGAGATTGGCCTGGACTATCACTATGAGGATATTCCCAGGGACATCCAGAAAAAGGCCTTCGTGGCCCAGATGGAACTGGCCCGGGAGCTGAAAAAGCCTGTCATTGTCCACGAGCGGGAGGCACACCAGGACGGCATGGACATCGTCACCGCCTTTCCGGAGGTGACGGGGGTGTTCCACTGCTTCTCCGGGTCTGCGGAAATGGCAAAATGGCTGGTTGCCCGGGGGTGGTACGTAGGCTTTACGGGGGTGCTGACCTTCAAAAACGCCCGCCGTGCCCTGGAAGCCGCCGCAGCGGTGCCCCGGGACCGGGTGGTCATTGAGACGGACTGCCCCTATATGTCCCCGGAGCCCTTCCGGGGCAAGCGCAACGACCCCACCCGGCTCTACCGCATGGCCGAGGCTCTGGCCAGCCTCTGGAGCGTAAGCCCAGAGGAGGCCCAGGCCATTACCTTCGAAAACGGGAAAAGGCTATATGGGATTTGAAATCTATTGAAAACCTACGCAATCAATCGTATAATAGGGCATAAACCAACAACAGGAGAGAACTATGCTGAATCAATTTTCCAGATCGGAGCTGGTCTTTGGCAAGGATGCCATGGAGAGGCTGAAAAACGCCCGGGTCGCCGTGTTTGGCATCGGCGGCGTGGGGGGATATACCGTGGAGGCCCTGGCCCGGTCCGGGGTTGGGGCGCTGGATCTGATCGATGACGACAAGGTCTGCATCACCAACCTGAACCGGCAGATCCTGGCCACCCACAGCACCGTTGCAAAATACAAGGTAGATGTGGCAAGGGACCGCATTCTGGACATCAATCCCAACTGCCAGGTGACAACTTACCAGACCTTTTTCATGCCGGACACCGCCGACCAGTTCGATTTTTCCCAGTATGACTATGTGGTGGATGCCATCGACACCGTTACCGGCAAAAAGGAGATCATTCTTCGGGCCCGGGCAGCGGGCGTTCCGGTGATCAGCTCCATGGGCGCGGGCAATAAGGTGGAGGCCTCGGCCTTTAAGGTTGCGGATATCTACAAGACCAGCGTGTGCCCCCTGGCCCGGGTCATGCGAAAGATCTGCCGCCAGAACGGCATTGACCACCTGAAGGTGGTCTACTCCGAAGAAAAGCCCATCCGTCCCCTGGAGGACATGGCAATTTCCTGCCGGGCGGACTGCGTCTGCCCTCCTGGCACGGCCCGCAAGTGTACCCAGCGCCGGGACATCCCCGGCTCCACGCCCTTCGCCGTGGCCGCCGCCGGCATGATCATCGCCGGTGAGGTAGTCAAAGACCTGACGGCCTTCGACCGGGGAGACCGCTAAGCACGAACGCACAAGAGAACAGAACCCCCCAGGGAACGTCCGCTCCTGGGGGGTTCGTGACGAAATGGCGTATTTTGAAGCCCCGGGAAATGCTGCACCAGCCAAGACATGGGGACAACGAATGGGGCCGAGACTGCAAAAATTCACAAACGATAAACAGCACCGCCCGGCGGTACGCAAGAGGAACCACCGGGCGGCGTGTCCGTTTGGGAGCGTGTACTCCTTTTTGACTGGAAAGCCAGGCTTTTCCAATCGCCGGATAAATTTTTCGTCAGTTGTCGGAAAAATGTTTCAGCTGATTGGTGAAGTTCACGAATTCCTGGAGAAATCCCGCTTAGTTCCATTGCATTGTCCACGACAAAACAGCCCACGCACCAATCATCCTTTGCCCCTCATCATACATAATTCCCCTTTTCCTGCAAATACTTCTACCGGAGTAAACAGCGCTTTGCGCTTCAAAGGAGAAAAGAATATGAAAGCAACAGGCATTGTACGCCGGGTGGACGACCTGGGGAGAATCGTCATTCCGAAGGAGATCCGCAGAACCCTGCGAATCCGGGAGGGCGACCCGTTGCAGACATCATTGACACGGTGGGAGAAATACTGCTTTTCTATGTTGGATTTGGCTAAAAGGCGGGGGTGGTAGTTGTACATAGTGACAACAAAGAGAGCCGAAACTGTGCGTATACGAAAGGGGTAAATTGAGATGAGAGAAGTCACTTTCTGCGAATTTAACATGGACACCGCCTGCGTGGAGCTTCACTTTTCCGATGGCAGCATGGTCGCTATCAGCACCATCGCCGTGAAAAACGAAGTTGCAGACAGTATGTATCAACGCTCAGAGTTGGATTGGCTGATTTACAATAGGCCGCTAGAGTATTCACAACTGGTGCTAGGCGGTGGAATTGAGGAGTACATCAAGGGGGACGGCAGAGCATCGGTTGGAGGATTATGGGAATAGAAGTGGAGCAGCCCATCGGTCAATTGATCGGTGGGCTGTCATTTTATGTCTGCCTAATCATCTACACATATATCTTCGATTAGTTTTCTCGTAAGCGCTCAGAGCGCTTACGTTATAAGTTTTTACGCTTCTGATATTAATAACTTATCTACGATATATGTTATAGATTAAGTCTCATTGGTGAAATAGTTTGAATGTGGGGTGTTCAGTTCTCTGTAGAGTAGTTCATTGTTGCCACCGCTTTCGCCTTTTCGATAAACTACCTGATAATGGATTTCCAGGGCTTCTCGGAAGGCGTTGTAGTCCCGTCGAGTCAAGGCTTTCCAAATGCTGCGGTGCTTCTCGACAGTAAAGAGAAGATAGGAAGAAGATGTGGGCCGTTCGTAGTTTTTATCATAAGCCCAGAAAGAGTCCAACAGGGAGCTGAGCAGGGGCATTTTTAGTCCTGCATACAGTACCCTATGAAAGGCAGCATCTGCTTCGGCAAAACGGATGCCGAATGTGGCCTGTTCACTGCTGGAACTGGCGTGTTTTCGCGCAATGGAGTCCATGACCTGAACATACTGTCCCAGTCGCTCAATGGAATCCGGCTTAATGGTTTCAAAAGCCTCCTGCGCAAAGCCTAATTCCAGAACCCGGCGAAGCCTGCGAAACTGTTCCAGCATGTCGCCAGCATCGGCGCCAACATTATATATTAAACTGTCAAAAAGGCAATCTGGATTAAACTCTTGAATCACACTACCTACTCCGGGGGTCGAACGAACAAGCCCTGTGATTTCCAATGCTTTTATGGCTTCCCGCAGTACATTGCGGCTAACTCCCAGCAAACGACACATTTCCATTTCAGTTGGCAGTTTATCCCCGGGTTTTAGACCGCTTTTCAAAATATAATCCTTAATTTCCTGATAGACCTGCAGATACAGTTTAGGGGTTTTCAAACTTCGCATTTTCGGAACAACGGTATTTGACATGGTACTCCTCTTTTCTTAATATTCACTGACCTATGTCAAAGTTTCGGGACGGTTTTCCCAAAACCAAATTGCAGTATCAGCAGAATAAATCGTGAATTTTCTTTGCCACCAGCATAGCATAAACCAACAAGAAAAGTCAACCAGCCAATGGGCTATTTGTAATATTCGACAAAACAACAAGATTGAATATGTGAAAACATACAAAAATGAAAATAGCTATTGACAAATATTGTATAAAGTGATATTTTTCTTGTAGATTGTAGTTTGTAGAACAAAGTACAAATACAAAGTTTGCTGTGGGAGATGAGTCTATGCAATGTAAGCAGAAGTCCGGCAGCGTCCGCCTTCGGGGGGATACCCGCTTCGCCTATACGGTCGGTGCCCCAATGTTTGCATATCTTCTAATCGTGTTGATTATTCCTGTGTGCTGGGGCTTATACATCAGCTTCACGGATAAGATGATTGGCAGTCAGGGACATTTTGTTGGGCTGAAAAACTATATCAATCTATTAAAGAATGGGAGCTTCCGCAATGCGGTTGGTAATACAGTCGTCTACACTGTATTCTCCATTCTCGGGAAATTGGTATTCGGTTTGATTATGGCATTGGTCCTGAATTTTCAGTTCAAAGGAAGAAACGTGGCGCGGGCATTGATGATCATACCTTGGACGCTGCCCAATATCGTAGCGGTTTTGAACTGGCGCTGGATTTTTTCTGATACCGGTGGCGTGGCCAACTACCTGCTGACCCGAATGGGACTGATTGACCGAAATCTGATATGGCTGGGCAATGCAACCTTAGCTATGGTTGCCGTCCTGGTGGCAAACATATGGCGGGGAAGTCCCTTCTTTGGAATTTCCATTTTGGCCAGGCTGCAAACAATCCCAAAAGATTACTATGAGGCGGCAGAGTTGGATGGAGCGGGTGTGTTCCAGAAATTCTTCTATGTAACCCTTCCTGAAATCATGGATGTTATTCTTCTGACTATGCTGGTCTCTACGATTTGGACTATTAACGAGTTCGAGTCGGTCTGGCTGCTTACCGGCGGTGGACCTAGCGGAGCTACGGAGGTTATAGGTGTTTTCAGCTACCGTACGGCAATGACCAATATGCAACTGGGCATGGCGGTCGCTGTGAGTGTGCTGGCGATGCCGGTGCTGCTGGTGCTGATCAGTATTGTCAGCCGGAAAATGTTGAAGCAGGGGGATTGAGCACAATGACGATGAAGCAAAAAAAGAAGTTACTGTACATCCTGCGTATGGCAATGGTAGCGGTGTGCCTGATTGTGGCATTGTTTCCCATCTACTGGATGCTGAACACCTCCTTCAAAACCCAATTTGAAATGTATCAGAAAGTGCCAACCTTTCTTCCTAAAAAACCAACACTGGAGGGGTATAAATATCTGTTTACCAAAACGCCCTACCTGAATGCATTGAAAAATAGCTTTATTATCGCTTTCGTTTGCGCACTGATTTCTATAGCTTTGGGTTACCCGGTTTCCTACGTGGTTGCGAGACTGCGCTTTCGGGGACGGCAAGGCGTGTCCAAGCTGATTTTGTTTTCCTACCTAATCCCCACATCAGTACTTTATATTCCACTGTTTTTGTTTGTTTCCAAATGCGGCCTGACCGATAATATCCTCGGATTGATGCTGATCTATCCCACATTTACTTTGCCTTATGTTAGTTGGATGCTGATTCCTCATGTTCGGTCGGTACCTAAAGAAATAGAAGAGGCTGCAAGGGTGGACGGATGTACGCAAATTCAGTGTATGTATCGGATCGTATTTCCTTTGGCTACCCCAGGTATTATCTCCACATTTATCTTCGCTTTTTCCATGTGCTGGGGAGAATACATGTATGCGCTGGTGAACATAAGCAGTAAGGAAATGAAAACATTCCCACTTGTAATTTCAAACTTGATTTACGGCGATATTTACCCTTGGAACCAAATTATGGCCGGTGCGATCATCGCTTGCATTCCGATCCTGCTGGTCTACATCTTCTTCTCCAACCTGATGGTGGGAGGCGCTACAGAGGGAGGTGTGAAGGCTTAGTTATTGCCCCATTTTCAATCGTCACAACAAAAAAGAAACTCAAGGAGGACACACAATGAAAAAGTTATTGGCAATCGTTCTTGCGGCAGTGCTTGTACTTTCTGCTTTTGCCGGCTGCGGAAAACAGACGGACACCACTGCTCCTAATGCGGAAAACAAAGAGCAGACAGGAACCCAATCGACCACTTCTGATGGCGGTTCCTTGGTAATTTGGGTAGAGAAGAGCTTTAGCGAGGATGTTGATAAGCTCTTTGACGAGCGCATCCAGGCTTTTGGACAGGAAAAGGGTGTGAAGGTCAAGGCAGAGTTCATCAGCGCTACAGATTATATGACGAAGCTGAATGCTGCTGTAGAAGCGGGCAACGTTCCGGATCTTACCCTGGTGAACCCTTATAAAGTTGTCAGCTATTATCCTGGAAATCCCTTCTCTGATGTGACTGATTTGGTAGAAGAGATCGACGGTCAGCGGCCTATGTTTGACGCACTGAAGAATGGCACCAAGATTGAGGGCGTGAACTACTTTGTCCCGTTCTATGCAGCCAGCAGCTTGCTGTTCCTACGGAAAGATGTATTTGAAGCCAAGGGTGTGGCTCTCCCCACGACTTGGGAAGAATTGTGGGATGCCGCTGTGGCAATTTCCGATCCGGACAATGGTTTCTATGGCCTGGGTATGGGTTGCGGACCCACGGACGAGGATTGCGAAAACAGCTTCCGTATGATGATGTGGGATATGGGTGGCAGCCTGATGGATAAGGACGGCAAGATCGTAGCTGACAGCAATGCAGGCCTGAGTGCTATGATCGATAAATATGTGGAACTGTATGAGGCTGGGGCCATTCCTCCCGCAGCCATCACCTGGGATTCCGGTGGAAACAATAAGACCTATTTGATGGGTGAATCTGCAATGGTCATTAACGTGCCTACTCTGTATAATGCCATCCGTAACGATGAGCAGTATGCAGAATTGCTTGAAAATACTCTGGTATTGAACTTGCCTGCCGGTTCTGCGGATAATGCTGTGTTTGGAAATCCCTCTGGCTGGGCCATTATGAAGGATGCCAAGAATTCCGAAAACGCACGGGAATTCATCAAGTTTATTTCGGAAAAAGAGTGGTATGATACTTATATGGATTCTATTGCACCCGTATTCGCTCCTGTTTATCAGGACCTGGTGGGCTCTGAAACCTGGGGCAGCAGTGTGAACAAGCAGGCAATCGAGTACATTCAGAACGCTGTTGGTTACTATGGCTATCCCTGTGAGACTTTGGAGGGCCGTGCCATCGCTTCCAAGAACTACTACTCCTTCCCAATCGCAAGAATGCTGAATTCCATCGTTACCGGCAGTGCCACCAAGGATCAGGCAATTGCGCAGCTTCAGAAGGAACTGCAAGACACCGCCTCTGTGGTTACCGGAGGTTAAAAGGAGGAACTTCCGTTGGATGAGCAGAAAACTGTATGGGTGAATCTGGACCCCAATAAGGTGGACCTAACACCGATCATCACTCGTTGCAATCAGGCAGGATGGCGCTGCATTACGGAAGACGTGGGCGTCGATCAGAAGAAAAGTGTCACCCACGCTTTGGAAGCGGATGCCATTGTCAGCATCGGGGAACGTTGGGGAGATGCGCAACTGGCGGCCATTGCTGGCGGAAACAGGATCATCATCCGCTATGGCGCGGGGTTAGATAATGTGGATATTCCGGCAGCAACACGGCACCGTATTCCTGTTGCGAATTTACCAGGTATGAATTCTCCAGCTGTTGCGGAAATTGCATTGTTGCATATTCTGAATCTGGGCAGACGGTTTTGCTATTCCGTCAACGGCGTTGGAAAGGGCATTTGGCCCTGCTCTATACCGGGAAATGAGCTAGACGGCAAACTGCTGGGCCTTATTGGCTTTGGTAACATTGCCAGACAGCTGGTTCGAATCACCAGCGGTTTCCATCGAAAAGTCATAGCCTACGATGCTTACCTGAACGATGCAGGACGGACCTTTGCAAAGGAGTACGGTGTGGAGCTGGTCAACAGTCCGGAGGAGATATACCGACGGGCAGATATTGTGAGCCTGCATATTCCTTTTACACCGGCCAACAAGGGAATCGTCAACGCAGAGTGTTTCCGATTGATGAGGACTACGGCCTACCTGGTCAATACCTGCCGAGGTGGAGTTATCAACGAGGAGGATTTGATCGTTGCACTACAGACCGGAGCCATTCGTGGATTTGGAGCCGATGTGATGTGCCAGGAACCTCCTGATCCTGACAATCCGTTGTTGCACATGGATAACGCCTTTATCACTTCTCATCTTGGAGCTTTAGCGGTGGAGAGCGAAGAACGCAGTCAGTTGCTGATTGCAGATATCATCGCAGACCATTTTGCTGGCCGGGTTCATAAAAATGTGGTCAATCCGGAAACAGTAACACACTAAAAAAACTGATGACCCCTTGCCTAAGGCAAGGGGTCACGGAAAACAAAAACTGGTTTGCTGCAATTCGAAAACAGTTCCGGCCTTAATCAGACTAGGAGCAGAAGTGAAACACTGTTTTCAGAAAATGCAGAAGGTTTACGAAAGCGAGAGAATTTTTATGATCAATTTGGAAAAATTCAAGGGTGTATTCCCAGCCTTCCCAGCCTGCTATGATGAGAAAGGCAACATCAGTCCGGAGCGAAGCAAAATGCTGGCTCGGTATTGCTTGGAAAAAGGGGCCAAGGGTGTCTATCTGACTGGTAGCTCCGGTGAATTCGTATATCAGACTGTTGAAGAGCGCAAGCAGGTGATTCGCGCGGTAACAGAAGAAGTAGGCGGAAAAATGACGATTATTGCTCACGTTGGTGCCTGTGCCACTGATGAAGCTGTGGAACTGGCATCCTATGCCGCTCAATGTGGAGTAGATGCGATCTCTTCTGTTCCGCCCTTCTACTTTGCGCAGCCGGAATATGGCGTAATGGAATATTGGAATGCCATGATCGATGCGGCGAAGCTGCCCTTTATCCTCTATAACATTCCAGGAACTACGGGTGTATCCATTAGCTTTGACATTTTTAAGAAAATGCTGGAAAATCCCTATGTGATAGGAATCAAGAATACCTCGTTGCCCGTTATGGACATTATGCGGTTTAAGGCTTGCGGAGAGGATAACTGCGTCGTCTTTAATGGGCCGGATGAACAATTTGTAGCTGGACGATTGATGGGTGCCGACAGTGGTATTGGTAGTACCTATCTAGTGATGTTGGATCTTTATTTAAAAGCAGATGAGTATATTCGTCAGGGAGATTTTGTCAATGCAGCGGAAATTCAGAAGTTCATGACCACAACGACGCTGAAAATCATTCAGAAGCATGGACATCTTCTGTCCGGATTGAAGTACTTGCTGCATCTGCAGGGAATGGAGATTGGCAGCGTGCGGCGGCCCTTGGTGCCTGTAAACGATCAGGATAAGAAGGAGCTGAATGAAATCGCTGAAGAAATTCGGGAAGCGACTATGCGTTGGTGTGGCAAAATTCCAGGTAAGGTATAAACGGAGAGATAAATCTGCCGAAATACTTTAGCTGTGCTTATGTGGCTTCAGCTTTAGAAAACATAAGATTTTAGCAGGGCTCCACGATTTGGAGCCCTGCATTTTTTGATACTACCATTCCAGCGGATGAAGTGCTATCAGCGTACAAATCGTTCCTCCTATCATGCGTTCCTATGCAGCACGCAGATCAGGCAATAACGACAGCACGCCCACCGGTCGATTGACCGGTGGGCTGCAATATTTTGCTTCTGCTGTCTTAACGCTACAGCTTTTCCTCAGGAACGGGAATATACACCATCCTCAAAGGAATCATTCTCCGATATTTTTCACCAAGCTGACCGTAATATTTCAAAATTAAATCCACAAGTTCCGTACCGTTGATCCCCCGAATGATCGGTGTGCTTTCCAGGTATTTTGCGGCATTCTTTGTGTAGTTGGACAGCGTAACAAATAAACCGCAATCCCCCTCACGCATGGCCCCTTTCAAGGACTGAATGGTGGATTCCTTAATGTCGCTGTCCTGGCTTTTTACCTGGACAAGAATACGGGGAGGCAGCTCGTCTTTGTATGCGGTGATGTCTATGCCGCTGTCGCCGCCCTGGGGGGATACGGTACAGCGGTATCCCATTGCACGCAGAAGCTCTGCAACAAATTCTTCCAGCGCATATCCTTTCAGCTGCTTGCTCAGCTCTTTCAGAACGAAATCTCTGGTGGCTTCAACAATATCTTCTGCGGTAGTTGCCACGGTTTCGTCCGGTTCTGCCAAGGCGAACGAAGGCTTGAATCCTTTATCCAAAGCCTGCATGTATTCGTCTGCGTAGTTCTTGAGCAAAAAGAAAGACAGTGCCGAACCGACCTCATACAGTGCGCCTTGGGAGAACGCAGTCCGGGGCAAGTGTTTCAGCCACTTTACTTTTCTCTGCTGCACATACGGGGCGGCTTCGGGGTTATAAATGAAATCGCTCTCAACGACACCAATGTTGATTTTTCGGTCAGTCCTAGACGGAAACACCACATAGTCACCGATTTTCACCTCTACAGCAAACCGATACAGCATACCGGCACTGGTAGCAATGGCACCCTTTTTGCTGTCTGGATATGTGTCTATATAGTGCGATTTATAGGCTTCCCGACTTGGTTCCAGCTTGCCGCAATTTCCAAAGTCCTGCCAGCCGATGGCAATGACATCATTGTGCAGGAACAGGGAATCATCCGTTGTGTGGATGCCCCAGATTTTCTTTTCTTCATTGGCCATTATGTACACTCCTATCAAATCGAACACTATTTTCATGCCAAAGCCTTGCTGGATTCCTATACTATGTCATTGCAGCTCCATACACATTTTAGATAGCGCAATGTCGCTGCTTTTGTCTGCATCCCCTCTGGCGTAGGAGCCGAACAGATAAATACGGTCAGCCCCATATTTGGCCGCCAGGGCCGCAACGGTTTCCTTAATTTCAACTACAGTATATCACATATCTACCTACTTCAGCCACTCATCAATGACCTGCACTGCATGCCTTATACGTGCTATATATGATTCATATGGTACGTCCAGCAAATCCAATAGAATTCTTCGGTACAGCAGGCTAAACTTCATGGAATATCGAACGCAATCCTTCCCCGAAAAATGACGTGGCTGATTTTTCTTGATATGCATAATACGAACCCGACTGTCAACTGTGGTTCGTAAAAAGCTTTCATAGTCACCATTCATTTCTTTTGAGAAAATATCTTTTCCAAAGTCTCCAATAATTGCCGAAATACATTTTTTGAGGGACGTACCTTTCCCTCCAGGTGATAGTTCCTGATAGAATCCACGATTCTCTTTGAGCAATTCAACAAACGGTTCTGCGAGTTCTACAAGGAAAGCAAAATTTGTGTCGACAGGCATTTTACTATTTGATAAAGAATACATAAACACAGAATATGCAATATCCAACTGTTTTCGGAGATTGATCCACTTGTTAAATCGTTCTTCCGTCAACACATCTTGAAATTGAAGGAGACTCAGGAAACCGTTCATGCAAAAGTCTCTAGATTCAAAGAAATTAAGACGCTTGGCCAGCAATTCCTCTACTATACCAGAAAATTTTGCTGTGTTCTCCTCGCGGCCATCCTCAAAAATAATCTTTTCAATGGGATAAAATATTCCATCAAATAGCATTAGAAGTGTTTCGAAATCTTGGAATGAGTTAAAGACTTCAAAACACGGCCTTGGAGGCGTTGCGGTTATGTCGATACGGCGTCCAATGATTTGTTGAATATCAACATTTATCCCATCACCGATTCTAAGTTCACATTCATATGGGCCGGATAACGCCCCGTTAGGGGGCATCTGTACAACAGACATCTCGGTGCAGGGTGTATATAGTTGTGAATCAGGTTGTAACATAAAGGACTCTCCTGGTTAGCTGTGCCGAGGTTGTCTATTGTTTGGTAAAAGTTACCATAATGTTATATGCACCTAGTATACCCCAATCGTTCCATTCCTGTCAACACGGCTTTTCCCGACAAATATTGTGCTTGTCCGCAGCGACAATCATGCTTAATTTCCATCTTCTTGCAAATACTTCCGGGATGAAAGCAAATAAGCAAAATAAGTGCAGAGCAGCCCGCCTGGATTTGAATGCAGGCGGCAGGCCGCTCTGTTTATTTTTAGTCTTTCCGCTGGTATAGGATAACGCCATACTGCTCAATTAAAGTAGGCAGGTTCGATTCACTGGTAGTTATGCTTTCACGTTTCAGCGGTGGTACCCCAAGCATCTTTTGAAAGCCAGTAATGTCGCCACCCTCCATTTTGAGGCACGGCGTGAGTACAGAATTGATGGGACAAGGAAATATAATCACACGATCAAGGTCATATACCGTGGCAGCCTCTTTAACAAAGCGAATTTGATATACGGAGAGTCCCATTACCGAGAATGTAGTTTCTTCGGTAACTCTGGTATCTTTCATAACATTTGCGAGAATGTCTATGCCTGCCTTCAAACCTTCCTTCTGAAGACGATTCCACGAAGTCGATTCAACGACAAGTTTTCCGCTGAACGCCATAAGATTGATTGCACTGTTGTTCATAAAATTCCCTCCTCATTCCTGTTGTTAAATAGTACATTGCTGGTCTTTACATATATCTGTTATCCAACTGCCACCTCCACCCGTTTTCCACTGAACGTGACCACATACTTATAAGCTGCCTTAACCCCAACTGCCATCAACTTCGTTCTATATTTCCTCTTACTGATCTGCCGCGACATCCGCCATTACAGTCACAATTCTATCAAGTCTTTCACGATCTTCTTTACCCGCAGAGGACCGGCATACTCCATGAGCGCATCTCCGTTCCGATTTTTGATATTTTGAATATACGAGCGGATAAAGTCGTATAGACTAAGTTTAACCATAATCAGAAAAAATGTCAACATTGTTGCGTTTACTACCAACCCAATATTTACCACGGAATTATGACGATAGTAATCATTACTGACTTAAACTTTGCATCGAATGCGGGTGCGACGTTTGCGGTGGTGAGATAAAGCACTGCACAGAACCATTTTCTAAAACAGGAATGAAAAAACCCGGTAGATGTTCAGAAGGCATCCACCGGGTCGGTCTCTCATTGATCAGCGCTCTGATCCCGCAATAATCTGCTTGCAATACGTTTTCAACTTTGGAATATCCTCCGTCAGAATTTCCCAAGTGATTTCCGGATCAACAGTGCCATAGCTATGGGCCACAATGTTCCGCATTCCCCGAATCTGCCGCCAGGGTGCGCCGGGATGCTCTGCACGGAATTCGTCCGTCAGTTTTCCGGCCAATTCACCGATTTGCAGAACGCACAGTGCTGCCGCATTCCGATAAATCGCATCTGCGGAAAATACACCGTAGTCATTGCCAAAACGACGAATCGTCTCCTCTATCTGGTCGCAATAGCCCACAATATGCTCTAAAATGCTGATATTCCGGTCAAGAGGCTTCATACAGCAACACCTCGTCATCAGAAATAGAATTCAAAAACTTGCTGTCTAGGCTCCCGGTAGGAATTAAATCCACAGGGATTCCCAACGCATCTTCCAGGTCAGCGGCCAGACCGCCAAGCTGCAAGCCGCGGATGGCTCCTTTATCAATGCGCAGATCAATGTCACTGTTTTTGTCTGCATCCCCTCTGGCATAGGAGCCGAACAGATAAATACGGTCAGCCCCATATTGGGCCGCCAAAGCTGCAACGACTTCCTTGATTTCATCCACAGTATATCGCATATCCGTTCCTCCTTACCATGTATTCTACTACTATTTTACCATAATTATGTAAAAACGGCAACGATTATTTGGAGCGTATGTATTCGTCTTTTCCCGGGCCGCCTCCTCAGCTTATCGCAGCTTGCCCAGAGGGCAATGTCATCAACTTAGGATTTCTTAATTTCTCTTTGAATTGTTAGGATATTTCATGGATTTATGTTTTTTGGCTCGTTCTGAGGAGCGATTCGGACGCACTGGAACCACAGCCTTAGTAAGACGAAATGTCATCTCTGCATATAATCGTTCCCGTTTCAGCTTAGAAGATGTAGAAAGCATTTCCACTACAGTTCGTTTTAGTTCTGAAATGGTCATGGCAATATTCATCTTATGGGTGTAGAGATTTTCCGGTTTGCTATGAGCAGCTTCAATTTCCTCATGCAGGTCATATTCCAGAACACCGGCCAAATTTGCCAGAAACATAGTGGCATAGAAATCCTGTAGAATTGCTTTGGGAGAATAGTCGGTAAAGTTTTCAATTTCCAACTTATTCTTCACATCATTATACTTGGTTTCAATGCCCCAACGTTTTTGGTAAATCCATTTGAAATCATCCAAAGAAATGCTAGAATCTAAAATATTAGTTACTAAATGCTCAATTTCTCCATTGGAAAGTTGAATCTTCAACACGCGAAGTTTCAAAGAATGATTTAGCTTTGTGAACTTGTGCTCAATAACTGTATCTTCTGCCTGTACTTTTACAGACTTCAAGAACTCCGAAGAGTACCGCATAACGAATTTGTGCCCAGCACTTACAATTGCATCAATCAATTCTGCGGAGGGGTAGCCGCGATCCATGATAAATACGGGATTTTCGATATTTTTTAGGTGAAATTCCGCAATCATTTCCTTCGCAGCAACCCGTTCGCTGGAATTGCAGGGAGCAAATCGAGTATCTACAATGATTCCGTTCAGAAGATCGTAGATGCACGAAACAAGTGCCTGAACCTGAGGCTCTCCTTGGCTTGTTTGCATTCCGTACAATTCGGCCAGCTGGTCTGTGCAGGGAAGATTCAGACGTGTACCATCAATTCCAAACAATTGATATCCGTTCCAGCTGGTTAAATCTGCTTTTTCATAGAATTTATCAACAACTGCTTGAAATAATTCCTGAAAAGTTTCTACTTTAATCCGCTGGCGTCCTTTGGAGAAAGCTTGCTTAGAGTATTCAATATTTTCCTTTTTGTATGCGTCAAAAAAGGCATTCAGTCCAACTTGCAAGCTGGATTTGGTGTTCTGAATGATAGCGTAAATATAGTCAGTAAAGCTCATTTTACCCGTCCTCGAAAAATCCATTTGTCGCTCCGTCGATCTGCGGAAAAAGTATTCATGAGAAATAAGATAATGGATATAGCGAACAATTTCAAGATATAAACGGGTAGATTTCATGAGAATCACTCCAAAATCAGAATATCATCTTGATTTTGGGGCCGATTTGAATTTGTCAATTGACATTATGACTAAATTTATGCCTTGTTTTTTGATGCTTTGAAATGGAATCCTTAAGTTGACGACATTGCCCTGGAAGGGGAGGTGCCGAACGAACGTGAGGCGGAGGGGGTTCCGTAAACTTGAAGGGACTGATATTGTTCTGCGGAGATGCGATGCTAAATTCCGAATACGGAGGTAGACATGGATAAAACATTTGAAAATTTGGCTTACAGAAGGATATGCAGGACATTGATAATATACTCAATCAATACTTCCAGATTGGCTTGATAAATCGAGAAAAGGCCATTGCTAAAATCAGAGAATTACGAATAACAAACAAAGATGTCGGAAGAACTGTAATTGGTGCACTTCCCTGTAGCTTTATTCCGTTCAATGATGTAAGTGATGCTCAACTTGCCGCTGAGCTAAACAGATACAGGGAAATCTTGACCGAGAATTACCTGCGTAATATGCAGGAAGAAATGCCTAATTCCAGTATATGAATGGAGAGGAAATAATGTGACGATTCTTGCTCTGCGGGACACCATTAAGATATTCCTTAGCGAATGCTATCCCAAAGTGTCCGGGCTTGATAAGGGACATTAGCACTTTTGGAAGAAAAACGCAATATTCTTTTCAATAGCCGCTACATTTTCCGTCCTCATATGGATGCCGGCTGATATTCGGAGTTGAAAGCAACTTGACACAAGAAGAAATGTCCCGGTTGCGGCCAAATGCCACTGGCGTTTGGCATTGAAATGGGTTCGAGTCCTGCGCCGCAGCAAAACAAAAGGGGCTGCCTCGAATGATTTTGAAAAATCATTTTGAGACGGCCCCTTTTGTTTTTCAAGTGCTGCCTTTTAGCGAGTCAGCCCCTTCCTTTTACAGGCGCACTCCATTTGTTGGGACTCTGCCTTTTGGATTTGGAGGGACAAATTATTTTTGGTATTGGGCGATCATCTGGGCTTCCGCCTCCAGGAGGGCAGTGTTGGTGTTATAGTCGGTCATGCCGCAGCCCTGGCCGGAGAGGCGGAGGACACGGCGATCGTTGTCAAAGGGTTCCCAGAGGGGAAGGCCCGGGCCGTTGGGGTTGCCGGTTTTGGCAAAGTTTGCCCAGTAGCGCTGCATGGTACGGGAAAGCGCCCAGTCCTCCTGGGTATAGGGCCGCCAGGAGCCGTCCAGGGTGCCGAACTGATAGCGGTTGTCGCAGGAGTGGGGGACGCCGGGATGGTCCTCTCCGGGCTGCTGCTGGTCAAAAACATAGGTATATACCGGCTTTTTCCCCCGCAGCTGACGGAAATAGCCCAGGGCGTATACGGAGGCCAGGGTGTTGTAATGCCAGCGGCTGGGGGTATTGTTGGCACCTTCGTCGGAGGTACAGCCGATGATGATGTCCACGTCCCGCTCACGGCCGCCAGCGAAGCAGTCGTCCACGTCCTCCGGCAGCACCCAGCCGTCGGGATAGAGGTTGAAGCCGCCCCGGAGGCCGAATTGATCGTTGGCCTTTTGCAGGACCTGGGCGGGCAGATCCCGCATTTCTTCAATGGAATGGCAGCCCAGCTGCTCCATGAAGGCCACGCCCTTGGCGTACATGGCCTGCCTGTCCCGGTCGGGCACCCGGCTGCCTACACCGCCGCCGGACTGGATGGAGGCATGGCTGAAGTAATTCTTGGCCAGGGGGGAGCAACACAGGGCTGCCGTGGCTCTGGCACCGCCGGACTGGCCAAAGCAGGTGACATTGTCCGGGTCGCCGCCAAAGAGGGCGATGTTCTCATGAATCCATTTCAGCGCCTGGATCATGTCCAGGATGCCATAGTTGCCGCAGCTGCCGTGTTCACTCTCGGCCTCCAGCTCCGGGTGGGTGTAGAAGCCGAACACATTCAGGCGGTAGGTGATGGAAACCAGGTTCACGCCCTGGGCGCAGAAGCCGTCGCCGCAGTACTCATAGTCGGAGCCGTACCATTGCTGTAGGCCGCCGCCGTGGATGTACATCATGACGGGGAGCTTGTCATGGGCGGTCTCCGCCGGGGTATAGACATTCAGATACAGGCAGTCCTCGCTCATTTCCGGAGGATAGGGGTAGTTGGGCATGTGGACGTAGGCGTGGCCGGTGTCGTCGGTGATGTCATCGGTGGCGGTGTGCCACCGGTCAAACTGGCAGCACGCAGGGCCAAAAGTGTCGCACACACGAACGCCTTCCCAGGGGGTTGGCTCCTGGGGCGGCCGCCAGCGCAGAGGCCCGACGGGAGGCGCGGCATAGGGGACCCCGCGGAATAGGGAATAACCGGCGTTGGACTGGACACCCTCCAGGGCACCGTATTTGGTCATAACCTGCGAAATCATAAAATAACCTCCTAAAAGTTTTGCTTTTTGGATAGGGTCTTTGGCGAAGAAAAAAAGGAATCAAGACCAAAAGTATGGGCAGCTGCATGTGTGAAACCGATTGACTCTTTGAATCATCTGCATTATATGACGAGCCTCCTAAATTGTCAATAGGTGTCGAAACTCGACTCTGCTTATAAAAATCATCAATAATCTTGCATTTTTATTGAAAAAGCGTGGAATAAAGGGGGCGACGTGGAGGCTTTGTAGGAATCATACAAAAGCCAGTATGCAGTTCTGTGAAAAAGGGAGAAAGCAATGGAGCTCTATTGACAAGAGAAATTTGCTGTGGTATCCTGATGGCAACATAGATATGACAAACGGTTTCACACGGAGCCATCACTGGAATATTTTCTGAAAAAAAGTTCAACTTCTCCGGAAATCAGAGAATCCTGATTGGAATCTCACCCAAAATCGGAAGGGAAGCGTCCAAGAAAATGGTGCGAGTTTATATACGATTATGTTAATCGTTTTCACAAGACGCGGTTTCTATGTAGCAAGGGCCGGGAACGGCCTGCAATAAAAAAACAAAAGGAGAATAAAAAGATGAAGAAGTGTATCAAGCGAATGCTGACCTGCGTTCTTGCGCTGGCCATGCTGCTTTCCCTGGCTGCCTGCGGCTCCGGTGAAAGCGACACCAAGACGACCGCCGCTGCCGGGTCCGGTGAGACTGCCGCCGCCGGAACGGAGGAGAGCTACCCCACCATTAAGGTGATGATGTCCTGCCTGACCGTGCCCAAGGATGTGGCCATGGTCGAAGAGGCCGTCAGCGCCATCACCCGTGAAAAGATCGGCGCCAATGTGGAATTCATCATGATGGAGTACGCCAACCAGACCCAGCAGCTGAACCTGCTGCTCTCTGCCGGCGACGATTCCATTGATGTATTTTACGTCAGGGATCTGGCCACCACCATTGCAAACGGTCAGGCCATGGATATTACCGAGCTGATCGCGCCCTATGCCGATGAGATCAATAAGGCCGTCGGTGAAAATGTATTTGAGTGCGGCTACCTGAACGGTGTCTGCTACGGCATCCCCCGTCTGCTGGATATGGCCTCCACCGCCATGTACTCCATGCGGGCCGACATCGCCGCGGAGTTCGGCTACAAGAACGGTGACTCCATCACCCTGGACGAGCTGGATGAGCTCTTCGCCAAGGTACACGAAAAGTACCCCGACACGCCTCTGATCGGACCGAACAACGGCACCGGCGTTTTCACCGATACCCGCGTGGACCAGATGGGCAACAACCCCTATAACCTGGGTGTGCTGACGGACTACGGCCAGACCACCACCGTTTCCAACTACTATGAGTCCCTCGAGTTCCTGGAGATCGTGAAGCATCTGGAGACCTGGAACAAGAACGGCTACTACATGACCGACATGATGAATGTCACCGAGTCTCAGATCGATTACATCCCCACCGGCCGCTGCTTCGGCGCCTTCTCCTCTCACTTCTCCGCCGAGATGAACGGCATCTGGCAGTCCGATAACTTTGGCGTGGATATGTGCTGTATGAGCATCTTCCCCAAGGCCTACTGCAAGACCCCCACCACCGTGTTCTGCGTCAACCCCGCCACCAAGAACGCCGACAAGGCGGTGGCTATGCTGGCTCTGATGGCCACCGATCCTGAGATCGTCAACCTGATGGTCAACGGCATTGAGGGTGTCCACTATGTGGTGAAGGAAGACGGCTCCGCCACCTATCCCGAGGGCGTGGATTCCTCCAACGTGGGCTGGTGCATCGGCTACTCCTGGGCGAACATGAACTCCACATTGTCCATTCCCTTCAACTACCCCTCCAACTACTTTGACCTGATGATGCAGTCCAACAAGGACGCACTCAAGTCCAACGCCTTTGGCTTCAAGCTGGACAGCACCAACATTGCCGACGAGATCGCCGCCTGCACCAACGTCTACAACCAGTACTTTAAGGCCCTGTTCTCCGACGCTGTGGATGACTATGACGCCATGGTCAAGACCCTGCAGGATGAAATGAAGGCCGCCGGCATCGAGAAGATCGTTGCCGAAAAGCAGGCACAGCTGGACGCATTCCTGGCTGCCAAGTAAACGCAATACCCCTTTCCCGGCGGAGGGCGGACTACCGCTCTTCGCCGGAACTTAATTCCGGGAAAGAACCACTTCCAAAATGAAAGAAGGTATCTTTATGAGCGCTCCAAAAGGCGGCAATCGGCTCCAAAAGAAGAGCTCCGGACAGAAGCACTGGACCCTGATTCTTTTTATGGTCCCGGGCCTTGTCTACCTGTTGATCAACAACTATATCCCCATGGCGGGCATTATGCTGGCATTTAAAAAGGTCAATTACACCCTGGGTATTTTCAAAAGCCCCTGGTGCGGCCTGTCCAACTTCAAGTATCTGTTCAAGACCAAGGATGCGGCGATCATCTTCCGCAATACCGTGCTTTACAATCTGGCCTTCATCGTTCTGGGTACTGCCGCGGCTGTGGCCACGGCCATATTGCTTGGTGAGGTGAAGAAGAAAAAGCTGCTGAAGATATACCAGACCAGCATCCTGCTGCCCCATATCCTCTCCACCGCCGTCATCGCCTACCTGGCCTTTGCCTTTCTGAGCAAGGACAGCGGCTTCCTGAACAACGGCATCATCAAGCCTCTGGGCGGCGAAGCCATCAGTTGGTATTCCAAGCCCAAATACTGGCCCTTTATTCTGACGTTTATCCAGCTCTGGCGCAGCGTGGGCTATACCACCATCATGTACTACGCCACCCTGGTGGGCATTGATACGTCCTATTACGAGGCGGCGGTGATTGACGGCGCTTCCACCTGGGACCAGATCCGGTATATCACCCTGCCGTGCCTGAAAACCACCATCATCACCCTGACCATTATGAACCTGGGCAGAATGTTCTATTCGGACTTTGGCCTGTTCTACCAGGTGCCTATGAACAATGGTCTGCTGTTCAACGCCACCAATACCCTGGATACCTATGTCTACCGGGGCCTGCTGGAGCTCAATGACATCGGCCGTGCCTCTGCCGCCTGCTTTATCCAGTCTGTTCTGGGCTTCGTGCTGGTCTGGGGCGCCAATGCGCTGACCCGGAAGGTGGACCCGGACAGCGCCGTATTCTGATAGGAGGGAACACTGATGATCACAACCAGCAAATCCGCAAGAGTCATTCCCCATATCGTGCTAGTCATTATGACCGTTCTGGCGCTGCTGCCCATCCTGCTTTTGTTTGTGGCTTCCATTACCGATGAGCAGGAGCTGATCAAAAACGGCTATTCCTTCTTCCCCAAGAAGCTGAGCCTCTATTCCTTCCAGTATATTCCGTTCCAGTGCCACGATTTTCCGGGCCTACGGCATCACCCTGTTTGTGACGATCGTCGGCACCCTGGCCAACATGACCCTGACGGTGACCCTGGCCTACCCCTTGTCCCGTCCGGAGGTCAAGTGCCGGAATACCGTCACCTTCCTGGTGTTCTTTACCATGCTGTTTAACGGCGGCCTGGTGCCCACCTACATTATGTATACCCAGCTGTTCCACATCCGGGATACCATCTGGGCGCTGATCGTCCCCAACCTGCTGCTGAGCCCCTTTAACGTGATCCTGGTGCGCAACTACTTCCGGACCAACATTCCGGACTCCATTGTGGAGGCCGCCAAGCTGGACGGCGCTTCGGACCTGCAGACCCTGACCCGGGTGGTGCTGCCTATTTCCAGCCCCATCCTTGGAACCATCGGTCTGCTTTCCGGACTGGCCTATTGGAACAACTGGACCAACGGCCTGTACTATCTGGTAAAGCGGACGGACCTGTACAGCATCCAGAACGTGCTGACCAATATGCTCAATAACATTCAGTTCCTGAAAACCTCTGCCATGGACGGCATCAACCTGGACCTCAGCCAGCTGCCCAGCGTGGGCATCCGTATGGCCATCGCCGTGATCGCCCTGATCCCTGTGATGATCGCCTATCCGCTGATCCAGAAGTCCTTTGTCAAGGGCATCGTTGTGGGAGGCGTCAAGGGTTAAGAACGTAAAAGGAGAGCGCTATGCGAGAAAGAAGGATATGTGCTGACCACAGATATCTTCTTGTTCCTGTTGGCAGACAAAAATACAACTTTGTATCCACCGAGGGGATCCAGATTTTGCAGCTTTTTCAGGGGGAGACCCTGAAAGAGGAGTATGAGCTGACGCTGGATGAAGCGCCCCGGTCCTGGAGCCCTATTTTCCTGGAGCGCTACCCCAGGGGAACGGAGCTGACCCTGCGGCTTACCGGGGGGAACGAGGCGCTGCTGGATACGCTGCGGCTGTCGGACCGCTATGTGGACGAGCCGCCCATCTACCGGGAGCCCCTGCGGCCCCAGTGCCATTTTTCCCCCGCTCACGGCTTTATGAATGACCCCAACGGCCTTCTGTACTACAATGGGGTATACCATTACTTTTCTCAACTGAACCCCTTTGGCTACACCCCCTGCAATACCCATTGGCTCCACGCGGTCAGCAGGGACCTGTGCCATTGGCAGGAGCTGCCCTACGCCATTTTGCCGGGGCCGGAGGGACGCATCTACTCCGGCTGCGGCGTGATGGACGAGAAGAATGTCTCCGGCCTGGGGGAAAAGGGCCAAGGGCCCATGCTGCTGTTTTATACGGCGGCGGGCTCCAAAAGCCGGTGGAGCCGGGGCAAGGCATTTGAAATAGCCCTTGCCTACAGCACCGACGAGGGAAAGACCTTCCGCAAGTATGAAGGGAATCCCGTGGTTGCGAACATCGCCTTTGCCAACCGGGACCCCAAGGTCGCCTGGGTGCCGGAGTGCGGGCTCTGGGTCATGGCCATTTTCCTGGACAGCGACCGCTACCAGCTGCTGACCTCCCAAAACCTTCTGGACTGGACCCCCAGTCAGATCCTTGCCATCCCCGGCAGCGCGGAGTGCCCGGACCTGTTCCGAATCCGGCTGGAGGGTACCGAGCAGTGGAAATGGGTCTTTTGGGGCTGTACGGACAATTATCTGGTAGGGCACATGGAAGAGGGGCTCTTTGTCCCGGAGGGCGATTATATCCCGGGCCCCAGCCACAAGATCTATACGCCGGACTGGGTCAATGCCAGATCCACGGGAGGCTACGCAGCCCAGACTTACTTTGGTGCCCCGGAGGGCCGGATCATCCAGCATTCCTGGCTGCGGCCAAGGACGGAGGATACGCCCTTCCTGTTCTGCGCCAGCATTGCCAATGAGCTGCGGCTGGTGCCCACCCGGGAGGGGCCGAGACTGCGGGTGCTGCCCGCAAAGGAGATCGGGCATATGTATGAGCATGTATACGAAGTCCGCAACCGGGGCTTTGAAGAATTTGAGCGGCTGCCCAAGGATATTTTTTCGGAATGTATGGACATTTCCTTTACCGTGGACATTCAGGGGGATCGGGTCCTGGCCTTTGCCCTGCGGGGGGTGCTCATCGCCTATGAGCCCGCTACCGGCCATCTGCTGCTGCCTACGGGGGCCTTTGACATCGGTAAAGGGCTGACCCATCTGGAGTTCCGATTTGTGACAGACCGGCTGTCCATTGAGATCTATGTCAATGACGGCGCTTTTAATACGGCGGTCTGCCAGCCCCTGCAGCCCTTTGAGACGGCGCTGAAGCCCGTTCTGGCAGAGCCCGGCTTCAGCTTTGACCTGAGCGTGCGAAGACTCAGCTCCATCTGGGCTTCGCCGGAGAGAACAGAAAGAGAGCGCGAATCATGAAAACCATCGGCATTGTAAAAACCACCTGCGGCCTGGTCCAGGGCGTGGAGATGACAGGAAAATACGAGGGCATCACCCAGTTCCGGGGCATTCCCTTTGCCAAGCCTCCGGTGGGGGCGCTGCGTTGGAGACCGCCTGAGGACCCGGAGCCCTGGTCCGGTCTGCGCTGCTGCGACAGCTACGGCCCCGTGTGCGTGCAGCCGACAGACGGCCACCTGGACGCGGAGCCCTGGGGCTCGGACTTCTACTTTATGGGCAATCCCCCTCAGAGCGAGGACTGCCTGTACCTGAACATTACGACGCCCGCGGCAGCGCCGGAGGAAAAGCTGCCGGTTTATGTCTTGTTCCACGGCGGCGGCTCGGACCATGGCTACTCCTATGAGGTAGAGTTTGATCCCCTGGAGCTGGCCAGCCGGGGCATTGTGGTGGTATCCGTGGCCCAGCGGCTTTCCATGTTCGGCTACCTGGCGCTGCCCCAGCTGGACGCGGAGCAGGAGGGCCACAGCGGAAACTATATCCTGATGGATAACCACAAGGCCCTGGAATGGATCATTGCCAATATCGATGCCTTCGGCGGCGATAACCACATGATCACCCTGGGCGGCCAGTCCGCGGGAACCACCAAATCTACATTGCTTGCCTACGGCCCCATTGCCCCCGGCCATGTGCGGCGGATCATCAACGAAAGCGCCCTGAAGTGGAATGTGGAGTACATGGAGCGGGAGGAAGCGGAAAAGGTCTGCGCGGATTTCCTGGAGCTGCTGGGCATTGACCCGACCCTGAGCCCCGAAGAGCTGCGCAGGATCGACAGCTGCCGCCTGATCCCCGCTTCCAGCAAGAAAACCATGACCCCCGGGCCGCTGATCTATGACGGCTATTGGATCCCCAACCGGAAGCTGGCGGATACCGTCCGGCAGCAGGGCTATCCCTACGATTATCTGGCGGGCTCGAACCTGGGAGAGTCCCACCTGAATTCCATGGAGCTCGGCGGCGTATACGGCATCCGAAAGGCATCGGAATTCTATGCCTTTGCAAAGGAAATGCTGGGAGATCTCTACGAAAAATACGATTTTGAAAACCTGGTGCAGGTGACGGATGAGAACGTGGACCGGGCCACCCGGCATCTGGCCTCCCTGGGCCTCAACATGACCCAGCGCATGGGGGGCGTGGCCATCAACCTGCGCTTTGGCCGTGTGCGCCGGGAAAAGGCGCCGGAGCGGAAGACCTATACCTATCTGTTCACCCGGGTGCCGCCCCATCGGCCGGAGGATCTGGGCACCATGCGGGACCCGGACCTGCAGATGAGCTGGCATTCCAGTGAGCTGTGGTACGCTTTCGCCTCTTTGAGGCAGGGCATCCCTCCCGTGCGGTCCTGGGAGAAGCTGGACTTTGACCTGGCCGGGACCATGTGCGACTATTGGGCCAATTTCATCAAAACCGGCGACCCCAACGGCCCGGGACTGCCCCAGTGGCCCGCCAGTGACGAAGCGGGGGGCTACATCGAGCTGGGAGACGAGATCGAGGCGTTTCACGATACCGGCAAGCTGCACGAACTGATCCGGGAGCATCTGGAGCGACGAAAGGCCTTCCCGGACTAAGGAGCGTACAACATGAAAAAAATGGCTCTTGGCGTCACCGGCGGCAAAAGACTGTCCGCCTACGGCTGGCTTGCCCTGTTCATGTTTGTATTCTTCACGACCCAGACCACCAATCAGTATATTCAGCTGTATCTCTATGAGGTGGGATTTACCAAGACCCAGATCGGTCTGATCACCGGAACGGCGGGACTGATCGCCCTGTTCTGCCAGCCCATTCTGGGAGGCATGGCAGACGGAGCCGCCTCTAAGAAACGGATGATGGCCGTGGTACTGACCATCGCCACGGTGGCCTTTCCGGCCATGTATCTGCGCAAGGATATGCTGTGGATCTTCCTGCTGTATACGGTGTTTCATGTGTTTTTCAGTTTTTCTGTGACGCTGAACAATGCCATGTCTGTGGAATACTGCCAGCTCCACGGAAGACCCTACGGGCCGATGCGGATGCTTGGAGCCCTGAGCTATTCTCTGATGATGTTTGTGATCAGCGCCGCCGTGGACAAAACGGTGGATGCCATCTTCCTGCTGTTTCCGGCAGCCTGCGTGGTTTCCCTGCTGGTTTTGCCCCAGACGCCGGATGTAAAGGGCTCTAACAACCGAAACTCGGGGCTGGAGCACATTTCCCCCACGGTGCTGCTGAAGGACAAGACCGTGGTGACCCTCATTGTGTTCCAGACCCTGGTGGGCATCGCCACCGGCATCAGCAACGGCTATTTTTCCATCTATTTTACGGATGATATGGGGGGCACCGCCCGGCAGTTTGCCCTGTGTGTGGCGGTGGCGGCCATGTGCGAGGTGCCGTTCCTGTTCCTGACGGACCGGTGGCTAGACCGGCTGGGGCCCCGGAAAATGCTGCTGATGCTCTGCGGCTTTACGGCCCTGCGGCATTTCCTGTGCTTTGGGGCCAACTCCGTGCTGGTGCTGTTCCTGGTCAGATGCATGAATTTCTTCAATGTGATCGAGTCTGTGGCCTATTCCCTGATTCTGATCCGCATTGTGAAGCCCCAGCTGAAAACCTCCGCCCAGACCCTTTCCTCCACGGTGCAGACCGTGGCAAACCTTATGGTATCCTCCTATCTGGGAGGCTTCCTGGCAGACCTGGTAGGCATCCGGCCGCTTTTTGCGGTGTCCGGTGTGCTGACCGTGGTCTTGTCCCTGATTTTTACATTCTGGGTATTCCCCAGAACGCTGCAAAAGGATATGCTATGAAAAACGTGTTCGGTCCGGATTCTCCGGCCATGGTCTTTCTGCGCAGGCTCATGAGCCTGGTGCAGCTCAATCTATGTTGGGCCCTTTGCTGTGTGCCTCTGGTGAGCATCGGCGCTTCTACGGTGAGCCTTTACGGGACCGTGGCCGCGCTGGAAAAGGACTGGCAGAAGGGCGAGGAGTCTGTAGAGGTGTTTTCCTGCTTTTTTAGGCTGTTTCGCCGGGAGTTTCGGCAGTCTACGCTGCTGATGCTGGTAAAGCTGGGAGCCCTGGCGGTGCTTCTGGCGGATTTCCGGATCGCGAACATGGTAGCGGAGCCCTTGACCGGGGTGCTCAGCCTGATTTGCTGGATCCCGGCGGTGCTGGCGGCGTTGGTAAACGGCTTTGTATATCCTGTGCAGGCGAAGTTTGCCAATACCCTGGGGGCGACCCTGAAAAACGCCGCCCTCATCGCCTTTTCTGATCCGGCGGTCGCCATCTCGGCCGCCGTGCTCAATGCCATTCCCCTGGGGCTGCTGCTGAAGCGGCCGGAACTGTTTGTGAAAACCAGCTTCCTGTGGCTGCTGCTGGGGGTGGCGGTGATCGCCTGGTGCAACTGGAAAATGATGGATGCCGTGTTTCAAAAGTATTATACACCGGAAGAAGTAAAGGAGTGAGCAGTTATGAATTACCGTGTGATCCCCATGGATGCCCAGACCTGGCGCATTGAAGAGATCGCCCAGCCTGTGGACAGCTACATGTATCTGCTGACGGGCAGCGAAAAGGCCATGCTCATTGATACGGGCTATGGCGGCATCGATCTGCCCCGGGTGGTCGGGGAACTGACGAGCCTGCCTGTGATGGTGGTCAATACCCATTATCACGGAGACCATGTAGGGGGAAATCCCTATTTTACGGAGATCTATATGCACAGCGCCGACCGGGATCTCTATCCCCGGCGGCAGGAAATCCTGAAAAATTCTCCCCTGTGCGGGAAGCTCTGGCGGGAAAGCCCGGAGCGGCCCGTTCATTGGATCGAGGATGGCCTTGTTTTTGACCTGGGGGGACGCCAATTGCAGGTGATCCACACCCCCGGCCATTCTCCCGGCTGCATCTGCCTGCTGGACGGCCCCCGGCGCTGGCTTTTCACGGGGGATACCTGCTGCAAGGCAGACGTGCTGCTCAACTGCGACGGCAGCACTGCCCCGGAGGTATATGCCCGGAGCATCGACCGGCTGCAGGCCCTGCGGCCCCGGTTTGACGTGACCTGGCCCGGCCACCACGCAGTGCCCGTGGAGCCGGAGATCCTGGACCAGTTTGCGGAAGGGATCCGCCGGGTGCTGGACGGAGACCGGGGCAATGTGGTTGAGACCAATCACGGCCCGGCCACGAAGCTCCTGTATAAGGACATCGGCATCATCTGCCCCCTTGGGAAGGAGATGCGGTAATGGAGCGAGCCATGTTTTACGGCACCGGCGCCGCCGAGGGAATCCCGGACCCGTTTTGCACTTGCTATCTGTGCCAATATGCCCGGGACCACGGGGGAAAGGATGTGCGCACCCGGTCCATGTTTCGGGTGGACCCCACCATGGTCATTGACATGGGGGCGGATGCCTATACCCAGGCAAACCGCTATGGCGGCCTGACCCGGCTTCAGGATGTTCTGATCACCCACACCCACGAAGATCACTTCTGCTTTATGATGATGAACGTCTGGAACATGGCCACACATCGCGCTGTGCCCTGCCTGAATTATTATTTTGTGGAAAAGGGTTATGAGATCGTGGAGGTCATGCGGGATAACCCGGCGTTCATCAAAGGAAACCTGCAGAGGATGGAACAGAAAGGCATCCTTCGGTGTCATCAGCTGCGCTTCTTTGAAACCTATTCCATCGGCGGAAAGCAGGTGACCCCTCTGAAGGGTCACCACTGGGGGAATATGGACGATCAGTGCGCCAACTTCCTGATCAAGATGCCCAACGGCACCACGCTGTACTACGGCTCCGATACGGGCAAGTACGAGCCGGAGACCCTGGAGTATCTGAAGCATGTCAAGATCGACGTGCTCATCAGCGAGTGTACCAATGGCGATGGAGAAGATGCCATGCCGGACCCCACCCATCTGTCCTATACCACGGCCCTGGCGACCGTCCGGCAGCTGCGGGAAATGGGCACATTGGGAAATGACGCAAGAATTTATCTGACCCATATCAATCATCTGCATTCGGCCTATCACGACCGGCTGCAAGCCATGTGGGACAACGCCGGATTGCCCAACGCCTGCACCGTAGCTTGGGACGGCCTGGAAATCGACTTGTAGAAGAGAACCACGCCGTTCAGCCACGGAAAACCGGGAAGCCGGTGCCCGGGGCTGGCGGCGTTTTTTAAGAGGGAAGAGAACGATGCGAATCAAAAAAATGCGAACGGACGTGGATATGTCCCAGGGAAACATTTTGCCGCTGCTGCTGAACTTTGCGCTTCCGCTGATGCTGGGAAACCTGTTTCAGCAGATGTACAACATGGTGGATACCTGGGTGGTCGGAAATTATGTCAGCAATGAGGCCTATTCCGCGGTAGGCACCGTGGGGCCCATTATCAATACACTGATCGGCTTTTTTACCGGCCTTGCCAGCGGTGCCGGCGTGGTGATCTCCCAATATTACGGGGCCAGAAACATGGAGGACGTGGGAAAAACCGTCCATACCGCTTTGGTCATGACCTTTTTCCTGGGCCTTGTGTTTACGGCTGTAGGTGTCGGCATGGTGCCCGCCATGCTGCGGCTGATGCAGACACC
>ERZ772865.1093-NODE-1093-length-28638-cov-20.716580_pt1 | contig 28638 bp, 20 predicted proteins | sample MGYA00512133_ERZ772865 | MGnify/ENA primary metagenome ERZ772865 (study PRJEB29015, sample SAMEA2737722) | human gut metagenome | biome: human gut; feature: human-associated habitat; material: faeces | place: China | collected 2012 ...
TTTGGTTACTTTCTGGCGCGCCAGAAAGTAACAACATCGCCTCCGCAGAGGCGACTGGAGCAGCAAGAAAAAACTGCCTGCATATCACAGCAATATCGGCTGTCATCCGATAAATCCCCCTTTCACGACAGCTGTGAAGCGCGAAAAAATCCCCGGAATCTTTCCAGCAAGGTTGCACAAAACCCAAAAGTGTGCTACAATCAGATTGATATTCCTTTCACATGAAGGAATTGGGCGAAAATGCCCCAAGATAACAAATGCACTGGAGGAGAATGAGGATGGCAGGGCATGTGTCTGACGCGGTAATCCGTCGGCTGCCGGGATATTATCGGCATCTGCGGGAACTGGAAAGCGCAGGTGTGGAGCAGATTTCGTCGCAGGAGCTGGGCGAGCGGATGCACCTCACGCCGTCGCAGATTCGGCAGGACATCAACTGCTTCGGCGGCTTCGGACGTCAGGGGTACGGGTATAAGGTGTCGGATCTGAAAATGCACATTGGCGAAATTCTGGGACTTGACCGTGAGCATACGGAGATTATCGTGGGCGCGGGCAATATCGGCTGCGCGATTGCGAAATATCCGACGTTCCAGCGCGAGGGCTTCCGGCCGCTGGCGATGTTTGACAACGACCCGGAGAAAATCGGCGTGCCGGTGGGCGATATTCCCGTGTACAGCATGGAGGAAATGCCGAACTTCCTGAAGGAGAACATGCCGGATATTGCGGTGCTGGCACTGCCCCGACGCGTCGCGCAGGAAGCGCTGGATAAGCTCTACGCCTGCGGCATCCGCGCGGTGTGGAACTTCGCGCCGACCGATCTGACCCATCCGGACGACATGCTGGTGGTCAATGTCCACCTGACGGACAGCTTGCAGACGCTGACTTACCACATGGCACACCGGAACGAGGAAAACAGCAAGTAAATCACACCCAGCCCTCCGCAGCAGCCGCTGTGCAAGGGCTGGAATCCATTTTGGAGGAATGACATGAGCAACATTTCGGGCGGAACGCAGCGCCCGCGCCGCAGCCAGCAGACGCGCCTGACGGAAAAATTGGCGCCGGAGACGAAGCCGCGCCAGCCCGCCATGCGCCAGCCGAAGGGACGCTCACAGCGGCTGATAGAAGAGGAAGCGCGCCGGAGCGCCCCGCCCAAAACACGCGGCACACCCACGGGCAAGCGTCCATCCGCGCCGAAGCGGAAAACGACACGCAAACCGCGCAAGGGGCGCAAAAAGCGCAGCAGCACCTTCCTATGGCTGCTTGTCATGCTGATTTCGCTGACGTGCACGGCGGGGCTGCTGCTGCTTGCCGCGCCGCAGATGCTGGGCATGGAGCTGGCCGGGCTGCCGACACTGGCGTTCGTCAACGGCAGCATCATCCGGTATGACGCAGAGCGAATCGCGAATTTCAATGAGGCGGTCGCGCTGGTCAACACCGACCGCATTTTCCCCGGCGTGACGATTGACGGCATCAACGTTGGCGGAATGACCCGCGCGGACGCCGAAAGCGCCTTGGGGCAGGGCGGCGTGGACAATTCCCGCGTGAACCTGCATGTGGTGGCGGATGCGTACACCTACGACATCACGGGTTACGACGTGCCGCTCTACCGCAACGTGAGCGAGATGGCGGCGGTTGCCTATGCCGCTGGGCGCGGGAACACAACCGCCCTGCGCGGTTCGGGGCGGACGCCGCTGAGCGAGCGCGTCGCGACGATTCGCGCGATGCAGCAAAGCCCCGTGACGCTTCAGACGCAAATCACCTACGACCGCGATGCCGTGCGAAAAATCGCGGAGAATATCGCGGCGGATGTGACCTGCACGCCCGTCAACGCGACGGTGGAGTCCTTTGACCCGGCGACGAAGCAGTTCACCTTCAACAGCGACATCAGCGGCGCGTATCTGGATGCCAACAGCGTGTATCAGACGCTCACGGGCGTGCTGGACATGGGCAATTACACTGCGTCCCTGCGTTTGCAGTCGGACACGGTGCTGGCGGACGTGACAAAATCACAGATTGTGGGCAAGTTCGGGCGCATTTCCACCTACACGACGAAAACCACCAGCAATTCCAACCGCAACACGAACATCGACCTGTCCTGCCAAGCCATCAACGGTTATAAGGTTGCGCCGGGGGATACGTTCTCCTTCAATCAGGCGACGGGGCAGCGCACGGCGGCGAAGGGCTACAAGGAAGCAACAGCGATTTCCGGCGGGCAGAGCGTGCCGGAGGTGGGCGGCGGCGTATGCCAGACCAGCTCGACGCTCTTCAACGCTGTCGCGCGCGCAAATCTGGAAATCGTCTACCGCAGCCCGCACGCGTGGCCGAGTTCCTACGTTCAGAAGGGGATGGACGCGACGGTCAACTGGCCGAATCTGGACTTCAAGTTCAAGAACGATACCGAGTGGCCGATTTACATCGTCGCGAATTATTCCAAGCAGAAGTGCACCGTCGAAATTTACGGGATGCTCCTGCCCGATGGCGTGTCGATTGACCTGGAAAGCACCGTCACGCGCACGATTGACCCGCCGAGCGACACCAAGTACGTCCAGAACACGAAACTCGCCGCCGGTACGCAGCAGACGACCATCAAAAAGCGCACCGGCTACGTCGTCGAAACCTACCAAATCTGGTATCAGAACGGCAAGGAAGTCGACCGCAAGCTGCTCTGCACGTCAACGTATAAGGCGTATCAGGAAACGGTGGAGTACAACTAAAAAATCCGCCCGGTTATCTGCCAAACACAGATGTACCGGGCGGTTTTTTTTGCTTTTCGCGGAATCACGAACAAACCATCGAATTCCGAATTACCTTCAGTCTGCCGATGTGCTGACGGACTTGTTCCGCACGAACAGAATCAGCGACTGTTCGTCACTGTCGTAGATGGTCGTCGCGCGGAGCGCCGTGCGCAGGAACATGTCGGAGATGTACACTTCGCCGTTGTCCAGCCGGACGGCGCCGGATTCCATCGCAATTGCGCTGCCATCCACCATCACGGACAAACCGCTGTCCGTCTCGCGGATGACGACCGTGTAGCCTGCCGCGGACAGCACCCACACGCCGCTTTCGTTCACTTCCAGCTGCCAGTCGTCGATGCACGCCGCCAGCTCACGCAGGGACATGACCGGACTGCCCACCGTGTTCACCCACAGGCTCGGACGGCGCGTGTAGCCCACGCCATCCTGCGTGACGGTCATCGTCAGCGTCGCGCCGCCGTTGCCAAGGATGATGCTGCCGTTGGGCAGGAGCGTCAAGCCATCCGGCGTATATACCGGCGCTTCGGTCGTCACCGTATCCACCGGGAAATTGCTGGACGCGCCCGGCAGAGGCAGATCATCCGCCGGAGATGCTGTCGGCGCGGCGCTCGGCGCGGGCGTTTCCGGCGCGGGGGTCGGGGTTGCCGTCGGCGGCACGGTCGGCGGGGAGTAAGGCACAACGTTCGGGTCTTCAAACAGGCGCGTCTGCGTCGCCTGACCCGCAATGCCGTCCACGGACAGCCCGTTCGCCTTCTGGAAGCGGCGGACGGCGGCGGTCGTCTTGCTGCCGTACGCGCCGTCATCCTCGCCCTCTGCCAGATAGCCCAGCTCAATCAGCTTTTTCTGCACCTTCAGCACGCCTGAGCCGCGGTCTTGCCACTGCACGGTCCTGTAGCCCATGTTGGGCGTAATCGTGGGTTCGGGGATGGGCGAGGCCGTCGGCGTGGCGGTGGGCACGTCGGTTGCGGCGGGCGCGTTGGGAATCGGGGACGCCGTCACGTTCGGCGGCAGGGGCGTCGGGGTCGGGACATCCTGCGGCAGCGGCCCTTCCTGAACGGAGAAGGCGACGGTCAGCGCGACATACGCCAGAAGCGTTTTCAAAAAGTCCATGAGGAATGTTCCTCCTTGCATTCTAAATCAGTTTCTATTATACGACAAAATTCTGGTTTGCGCAACCTGATAGCGCGTTTTTTCCGTTTGCAGATTGTAAAAATTGCGGATTCGCGCTATAATGGCGGCAGGAAAAACTCATCAGCAGGAGGAATCAGCCATGAAAGAACCGATTTTGGTGATGATGGCGGCGGGCATGGGCAGCCGCTACGGGGGACTGAAGCAGCTGGATCCGGTCGGCCCGGACGGCGAGGTCATCCTCGATTACAGCCTGTACGATGCGTACCAGGCGGGCTTCCGCCGCGTCGTGTTCCTGATTAAGCACGAGATTGAAGATGCCTTCAAGGCGATGGTCGGTTCGCGCGTGCCGGCAGGGATGGAAGCAAACTACGCTTTCCAGCAATTGGATAAGCTGCCGGAGGGCTTTTCCGTCCCGGAAGGGCGCGTGAAGCCGTGGGGCACGGGGCACGCAGTGCTGTGCTGCCGCGAATTCCTCGATGCGCCGTTCCTCGTCATCAACGCGGACGATTACTACGGCGCGGGCGCGTTCAAGCTGGCGTATGAGTACCTGCGGACGCTGCGGGGCAAGCGCGGCGAGTACTTCATGGTTGGCTACGCGCTGAAGAATACGCTGACGGAGAACGGCTATGTGTCGCGCGGCGTGTGCACGGTCAACGAGTTCGGCTTCCTGAAGGAGGTGCGCGAGCGCACGCACATTATCGCCAGCTGCGACGGTCCGCTGTTCACGGAGGATGGCGAAATGTACCGCCGCCTGCCGGACGATACGACCGTCAGCATGAACTGCTGGGGCTTTACGCCGGATTTTCTGGATGCGCTGGCGGAGGGCTTCGTGCCCTTCCTGAACGAGGCGATGGAGAACAACCCGATGAAAGCGGAGTATTACCTGCCGACCGCCGTCAGCCGCCAGCTTGACCGTCACCGGGCGACGGCGCGCGTGCTGACCTGCCCCGACCGCTGGTACGGCGTGACGTACCACGAGGACAGGGCAGTCGTCGCCAAGGCGATGCTGCGCAAGGCGGAGGAAGGCGAGTATCCGCGGCCGCTGTGGGGAAAGAAATAATTCGGAATGAGTGTGCTGGTGCGGAAATAATTTGCGCGGAGTGCTTGCATTTGCGGCGGGCGTGGTGTATAATCACAGCAGAGCAATGAACGGTTCTGACGCGAGGAACGTCCCGGCAAGCGAGTGCGCGGCGGTGGAAGGCGCATGGGGAGCGGGCGCGTCATCCCGACCGGGAGCTGCGGCTAATCCCCGCCGGTTCGTCTCCGAGAGCGGACGCAAGAGAGAGGACAAGGGGGGAACATCCGCCTTTGTCCTAAGCCGGGTGGTACCGCGAAGCAATGCAATCCGCAATGCCTTCGTCCCTGCAAAATCAGCAGAGGCGGAGGCTTTTTCTCATACTATTTCCAGATTCGCCTGTGCTATCTGCTTGCGCCTTTTCCCCGCTGTCGTCCGCTCATTCCACTTAGCGTAGCGCTGCTACGCTGCGTTTCATTCGCGTTAGCCAGCGAGAAAAATTCGCGGCGCATCTTAGCGCATTCTCATCAGGAAATAGTATCGCCTCGAATCATCAATCATCAATCATGGAGGGAAAAAATCATGGCCAAGGAAAAGAAACAGGAATTTGTCACCCACATCACCCCCCGCGACGAGGATTTCTCCCAGTGGTACACCGACGTTATCCTCAAGACGGAATTGTGCGACTACGCGCCCGTGCGCGGCTGCATGATCGTGCGCCCCTACGGCTACGCGATTTGGGAGCGCATTCAGGCGGAAATGGACAAGCGCTTCAAGGAAACGGGTCATCAAAATGTGTATTTCCCGATGCTGATTCCGGAATCGCTGCTGCTGAAGGAGGCGGAGCATGTGGAAGGCTTCGCGCCGGAAGTGGCGTGGGTGACGCAGGGCGGCACGGAAAAATTGCAGGAGCGTCTGGCAGTGCGCCCGACCTCCGAAACCATCTTCTGCACGATGTACGCCAAGTGGGTGCAGACGTGGCGTGACCTGCCGATGAAGTACAACCAGTGGTGCTCCGTCATGCGCTGGGAGAAGGCGACCCGCCCGTTCCTGCGCACGAGCGAATTCCTCTGGCAGGAGGGTCACACCATCCACGCGACCGCCGAGGAAGCGCAGGAAGAAACGATGCAGATGCTGCACGTCTATCAGGAAGTGGCGGAAAACGTGATGGCGCTGCCGGTGTATGTCGGGCAGAAGTCGGAGAAGGAAAAGTTCGCCGGTGCGCGCGCGACGTACTCCATGGAAGCCATGATGCAGGACGGCAAGGCGCTGCAGGCAGGCACGAGCCACAACTTCGGCACGAATTTCGCCGAGGCGTACGGCATTCAGTTCCAGAACAAGGAAGGCAAGCTGACTTACGCCGAGGAAACGAGCTGGGGCGTATCGACCCGCCTGATTGGCGCGATTATCATGACCCACGGCGACGAGCGCGGCCTGCGCCTGCCCCCGCGCGTTGCCCCGATTCAGGCGGTCATCCTGCCGATTGCGGCGCACAAGCCGGGCGTGATGGAGGCATGCGAGAAGCTGTTTGAGGAATTGAAGGCGGCGGACATCCGCGTCAAGCTCGACGACCGCGACACGGTCTCCGCAGGCTACAAGTTCAACGACTGGGAAATGAAGGGCGTGCCGGTGCGGCTGGAAGTTGGCCCGCGCGACCTCGAAAACGGCGTCGTGACCGTGTTCCGCCGCGACCTGTGCGAAAAGGTGACGCTGCCGCTGGAAAATCTGGCGGAAGAACTGAAGGCGCTGCTGGACGACATTCAGAAGACGCTCTTTGACCAGGCGAAGAAGTTTCGCGACGAAAAGACCCACGTCGTCCACAACATGGAGGAGCTTGGCGCTGCCGTCGAAAATGGCTTCGCGAAGGCCATGTGGTGCGGCGAACGCGCGTGCGAGGACGAAATCAAGGAGAAATTCAACGCCTCCTCCCGCAATATGCCCTTTGATCAGGAGAAAGAATGGTTCGGCGATACCTGCGTCTGCTGCGGCAAAAAGGCGAAGAAGGTCATGTATTTCGCGAAAGCGTACTAATTTTCCCGGCAAATTGCCTGAAATTTTCCCGAAAGGCGCGAATTAACCATTTACAAACGGGAAAAAATCTGATACAATAATGGATGGGTCTGCGAACCGTTTGCGCGGACGACCGAAGACTCCGACGGCGCACTGCGTGAACAGGCGATTGCCCACGGGCATTGCCCGAAATAAAAATTTGGAGGATGAAATTCCATGACCAAGAGCGAAATCATTGCCACCTACGCCCAGCATGAAGGCGACACCGGTTCTCCCGAAGTGCAGATTGCCCTGCTGACCGACCGCATCAACCACCTGAACGAGCACCTGAAGACCAACCGCAACGACCACCACTCCAACCGTGGTCTGCTGCTGATGGTCGGCCGTCGCCGTGGTCTGCTGGAGTACCTGAAGAAGACCGACATCGAGCGTTATCGTGCGCTGATCGCTAAGCTGAACCTGCGTAAGTAATTATCGCAGAACTCGGCGGCTTTGCGCGCAAGAGCCGCCGTCTGGAGACACGCGGCAGGGGAGAATCCCCCCTGTGCATTCCTCCTCACGGCGGCTTTTTGCGGCAAGGCGGCGCAGAAAATGGGCAGGGTCTGGAGATGTTATCCCTTGAAAATCCCGAATCGCCTGATTCAGGGGGTTTTCATATGATAGCATCTCCGGGCGGTTCAGGAAGGCGGATGGCTGCCTTTCTACGACTGAGTATAAGGAGATTCTCAATGGAAAGCAAAAAGTACAGCATGGATCTGGCGGGCCGCGAGCTGACGCTGGAATTCGGCAAATACTGCGAACAGGCGGCTGGCTCCGTCTGGGTGCATCTGGGCGATACCGTCGTGATGGTGAACGCGACGATGGCGCCGACCCCCCGTCCCGGCGTGGACTTCTTCCCGCTGGCTGTGGACGTGGAGGAAAAGCAGTACTCCGTGGGCAAGATTCCCGGCGGCTTCATCAAGCGTGAAGGCCGTCCGACCGAAAAGGCGACCCTGACCTGCCGCCTGATCGACCGCCCGCTGCGCCCCCTGTTCAACAAGGGAATGCGCAACGATGTGCAGGTTGTTGTGACCGTGCTGAGCGTTGAGCAGGATGTGCCGCCGGAAATCCCCGCGATGATTGGTTCGTCCATCGCGCTGGCGGTCAGCGAAATTCCGTGGAACGGCCCGACGGGCGCGGTGGTTGTCGGCCGCGTAGACGGGCAGTACGTCATCAACCCCGATGAAGAGCAGCGCGCAAAGAGTGATATGCACGTTTACCTCGCCGGCACGAAGGACGCCATCATGATGGTGGAAGCGGGCGCGAACGAGGTCAGCGAAACGGCGATGCTCGATGCCATCATGTTCGGTCATGAGTACATCAAGCAGCTCGTTGAGTTCCAGGACAAGATTGTGGCGGAAATCGGCAAGGAAAAGGTCGAAGTGCCGCTGAACGTGACTGGCGACGACGTGAAGCAGGCCGTGCGTGAATTCGCCTACGACAAGTGCGTGTGGGTGTTTGACACCTTCAACCGTCAGGAGCGTCAGGCGCGTGAAGCGCAGGTGAAGCAGGAAACCATCGAAGCGCTGGCGGAGCAGTTCCCGGAGCGCGAAGCCGAAATCGCCGATGCGCTGTACTACCTGAACAAGGAAGTCATGCGCAAGAAGATTATCGAGCAGGGCATTCGTCCCGATGGCCGCGGCGTGACGGAAATCCGCCCGATTTGGTGCGAAGTGGGCGTGCTGCCGCGCGTGCATGGCTCTGCCGTGTTCACCCGTGGTCAGACGCAGGCGCTGACTGTGACCACGCTCGGTTCTACCAGCGAGGGTCAGGTGCTGGATGGCCTGTCCAGCGAGGACTTCAAGCGCTACATCCACCACTACAACATGCCGCCGTACGCCACGGGCGAAGCGGGGCGCCTCAAGAGCCCCGGTCGCCGCGAAATCGGCCACGGCGCACTGGCGGAGCGCGCACTGCTGCCCGTCATCCCCTCTGAGGAAGAGTTCCCCTACGCAATGCGCCTGGTGAGCGAAATCCTGTCCTCCAACGGTTCGTCCTCCATGGCGTCCGTGTGCGGTTCCACCCTGTCCCTGATGGACGCGGGCGTGCCGATTCACGCGCCGGTCGCGGGCGTTGCGATGGGCTTGATTAAGGACGTGGAGTCCGGCAAGGTGGCTGTCCTGACCGACATTCAGGGTCTGGAAGACTTCCTGGGCGACATGGACTTCAAGGTCGCTGGTTCCATGAACGGCATCACCGCCATCCAGATGGACATCAAGATTGCGGGCATTGACCGCACGATTCTCGAAACCGCGCTGGCGCAGGCGCTCAAGGGCCGCCTGTTCATCCTCGAAAAGATGCTCAGCTGCATCGGCGAGCCGCGCAAGGAACTGAGCAAGTACGCGCCCAAGATTGTCCGCTTCACCATCAATCCGGAGAAGATTCGCGAGGTTATCGGACCCGGCGGCAAGATGATCAACAAGATTATTGCCGAAACCGGCGTGAAGATTGACATCGAGGACGACGGCCGCGTGTTCATCTCCACCCCCGACGCGGAAGCAGCCGACAAGGCGCGCCGCATCATCGAGGGCATCGCGAAGGACATCGAGGTTGGCGAGGTGTACACGGGCAAGGTCGTGCGCATCATGAACTTCGGCGCGTTTGTCGAGCTGCTGCCCGGCAAGGACGGCATGATTCACATCTCCAAGCTGGCGAACCACCGCGTGGAGAAGGTCGAGGACGTCGTGAAGATTGGCGACACGCTGGAAGTGAAGGTCGCGGAAATCGACGCGCAGGGTCGTGTGAACCTCGTGCGCAACGACATCACCTACGACAACACCGCCGCGGCTGCCCCGCGTCGTGCGGAAGGCTTCCGTGCGCGTCCTCCGCGCCGGGATGGTCGGAACTAATCGCGTTTCCGACAACCTTTCGGCGGATGAATGCCATCCGGCTGAATGATTTCTGCATAATGGTCGCTTTTGTTGCAAGGGAACGCGCCTGCGGGCGCGCAAGGGGGCTTTCCGCTCGCCCCCTTGACCCCTTCGGATGCACACTCTCTTACTTGAACTTTATCGAAAGTTAAATTTAGAGGGATGCCCCTTTATGCGGAATCAGAATGAAATAATATGAAGAAATTCGCAAAAGTCCCTGCGATTGCACCGGGCTTTTGCGAATTTTCTGCTTTTTCGGGGGAATCGTACGAAACGATGCAATTGTGCATCAGAAAGGAATCAAATGGATAGCATACTGAAAAACGTAGCGGGAGCTGATGAATGTATGCGTGATGAATGGGTGCTGCCGAATGGCCTGCGTGTGCTGGGGGAACGCCTGCCGCATCTGCGGTCGGTGTCCATCGGCGCGTGGATGCATGTGGGTTCGATGATGGAAACGCCGGAAGAAAACGGCCTCTCCCACTTCATTGAGCACATGATTTTCAAGGGAACGACGAAGCGCACCGTCCGGCAGATTGCTGAGGAAATGGACGCGGTTGGCGGGCAGCTGAACGCCTTCACGGGCAAGGACTGCACCTGCTGCTACGCCAAGGTCATCGACGAGGACATCGAACTTGCCATCGACATCATCGCCGACATGGTGATGAACGCGACGATGGACGAGAAGGAGCTGGACAAGGAACGCGGCGTTGTGCTGGAAGAAATCTCGATGGACGAGGATTCGCCCGAAGATTTGGTGCATGACCTGCTGGCGAAGGCGCAGTTTGGCACGCAGTCGCTGGGGCAGCCGATTCTGGGGCCGGCGGAACAGGTCGCGGCGTACACCCGCGCCAACTTGATGGACTATAAGAACAAGCACTACCTGCCGAGAGAAACGGTGGTGGCGCTGGCGGGCAACTATGAGCCCGCGCAGGTGCAGGCGCTGATGGAAAAATACTTCGGCACTTGGCAGGGCGGCGAAAGCGCACTCGTTGTGCCGAAACAGCAGGTTTTGACCGGACTGCGCGTTGTGAAGGAAAAGGACACCGAGCAGCTGCACATCTGCCTTGGCTATCCGGGATTCGCGTACGGCACGGACGACGTGTATGCCGTCGCGGTGATGAACAACGTGCTGGGCGGCGCGATGTCCTCCCGGCTGTTCCAGCGCATCCGCGAAGAACTGGGCATGGCGTACTCCATCTACACCTACCCGAACTCGTATCAGGGCATCGGCACATACGGCATTTACGCCGGCATCAGCCCGAAAAACGGCGATAAGGTGCTGGAGGAAATCGACAGCGAACTCAAGCGTTTCCTGAAGGACGGCATGACGGACAAGGAGTTCCGCGACAGCAAAACGCAGCTTCGGTCGGGCTATTTGATGGGGCTGGAAAGCTCCGGCAGCCGGATGCAGGCGATGGGACGCTCGACGCTGCTCAACGGCCATCCGACCGACCACCAAAAGACGATTGCCGCCATCGAAGCCGTGACGCCGGAAATGGTGATGGACGTGGCGCACAAGGTGCTGACCGCCGAGCCGTGCCTGGCGGTGGCGGGCAAGGGCGCAGAAAAGTACGCGGAGTAAAGAAACATGAACGAACGGATTATCGCGCTGGACATCGGCGACGCGCGCATCGGCGTGGCGGTTTCGGACGCGTCGCGCCTGATTGCCACGCCCATCGACACCATCTACCGCGTCGGCTACGGGCCGGACGTACGCAAGGTGGTGGAAATCTGCCAGCGCTACGACACGACGCAGGTGCTTTCCGGCTGGCCGCTGAATATGGACGGCACGGCGGGCTTCCAGTCCGAAAAGGTCAAAGCGTTTTGCGAACAGCTGGAAAAAGCGGGGCTTTCGGTCGTCTATCAGGATGAACGCCTGACGACTGTGACCGCGACGAACGCGCTCATCGAGGGCAACATGCACCGGGCGGAGCGCAAGCACAATGTGGACAAGGTAGCGGCGGCGGTGATTTTGCAGCAGTATCTGGACACCTGCCGCAACCAGCAGCAACAGGAGGCAGCGAAAATGGAAGAACAGGACAACATCATTGAACTGATTGACGACGAGACGGGCGCGCCGATTCGCTTCCAGCACATGGCGACGATCGAGCATGAGGGCGAACTGTACATTGCGCTCTCCGAGGCGGATGCGCCGGAGGACGGGCAGTGCGAGGTGTTCATCATGCAGGTCGCGCAGGAAGAAGATGGCACGGAAAGCTACATTCAGGTGGAGGACGAAGCCGTGCAGCAGGCGGTGTTCGACAAATTTCTCCAGCTGGTGAACGAGGGCAGCGGCGATGACGAATAACGACGAACGCAGCAAACTGGAAGCAATGGGCGAACCGCTGATTGAACTGACCGCCCCTGACGGCACGGTGATGCGCTTCCGCTTCGGCGCGGTGATTCCGCTGGACGGCATCGAATATGCCGTGCTGCTGGAGATGGAGGACAACCCCGACGGCGAGGAGCAGGTGCTGGTGACGCGCATCGAGCCGACGGACGACGGCGGCATGACGTTCGTGGTCGAGGAGAATCCGCAGAAGGTGGAGCAGGTGTTTAACAGCTACGTCAACCTGCGCACGCAGGAGGGCTTGACGGGGCTCTCGGACGCGGAGGGGTAATACTATTTCCAGATTCACCTGCGCCATCTGCTTGCACCTTTTCCATTCTGGCGTCCGTTCATTCCACTTAGCGTAGCGCTGCTACGCTGCGTTTCATTCACGTTAGCCAGAATGAAAAATTCGCGGCGCATCTTGGCGCATTCTTATCTGGAAATAGTATAACACTGCGCGAAGGGAGGGCATCCGCCCATGAAAAAAGGGAAAAAACGACTGCTTCTGGGATGGATTTGCCTGCTTCTTTCGTTGTGTATGGTGACGGTCGCATCCGCCGAAACGGACGGCACGCCGATTCGGCCCTGCCATCAGGTGACGATGACCGAGCAGAAATCCACCGCGCAAAACGGCGCGTCCATCAGCGTGTGGCACATCACAACCGCGCTGGGCACGGTGGATGCCGAGCTGAACGCGCTGGCGGATGACTACGCGGCGGAACTGTCGCCCCTGCTCCAAAAGCCGGGCAGGGAGCGCACGCAGAACAGCGCGCTCACCGTGCGCATCCTGCACAGCCGGACGGGAATGAGCTGGATGAGCTTCATGGTGCAGGCGCGGCTGGAGTACCATCGGCAGGTGCAGCAGGTGCGGTTCACCACGCGCACCTACGATATGCTGACCGGGCAGCGAATCACGCTTGCCGACATTTTCCCGGCGGATTCGCCCGCGTGGACGCTGATTTCGCAGACTGTGCGGGACACAGCAAATGCCTATTATCCGGACGAAACGCCCGATGCGGCGGCGGTCGAGGCGCTCTGCGAAAATCTTGCTCAGGCGGATTTCATGCTCTACGGCATGCCGCTGGTCATTCCGCTGCCGTCGGTCTATGAAAATCATCCGCAGCTGATGCAGGCGACGCTGTACTACCCGCAGATTCGCGCGTACATGACCGAAGAAGCGCAGCGGCAAACGGACAACGCGAGCCTGTACCGCTTCTGTGCGCTGACGTATGACGACGGCCCGAACCAGTGGATTACGCCGCATGTGCTGGATGCGCTGATGAAAACCGGCGCGCGCGCGACGTTCTTCCTTGTCGGCAGCCGCGTCAGCGACTTCGCCTATCTGGCGCGGCAGGAGCATGACGAGGGGCACGCGATTGCGACGCACTTCTACGAGCACCTGTACGCGAATCAGGAGCAGGGCGGCAAGTTCCGCACCATGTACGACAAGGTTAACCGCGCGCATATCGCCGCCATCGGCATTGCCCCGGCGTATGCCCGCGCGCCCGGTGGACAGTGGCAGCGCATGGGCAGCTACGGCGTCGGCTGGCCGCTGATTCAGTGGACGGCGGAGGCGCAGGACTGGAGCGGCGGCGATCAGGGCCCCGATGCCTACCGAACCGCCAACACCATAGCCGCCAGCACCAAGGATGGCGGCATCATCCTCATGCACGACATGAAAATCAACTCCGCCAAGGCGACGGAGATGTTCATCCCGAAGCTGGAGGAGCGCGGCTTCATGCTGCTGACGGTGGACGAGCTGTTCGCCAAGGACGGCGTGACGCTGGAAGCGAATCAGGCGTACTGGCGCTGCCTTGACGGGGTCACGACGCAGTATTAACCGTACGATTCCGCAAAACCGCTGCCGCAAAATGCAGAGAACAGCGAAAAGGCGGGAAAATGCGTGTGTACCTGTGCCGCTGTCTCTTTTTGCGCAAACAAGTGCGAATTTTGTATTTTCCACACGAAAAACAGCGCAAGGGAAGTGCCGACAAGCCGGACAGCCGCTGCTGCTCTTTCCCGCAAGAAATGGAAGAGGCGGGGGGAGTCCAGAGGGGGCTGAAGTCCAGACTTGCACCCTCTTCAGCCCCCTCTGGGCGTTCTTTGGTTACTTTCTGGCGCGCCAGAAAGTAACAACTTCGCGTCCGCAGACGCGACGGGAGCAGCGGAAAAAAATCACCCTAATTTTTAGGCAACACCGCACAAATGAGGTGGTCGGCTGGCGAATGGATTTTTCGTCAGATGCAAATGCAAATTTCGAAGGTTTACTGGATGTAAATCGAGAAATTTGCATGCCGCAGATGGCGGAAAAGACATCGCCAGACGCGCCGCCGAATTGTGCGGTGGTGCCTTAGAACCAGCTGCGGCTTAGCGCATGAAGCCGCAACATTCGCGCGCATTGGAAAGGAGCATTCCGATGATGAAGAAGTACATTGCCTGCCTGCTTGCAGCTATCCTTCTGCTGACGATGCTGCCCGCATCCGCATCGGCGGAGGGCGGAATGCAGGCGTGCCACCGCGTGACGGCGAAGTATACCGATTCCAAGCAGAGCAACAAGAGCGGCATCCGGCTGTGGTCGGTCAAAACCGCATTGACGAGCGTCGATGACGAAATCAATGGGCTGGCGCAGGCGTACGCGGACAAAATCGCCCCGACGCTCCAAGCAGGGAAAGCGAACGGCGATAAGAATAGCCGGCTGGATGTCGAAATCCGCCATAGCAAAACGGGGCTGACGTGGATGAGCTTCCTCGTGCAGGCGCGCACGACCTACCACCGCGACCTGATTGCGCAGGAGTTCACCAGCCGCACGTTCGACATGACGACCGGCGAAAGAATCCTGCTGACGGACATTTTCCCCGAAGGCAGCGAGGGCTGGACGATTCTGCGCGAGAAACTCGAAGCCCAAATCAACTACTATTTCCCGGATGAAACGCCTGACCCGGATGCCGTTGCGCAGGTGCTGTCGGACGAGGGGCTGCGGAATCTCGACTTCACGCTGCACGGCATGTCGCTGGTCATTCACCTCTCGGCGGACGCGTTCTATCCGGAGCATCACACGCTGATTGAGACGACGCTGTTCTACCCCGACATCCGAGAGTACATGACCGAAAAGGCGCAAATCGAGACGGACAACCTTTCCTATTATAAGACCGTCGCGCTGACGTTTGACGACGGCCCGACGCGCACAAACTCCACCAAAGTCCTCAACAGCCTGATGGAGGTCGGCGCGCCCGCTACATTCTTTATGATAGGCAAGAACATGAAGCCCTACGCCGATTTGGTGCAGCGCGCGCACGACGAGGGTCACGCCGTCGCCAGCCACAACTGGACGCACGGCGACGCGCGGAAAATCAGCGCCGCTGCCCTCCGCGCTATGCCGGAGAAGGTCAACAAGGCGTTGATTTCCATCATCGGCATCCCGACGCGCTATGACCGCGTGCCCTACGGCGTGTATCCGGCGATGATCAAGGCGAAAGTCGGCTGGTCGTACATCCAGTGGTCGGTGGATACCTACGACTGGCGCGGGCGCAGTACGTCGCTGATTATGAGCAAGACGAAGAAGCAGTTCACCGACGGCGATATTGTGCTGATGCACGACATCAAGGACAACACGCCAAACACCGCGAAAGTGATGGCGGAATGGCTCTACGAGCAGGGGTACATTCTGCTGACGGTGGATGAGCTGTTCGCCAAGGACGGCGTGACGCTGGAGCCGGACACAGTGTATTTCCGCTGCGACGACGGCGTGACGACGATTAAGAAGTAACGGGGGTGCAAGGAATGAAGCGAATCGCCGCACTGCTGACGGTGCTGTGCCTTCTGCTGGCGCAGGCACTGGCAGAAACGACCATTGACCCGAAGGAAGCGCGAAACATCCCCCTGACGGAAGCGGGGGAGAATGAAACGCCCGACGGCATCAGCCCGACGACCGGGCGGACGCTGAGCAAGCTCTATGTGCCGGAGGGGTACGCGGGGCTGGCGGCGACAGGGCGCTATCTGCCCATGCTGGTGCAAATCGGCAATGACGGCGGCGGCGTGGGCAACCGCGCGCCGTGGGGCGTGGCGTGTGCGGATATCCTCTACGAAACGCCGCTGACAAGGAGCCATGAAACGCGCATCACCGCCGTTTTTTCCGATATGATCCCGGATTCGGTCGGTTTCGTGCGCTCGGCACGCATCGGGCATGTGTGGCTGAGCGAGGAGTGGGGCGGCGGCTTCCTGTTCTACGGTCAGCAGGAGGTGGAAGGGAGCGACGTGAAGGCGGAAATCAAGCGGCTTGGCGCGGACTTGAAGAGCGTTGCCTTCAGCGGCATTGCAGGCGGCACGAACTTCAAGCGCTACTTTACCAGCCGCGCGGGCGCGAAATCCCCTTATGATGTGGATGCAAACGTCGCCGCGATGAGCCGCCTCGTGCCGGAAGACCACGTCGCGCCGAACCACGCCTTCCGCTTCACCGACGATGCGCCCGATGGCGACAGCGCCACCCGCGTCTACATCAAATGGGGGGACAGCGCGAAGCTCTACAACTCGCGCCTTGTCTACCGCAAGGAGTGGAACGGCTACCTGCGCTACATGGGCACGAGCAAGACGAACTGGTACGCCGACCGTGATTCGGACGACAGCGCCATTGCCTTCCAGAACGTGATTGTGCAGTTCACGCGCGTGGACTACAACCACAACAACAAGAATGAGCCGATTATGTACGTCATCGGCGAAAACGGCGAAGCGGCGGAGGGCAATGCGGATTTCTTCCTGGGCGGCAAGCATATTTCCGGCTATTGGAAGCGCGACGGCATGACCTCCCGCACGGTCTACTACGATGCAAGCGGCGAGGAAATCGCCCTCCTGCGCGGACGCACGCTGATTGTCATTTTCCCCGATGACGCGGCGTCGAAACGCTCGGTGTCTTACGAGTGAGCAAATGCATATCCCGCAGGGCGGGAGAATTTGTGCCGCTGTGACGCGGGGATGGCGTGGAAAATAATAGGTTCTCACGAAAAGTTGGGGAGCAAACAAGGGCTTAGGCGAAGCCACAAAAGCTGCACGCGGAAGGAGCATGAAAGTGCGACCAACCCAATCGCGAAAAGGGGTCAAGGGGCAATTGCCCCTTGCAGGGTCAAGGGACAGCGTCCCTTGTGGGGTTTGGGGCAACGCCCCAACTGTTCCGCGTCCGACCAATCCCAAGGAAGCCACCAACAAAGGCGCAGGCAGCGAAGCGTCCCTGCCCCTAACTTTGCGCGTCCGCAGACGCGCCCCCAAGCTGCTTCCCTCCCAAGCTTCCGTGAAGAACCAAATAATACGATTATCAGAACAAATAGGAAACGACATGAAAAGCTGTCATTTCTTTCTCCGGGCATTGCGTCCCGGAGTTTTTTGCTGTCGAAAAAAATAGGAAAATGATAGCCAAATATGGAAAAAACACTTGACAGTCCTTGCCGAAAATCGCTATAATTAAACAGGTAAATTCATACGATTCCCGAAACAACATGAGCCATCAGCCTGCACGTTTTTCCCTTTGACGTCCGCGCATTCCACTTCGCGGCAGCCAGATGAAAAAATCCGCAGCGTATTTTGGCTTGTTTACATTCGGAAATCGTATCAGGTTGAGGGAGTGGAATTGGAAAATGGAAAGCGGTGCAAACACAAAGGAAGTACTGACTCCGAAAAACGTCTATCGCTTTTTGACGGATAATCTGCCGGGGCTGTATCCGCATGGCGTGATTCCCGCGGCGGAACGCAAGGGATTGACGCTGGTGAAGTTCTGGGCGCAGGTGCTCGACGGAATCATTCCGCCGGAATGGCACGCGTCGCTCTTTGGAGGCACGCAGCGCTCGCGGCGGCTGAGCGACATGATGAACCGCACGGGCGTGCAGCCGCTTCCGCCCAAATTGCAGCAGGAGATGAACGCACTGCTGTCCGGGGAGACGCTGATTCGCCTGAGCCAGCAGGTGCAGGATTTCCTGCGCAGCGCGCACTACGATGCCGATGCCCTCACGCGCGCCCTGCCCGACTTCGTGCGCATGATGATGGAAAACGAGGAGTGCATGAAGCCGGAGCACGAGCAGGTGTTTGAGAACCTGCAGAAATCGCGGGAGACGCTGCCGCGCACGTTTGTGGACATGCTGACGCTCTCGTGGCTGGTGCTGCTGGCGTTCTACGGGCCGGAAATGGGCAGCCGCGAGCTGCTGGACTTCTGCCAGGCGCAGGAGCACTCGGCGCAGGCGCTGTATCTGCTTTCGTCGCACGTCACGTTCGGGCGGCGTGTGCCGCTGTCGATGACGGGGCGCAACTGCGAATTGTGCCGTCAGGGGCTATCAAAGGATGAATACGTCATGGATGCGGCTTCGTGTCTGCCGCAATTGACGGACGCGATTCGGCAGGGCGGCAAAATCGCCGTGACGGGCATGGGCGGCATCGGCAAAACGGAAATGACCCGTCAGGCGCTGGCGCTGCTGGCGAAGGAAGAGCTGTTCAGCCGCATGGCGTGGGTGCAGTACGAAAACAGCCTTGCATCCAGCCTGCGCATGGCGTTTGACGGCTTGGACGGCGTGGCGGAGGAGAACGTGCTCTCAACGGTGCGCGAGAAGCTGGAAGCGCCCTATCAGGGGCGGACGCTGCTGCTGATTGACAGTGTCGATATGCCGCCGGAAGCGGACGAGGGGCTGCGCGAAATAGAGCATTGGGGCTGCGATGTGCTGGTGACGACGCGCTTCCCGCTGGGCGAGGGTTTCCGGAATATCGCCGTGCCGCTGCTGTCGGAGGAAGCCAGCCGGGCGCTGTTTGTCCAGCACGACCCGTACTTGCAGGGCATGGGCAGCGCGGAAACGGAGGCGCTGCATCAGGTGCTTTCGCGCGTGGCGGGGCATCCGCTGGCGATTATCCTGCTGGCGCATCTGGCGAAGATGAAGCGCTGGACGATGGCGCTGCTGCTGGAAGAGCTTGACCGCATCAGCCCGGAGGGACTGCGGCTGGCGGGCGGCAAATTCAGCGCGATTGCGCAGAGAATCGCCCAGATGGTGTCCACCGACGCGCTGACCGACCGCGAAAGGCAGGTGCTGGCGGTTTTCGCCACGTTTCCGGCGTGGACAATCCCGGTGCGGGACGCGCTGACCCTCCTGCGCGACTTCGGCACGGAGGATGAGCTGCTGTCCGCGCTGGAAACGGCGGCGGATTACGGGCTGCTGACATCGAACTGGCGCGGATACGCGATGCACCCCGTGCTGGCGGAGAGCTTCCGGCCGCTGCTGCCGCCGATGGAGAAGGTGCCGAGGCTGGCGGAGGTGTTCGAGGAGTGCAGGGCCTGCTGGGAGGCGGAGGATGTTCGGATGATGTCGGTGATGCCGCTGGCACTGTGCACCATTTCAGAATTTGCCGATGCGCCCGTGGAAATGATGAGCGGCGTGATTGCGGCGATTTTTTACGTCCGGTATGACAGCTGCGAAAAAATTCCTGCCGTGCGGCTGAAACAGTGGCGGCTGAAGAAAAAAGATGAATGCGAAAAGACGCAGCGCGGGCGCTTCCTGAGTGGATGCTTGGGCTTGGCGCTGGATGAGATTATTGGCGGCGATCTGGAGCAAGACTGCACGGAAATGGTGGAGAACCTTGCAGCAAGCCGCGAGGGGGACGTGAAGCTTCTGCTGATGCTCGGCGGCTCTGCTGGGTCGGAGATGGGGCAGAAAAACTTCAGCAAATTGATTGCCAGAATTGGCGAGCTGATTCCGCCGAATCACCCCGATGCAGCGAGGATGCGCATGGAAAAAACCGTGCTTGCGATAATGAATATGGACAGCTTTTCGCCCGAAGAGCTGGAGGCTGCCATTTCCTACGGTGCGAAAGCACTGGATGACCCAAAGCACGTGGGGGGAGCGGCGACAGCGCTTTCATTTCTGCTTTATCAAATGGGAGTGATAGGCATACCCGAAGAAAGAATCAAAGCACTGGCAGAACTGGTGGAAGAAAAAACGAAGGATGTGGACGACCTGCCGAATTCCTTCTATATGGGGATGGAGAACGTTTTTCATAATTTGCGGGAATACGACAAGGCGCTTTCCTATTCTCAGCGTGCGCTTGATGCGATTGAATTGACCCAAAAGGACACAGGGATGTATTTTACGATGCTGCACAATCATTTGCAGCTGAGGAAAGAAATGGGACATCTGATGGAAGTGCAGGATGTCATCATTGAAGCACTTGCCAAAGTGAAAAAACTTTTTGGCGAGAACAATGTGCTGTGCTGCAGCTATAAAGCAGCGTACATCTCCGTTTTGATGGAGCGGCGAGAAAACGAAAAAGCGGATGAAGAAATACAGAAGCTGATACCGATTCTGCGTGAGCTGGAAGGGGAAATCGGCGCAAAAGACATTGAAATGATGCGCATTCGCACGCTTGCGCAGATGGGACGCGAGGAAGAAGCGCTCGAACTGGGCGAACAGATACGTGCGTTCATCCACCAAGTCGGCGGCGAAGATGGGATGATGATGAAATACCTCGAAAGAGGCATCAATAACGTAAAAACAGGGGTTTATCGCCCCAAAACGTAATATTCGCAAGACAACGGTTGCAAGTTCGGCTGCAATGAATGTAACCTGCTTGACAATCCCCATTGTCGCCGTATAATGGAAAGTGGAATCCTGCATTCGGATGAACATTTTCCATTATACGGCATTTTTTTGCTGCCAGACGCAAAAGAAAGGAAATGTACATGACGCTTAAGGAATTTTACGCCGCAGTCGGCGGCGATTACGACGCAACCATCCGCCGCATTCCCAAGGAGTCGATGGTGCTGCGCTTTGTGAAGAAGTATGCCGACGACAAAACCTACGCCCAGCTGACCGAAGCGGTGGGCAAGCAGGACTGGGAAACGGCGTTCCGCGCGTCGCACACGCTCAAGGGCGTGGCGCAGAACCTCGGCTTTGACGGGCTGTACCGCGCCGCGTTCGCGCTGACGGAAGAGATGCGCGGGGGCGCGCCGCTGAAGAACGCCGCCCTCTACGACGCCGTGGCGAAGCAGCAGCAGATTGTGCTGGACGCCGTGCGGCAGCTGGCATAAGGACAAGCATATGCGTGAACAGAAATGGAATCTTGGGCGGCTTATCGGGAGGAGCAGTGCGCTGCTTCTCCTGTTTGCGCTGCTCTTCCTGCCGTCGGCGCGGGCGGAGGAAGGGGAGAATCTGCCGAAAATAATCATCGGCAGCGACGAATATCAGCCGTACAGCTACTACAACGTGGATGGCGCGCCGCAGGGCGTGGACGTTGAAATGGCGCGCGAGGCCTTCCGGCGCATGGGCTACGAGCCTGTCTTCCGCCATGTGGCGTGGGAGGATAAGGACGAAGCGCTGGCAGACGGCACGGTGGACTGCCTGTGGAGCGGGTTCATGATGAACGGCTGCGAGGACAAGTACACATGGGCGCGACTCAACCTGTTCAGCCGTTTGGTGGCGGTGGTGCGCGCGGACAGCGCCTATGCGGATTTGGCTGATCTGGCGGGCTGCCGCGCGGCGGTGCAGGTGACGAGCTGGGCGGAATATCTGCTGATTCGGCAGGATCAGCCGGGCATCCCGAAGGTCAAGGCAGTGTACAGCTTCTCGTCGATGGAGGAGGTGTTCGCCGTCATGCGCAAGGGCTATGCGGACGCGATTGTCGGGCATGAGTGCGTGCTGAACATCTTCCTTGCGGAGAATGAAGGACGCTACCGAATGCTGGAAACCCCGCTGGGCACGGCGGAACTCGGCGTTGCGTTCCAGAAGGGTGCGCACGAGGAACTGGCGCGGCAGCTGGAGCAGACGCTGACCGAAATGGCGGCGGACGGCACGGTGGCGAAGATTCTGACGACATACGGCATCAACGGCATCGTCCGCATGGGAGGAAGCGAAAGCAAATGAAACGGAAAACCTCTCATAAGCGGCACGGTTTCATCAGCATGTTCTGGATGCCGCTGACACTGTATCTGGTAATGCTTGTCACATCCTTTGTTGTGCTGACGTGGCACGATACGCGCAATGTCTGGGAGGCAATGGATGTAACGCTTGACTTTGCGGTGGCGCGGCTTGAACAGTATTCCAACGTCATGTCGAACGACCGCGCCATGAGCGAAATCCGCCTGCTGGACAAAACGGTGGAACTTAGTTCCCGCATCGCAGAAGCGGGGCTGATAACAAACGAACAGCTTGACCAGTACGCTGAGGCGCAGCGGCTGACGGGCATTGTCATCCTCGATGCGGACATAAACGCCGTTGCCCAAACGACGAGCGACGGCGATACGGCGGCGGCGCTGCAATCGATTCTGCAAAAGCCGACGGTGCGGGAGATTGTGGATTACCCCGTGAAGGCGTACATGACGCGGACGCAGGTGGGCGACCGCCTGGTGGATTTTGCCGCTGTCGCGCGCGAGGACGCGCGGGGGCTTGTTGTGGCGTACGCCGAGCGCGAGGAAGAGGACGAGAGCGACATGAAGCTGGAAACGCTTTTCAACGGCTTCACGTTTTCAATGGACGGCGTGGTCACAGTCTCGGACGGCAGAACCGTCATTGCTTCCAACAGCGCCGAAATCATCGGGTGCGACGTAAAGAAAATTGAGGCGGGCAGCATCCCCCATGCGCAGTGGGACGAATCGGGGCGGCTGCACATTGTTGACGGGTCGACGGCGTGGTCGGGCAAGCGCACGGCGTTTGAGAACTACTCGGTTTACGCCATGTTCCCGGATCATGCCGTCTACAATTCCCGCAACACCATTATCCTCTACGGCACGCTGATTTACATGGCAATCTGGCTTTGCTTCGCGTGGCTGCGCGCCCAGCAGTCCCGCCGCGCGCTGGAGAAAAACAGCGAGCAGGCGCGGATTATCAGCGCCATCAGCGAAATCTACTGCTTCACGTTCCTTGTTAACGTCCAGCGCGGCACGGTGCGCATCATCAAGCACCCGGAGGAGCAGCTGATGAAGAGGGAACGCGCGTGGAGCATGAACGAAGTGGTGCGGATGCAGGCGGAACACAACGTTGCGCCGGATTTCCGCGAGGCGTTCATCAGCTACTGCGACCTGACGACCTTGGCGCAGCGCTTGAAGGAGAACCCGAACCTGACGCTGGAGTTCCGCGACCCGAAGGAAAAGGTGTACCTGATGACGACGTTGCCGCAGAACTACGACCGCCGCGGCAGGCTCGAATCGGTGCTGATGGTGACGCAGGACGTGACGGCGGAGAAGGAACGCGAACGCGACTATCAGCTGCAATTGAAAAAGACGGCGGAGGACGCTGAACGCGCCAACATCGTCAAAACGGACTTCCTGCGCCGCATGAGCCACGATATCCGTACGCCGATTAACGGCATCCGCGGCATGGTGGAAATCAGCCGCCGATACGCGGGCGACGAAGCGAAGCAGGAGGAGTGCCGCAAGAAAATTATGACCGCATCAGGCTTCCTGCTGGATTTGGTCAACGATGTGCTGAACATGAACAAGCTCGAATCCGGCGCGGTGACGCTGGAAGAGAAGCCGTTCAACCTACGCCAGATGGTCAGCGAAATTGTGACGATGGTGGAGGGGCAGGCGTGGCACGAAAACGTGCAGGTTTCCTGCAAGACGCTGGCGTGGAATCACGAAAACCTGATTGGCTCGCCGATGCACCTGCATCAGGTGCTGCAAAACGTTATCGGCAATGCGGTCAAGTACAACCGCCACGGCGGCAGCGTGACCATCTCCTGCGAGGAGAAAGGCTTTGACGGCACGACGGCGACGTTCCTTTTCACCTGTGCCGACACGGGACGCGGCATGAGTGCGGCGTTCCAGCAGCACGCGTTTGAGGCGTTCGCGCAGGAGGAATCCGGCGCGCGCACGGCCTACAAGGGCACGGGGCTGGGGCTGCCGATTGCCAAGGAACTTGTCGAGCAGATGGGCGGCGAAATCCGCTTTGAGAGCGAACTGGGCGTCGGCACAACGTTCTACATCACCCTGCCGTTCCGCGTAGATCCGAATCCGCCGAAAGCGGAATCCGCCAAGCCGGAGCAGGCGGCGTCCATCAAGGGCGCGCACATACTGCTGGTGGAGGATAACGAGCTGAACATGGAAATCAGCCAGTACATACTGGAGGGCGCGGGCGCGATTGTCGCTCAGGCGTGGAACGGGAAGGAGGCGGTTCGCCGCTTTTCCGAAAGCGAACCGGGTACGTTTGACTGCATCCTGATGGACGTGATGATGCCGCTAATGGACGGACTGGAAGCAACGCGGACGATTCGCGCGATGCAGCGCCCGGATGCGGCGACCATCCCGATTGTAGCAATGACCGCGAATACCTTCTCCGAGGACGAACAGCGCAGCCGGGCAGCGGGCATGAACCTGTTCCTGAACAAGCCGATTGACGCGCAGAAGATGCTCAGCACCGTTGCACAGTGCCTAAAAATACGGCAACAAGACAACTGAATATCGGCAGCGGCATACTTGTGAAAACCTTGACAAGTACAGAAACGCGGTGTACAATAGAGCCATGATCGGCGCGATTCTGAAAGGAATTCCGAAAATACAGGACGCGCGAAAGGAAGGGCTTGTTTTATGAAGAAGCTGCTTGCGCTGGGTTCTGCGCTTGTGCTGGCTGTCTCGGCGATGCCGGCAGTGCTGGCGGAAGATACGGATGCGTTCACCTCTGCGTCTGTGTCGAGCTACTATGGGGATTTCGCCCTGACCGGCGATGAGCTGATGAACGCCATCAACTCCTTCTCCGGCACCTATCTCATCTGCACCACCAATCCCGACGGCACGCCGAACGCGGGCGTGTTCATCTTCGCGTGCGTGAAGAACGAGGACAAGTACTACATCCAGATGGGTCTGGCGGAGAACCAGACGAAGCAGAACCTGCTCCGCACGGGCGAAGCGCTGGCGGTCTACGCCGCGAACCCCTCCACCGAGGAAGGCGCAAAGCCCTACATCACCGCCGGCGCGCGCATGAAGCTCAAGCAGGTGACGGACGAGGAGCTGCTCAAGGTGCTCAACACCAAGAACAGCGAAACGGCGCTTTTCTTTGAAATCACTGACCTGCTGCCGCTGGGCTGATTCATGGCTGCATTCGCATCCGCTTCCGCGCTGGGAGCGGGTGCTTTTTTGTCCCCTGAAATTCAAAACACTCAAAATCCATAGGAATTTGCATATTCCTCTTGACAAGCATGGGAATCGGGAGTAAAATCCTATTGCGGAAGTAGGTTATAACTCACCGCACAAGAATGATTTATCAATCAGCCAGAGAAAGGGCTTTTGCAATATGAAACACGCTGAATTGCTGTCCGTCCGCGACCTGCACGTTCAGGTGGGCGAAAAGGAAATCCTCCACGGGGTCAACCTTTCCGTCGGCACGGATGAAACCCATGTCCTCCTTGGCCCGAACGGCACGGGCAAATCCACCCTCGGCTATGCCATCACCGGCAACCCTGCCTATCAGGTGACGCGGGGGAGCATCACGTTTGACGGCGAGGATATTACGTCTATGCCCGTCAATGAGCGCGCGAAAAAGGGCGTTTTCCTGTCCTTCCAGAACCCGCTGGAAGTGCCGGGCGTGACGCTGAGCGCCTTTATCCGCACGGCGCTGGAGCAGAAGAGCGGCAGCCGCATCCGCCTGTGGGACTTCAAGAAGAAGCTGAAGGAAACGATGGCGCTTTTGTCGATGGATGAAAGCTACGCCGAGCGCGATTTGAACGTCGGCTTCTCCGGCGGCGAAAAGAAGAAGGCGGAAATCCTGCAAATGCTGATGCTCGAACCCAAACTCGCCATTTTGGACGAAACCGACTCCGGTCTGGACGTGGACGCGGTGCGCACGGTGTCCGAGGGCGTCCGCCTGTTCCGCGAAAAGACGCACGGTTCGCTGCTGATTATCACCCACAGCACGCGCATTCTGGAGGCGCTGCGTGTTGACCGCACGCATGTGATGGAAAACGGCGTCATTGTGCGCGAAGGCGACGCGGCGCTGGTGGAAGAAATCAACGAAAAAGGCTTCAAGGGCTGATGGGGGAGCGGCATGACAGTGAAGAGCCAAGTTGCGGACATTGACCGCAGCATTTATGATATTCGCGACGCGGAGCATGACGCGTACCGCATGGAAGCCGGCTTGACCCCCGCCATCGTCGAGAAGCTGTCCAAGGAGAAGAACGACCCGGCGTGGATGGAGCAGTTCCGGCTGGAATCGCTGCAAATCTACAATAATATGCGCGTGCCGGACTGGGGGCCGTCGCTGGACGGGCTGGATATCGACCACATCGCGACGTATGTCCGCCCGAACACGAAGATGCAGAACAACTGGGAGAACGTGCCGCAGGACATCAAGGACACGTTTGAGCGGCTGGGCATTCCGCAGCGCAGCAGACGGCTACCGCCATCGTCGTGAAGGAGCGGTTGGTGGAGCATGTGGGCGATCGCTTGATAATTGATATGAAACTAGCGTTGGACGAGTTGTCGCTATCGGCCAACCGGAGTTTGGTCTGTACGCCGCTGATCGAGCGGGGCGATAGCGTAAGGGCTTTGCCTCCCGTGATCGTGAACGGGCGCAACCGCCAGATCCAGTACGAGCGATCCAAGCGTGATGCGACGGCGAACGGGGAGTTTGTCTTACGCCGTCACAATGGGAAGGAGCAGACGTTCGATTACCATGCCTCCATTCCTTTCGTTAAGTGGATGGAGCGTTCGGAGGTGTCGCTGGTAGCCGATTTTTGCGGTTGCGGCTGGGAGGCGTTGAGTAATGATAAGTCACCGCTTTTCCCGATCCGAATCGCAGAGCCTGTGGTATTGCGGCCGCTTTTGGCCTACGTCACGCCGGAGGCAGAGCGTGTGAAAGAGCGTGTGAAGGAAGGAAGCGCCTTCCTCGACTTCCCGGTAAACCGCACGGAGATATATCCCGAGTATCGCGACAATCCCTCGGAGTTGCGCAAGATCCTCGAGACCGTCTCGTCGGTGAAGGATGATCCTTACGCTACCATCACGGAGGTATATATCAAGGGTTTCGCATCGCCGGAAGGTACCTATAAGCATAACACTTATCTGGCCGAGCACCGCGCCAAGGCGTTGATCGAATACGTGAAGGGCCTTTACCACTTTGAGCAGGCCCGTTTCACGGTGGATTTCGAGCCGGAGGACTGGGCCGGATTGGAGAAACGGGTGGAGAACTCCTCGCTTGCGGACAAGGAGGAGTTGCTGGCCATCATCCGTGCGGACGAGCCGAAGGATTACGACCGCCGCGAGGCGAAGCTAAAGGCGTTGAACGGGGGGGCCTCGTATCGGGTACTCTTGCGTGATATTTATCCCGCCTTGCGCCATTCGGATTACGCGGTGCGTTATACGATCCGTTCGTTTACGGTAGAGGAGGCCCGTGAGTTGATCTATTCGGACCCCAGGCAGTTGAGTCTAAATGAGATGTTTCAGGTGGCGCAGACGATGGAACCGGGTAGCGACGCTTACCGCGAGGTCTTCGAGATTGCCGTGCGTATGTATCCGGAGGATCCGGTGTCGAATCTGAACGCCGCCCTTACGGCGATCGACGCGGGTCGCTTGGAATCGGCCCGCCGTTATTTGGCGAAGACTTCCAATTCCGCGGAGCGTACCTTGGCGGAGGCGGCCATCGCCATGCTGGAGAACCGCTTGGACGAGGCGGAGGCCCTGCTGGGTAAGTTGTCGGACAATCCTTCCATGGCCTCGCAGGTGGAGGAGAACTTGAGGCAGATCGCAGAGAAACGGCAAGAGTAAAAATAGGATAAGATAACAGACAAAAATTTTAATATTATGAAAAAGAAAAAATGGTACGTAGCGATGGCAACGGCACTTTTATTGGCGGCCGGTTGTTCCGATGATCTCGACAACGGAAAAAATAACACCGGGGCGGAAGAGGATGGCGAGAAGGTCTATATGACGGTGAACGTCTCTACGGTTTCGCAAGGAACGCTAACGAAAGCAGATACTACTCCTTCTAATCCTAATCAGGGGGGAGCCGGTTGGGGCGAGGATGGTAATGGTTCTCTTGGTGAGCTTTCCGGCTCTAAGGAGGGTATGGTATATGATGTTAATATATTCTTGGTGCCAACAGATGAAGAGTCTTTGGGGGATGGCAATCAGCTAGAGTTACTAAATACTGACAATGGTAGTAGTATACAGATCGCAGGCCAAGGTTATTATTCGAATCTGGAAGGTATTGATGCGAGTTTAGGTGGAACTGAGCCTGGTCATGGTGACGGAAAGGTTACGATGAAAGTAACCATGAAGAATCCTCTGACACAAGAGCAATTATCAGGTATTTGCCGTTATTAATGCGGGAGGAAGGTTGACTGGTATTAGTACGTTGGCAGACTTGCGCGATAGAGTTGCCGCAAACGATAGGGCATTGTGGACTCCTGCTAGTAATATGGCGGAGTACCATCATTTTGTAATGTCTACACATAAGATGATAAGTGGTGCTATTCCTTCTAACGGCAGTTCTATCGTTGAACTTTCTGCTGCGAATATGGATGAGACATATCCGGCTCGGA
>ERZ772865.1100-NODE-1100-length-28446-cov-5.528336_pt1 | contig 28446 bp, 29 predicted proteins | sample MGYA00512133_ERZ772865 | MGnify/ENA primary metagenome ERZ772865 (study PRJEB29015, sample SAMEA2737722) | human gut metagenome | biome: human gut; feature: human-associated habitat; material: faeces | place: China | collected 2012 ...
TGTCACTGTCGGACTTGCACTTGGCTTCGCCGTCTGCGTTGGTGTTGGCGTTGGCGTTGCGGTCGGTGTGGCACTTGGTTGCGGTGCTGCACTTGGTGTTGGTGCCGGTGTCACTGTCGGACTTGCACTTGGCTTCGCCGTCTGCGTTGGTGTTGGCGTTGGCGTTGCGGTCGGTGTGGCACTTGGTTGCGGTGCTGCACTTGGTGTTGGTGCCGGTGTCACTGTCGGACTTGCACTTGGCTTCGCCGTCTGCGTTGGTGTTGGCGTTGGCATTGCGGCCGGTGTGGCACTTGGCTTCGCTGTCTGCGTTGGTGTCGCCATCGGGGTCGCACTTGGCTTCGCCGTCTGCGTTGGTGTTGCTGTCGGTTTTGTTGTCGGTGCAGTGCTTGGACTCGCTGTTGGCTTCACTATTGGTGCGGCACTCGGGCTCGGAGTTGTTGTCCGTGCAGGTGTCGGCAGCGGCGCTGCACTTGGCATTTTCGTTGGCGTTGCGGTCGGACCTGCACTTGGCTTCGCCGTCTGCGTTGATGTTGCTGTCGGTTTTGTTGTCGGTGCAGTACTTGGACTCGCTGTTGGCTTCACTATTGGTACGGCACTCGGGCTCGGAGTTGTTGTCCGTGCAGGTGCTGTCGGTGCGCTGCTTGGACTCGCCGTTGGCGTTGCGGTCGGCGCTGTCGTTGGTTTCACTGTCGGCACCATCGTTGGTTTCACCGTTGGAACTATGGTCGGTTTTGCCGTCACATCCATAGTCGGTCTAACATTGGTTGTCTCTGATGGTTGTACCATTGCGGTTGGCTTCGGTGTCACTACCCGCACCGGAGTGGCAACAGGCATTGGTTTTGGTCTCCTAATAACTATCTTTTTCGGCAATACTCGAACGTGACAAACCAATTTCTTTTTGCCTACTTTTGCAACAATTTTTGTTATTCCTATCTTTTTCGCCCTTACCAGTCCTTTTTTACTGACTGTCGCTATTTTTTTCTTACTGGATTTCCACTTTACCTTCTGCTTTTTCTTTAAATTTTTCACTTTGAGCTGTTTTTTGGCCCCAGCGCGCAAAGTTATCGTTTTTTTGTTGAGCTTTGGCGCCTTTGCTGCCTCGGCGAGCATAACCGATGATGTGGAAGTTACCACTAATGCCGCCGCCAGCACGCCGCACCAAGCTCTTGTGCACAATTTCTTTTTCACTTCTTTCTCCTTCCTCCAACTATCTTTCAACAGTTACATTTAATACCTCACTCTTCTTTAATAATATCCGCAAAAGTCGCCCCGGATGCCTTCGCTAAATCCTCCGGCTGCAGAAGAATCTGTACGCCTCTTCTTCCTCCGCTCACAGCAATCTTGTCCTGCTGTTTTGCACTCTCATGAATCACCGTTGTATACTGCTTTTTCATACCGATCGGAGTACATCCTCCGCGAATATAACCGGTCACTTTGTTGATCTCTTTGACCGGCACCATTTCCACATGCTTTTCACCAACTGCACGTGCCGCCTTTTTCATATCAAGCTCACGATGCACCGGTATTGCATATACATAATAGTTGCCGCTCTTGCCCAATGTAACTAAAGTCTTAAATGTCATTTCGTAATCCTGCCCAAGTTTGTCAGCGACATCCATTCCGTCAACAAATTCTTCACATTCATAATTCATCAACTCATACGGAATCTTTTGCCGATCCAACATTCTCATCGCATTGGTTTTTACTTCTTTACCCATGATGTCATCCTCTTTTACTTAAATTAATTTTACCTTATCGATAAGATCAATAACAAGGTTTGGATAATACACTGTTCCGTCATTATATGCACCGGCGCCCAGGCCCATAACAGCGTAATCTCCACTCCATAATAATGCTCTGGCACCACTGCTCTCGATCATACTGTTAGCAAATCCGATAGCATCCATGTTGCCGATCAAAACACGCTCTCCCCATGCGCCAGGTGCTATCCCTGCGGCACGGATCGACGATCTAATATCACTACTGGATCTTGATGCATCACTTGCATCAATAATTCCTGCTGAAACAATCTCGCTGCTATAAGATTTGGCTGCTGCGCTAAGCTTCGTATTAATACGGAATGCGCTTTGTCCCTGATTTACCAAATATGCATTCAAAAGTTCTCCGCTTTCGGTTGCCATTGCGGTCTGCACCTCTGCCGGATAATTTAACTGCAATGTCGTTTCACTGACATTTGTCATATCATCCACCAAAAAGCTGTCGCTAAATGCCTGAATACAATATACCTGGTTGCTTCCGAGTGCATCCACAAATGCGATAACTTCCGTTCCCTTGATCGTCTTTGTATATGCACCGGCTGCACTGCCTGCCAAATACCAGTCAACGCTGGTCCAGCCATTCGATGCTAATGTACTCGCCGGCGTTCCATAAGATACCTCGCCTGCATAAGACATTCCCGGCGCAATTGCTGTAATTCCGATCACTTCATTATCCTGCAAATATGCCAAAATATAAGTGCTATATTTCTGATCATATTGGTTGCCGCTCAGGCTGGAATTATTGCCATTCTCACGAAATGCAATCACATCAAATCCCTGTGGAGATTTTTCTTCACGTTTCACGTCAGTCGACTTACTTGCCAGTGCATTATTAAACGCTGTCTTTGTCATTCCAACCGAAAGCTGTCTGTTTCCTACCGTCAGTCCTGATGAACTTGGTGCTGCTGTTGGCGTCACTGACGGCGTTTTGCTTGGTGCTACTGTTGGCGTCACTGACGGCGTTTTGCTTGGTGCTGACGTTGGGGTACCGGTTGGCGCATTCGTTGGTGCCGGCGTCGGAGTACTGGTAGTACCACTCGTTGGTGTCGCACTTGGTGCTGCACTTGCAGATGGCTCCGGTGTCTTCTGTGCCGCTCCCTGTACTATGATCTTATCCGAATTCAAATAATATACGGTTTCTGTCATATTATCAACCAAACGCACATAAATCGTATTTACCGTACCTGTCTGCAAAGTAAAAGACTGATCATTTCTAGGATGATTTTTCCAAAAACCTTGTCCAAACTCTTCTCCTTCGTGACTTTTCAGTTCATCCAAAGACATCTCTCTACCGTAAGTATTCGTATAATACAAAGAGCCGTCAAAAATATCTGTGTAACCAATTCGGATCGTTGCCGCTTCGGTTACTGTTACATCCTTCAACGGTCTGTGGTATGCATTCCACGTCGTTGCGACATTATCATTCAAAATAATCTTCGCTGTCGTTGGATCTCCCTCTTCCGAAGGTTGCGTTGTCTGCGAAGGATTATCGGATACCTGTGGATTCTTGCTTGGTAAAGTTCCCGGATTAGCAGTTACTTTCGCCGTAGCTTTTGGCTTAGCAGTTACTTTTGCCACAGCTTTTGGCTTAGACGTAACTTTCGCCTTTTTCTTTGCCTTGACAACAACTTTACAGGTATACTTCTTTTTGCCGATTTTGGCAACAATTTTAGCCGTTCCTTTTTTCTTCGCTTTGACAACACCCTTCTTAGTTACTGTCGCAATTTTTTTCTTCGAAGAAGACCACTTTACTTTCTTTTTGGTCCCTTTCACCTTCAATTTAGCCTTTTTACCAACAGTCAATACAAGCTTTTTCTTGTTTAGCTTGACCTTTGCCTTGGCATCAGTCTGCTGCCCCGGTACAAACACCGATGTGATCACTAACGCTCCGGCAAGCACAAGGCTCATCCATTTCCTTCTCTCTTTTTTCATGCTATTTCCACATTCCTTTCTCTGCCCGCTGGCTTGTCAGTTTTTGTATTCGCCACAGGCACAACATTAAAATCACGGATTTCATCCCAGCTACTCTAAAATGCCACTCTCGCACAATCTACAAAGTCAATGACCAAATATGTGTAAAACACATCGTCACCATTTTCAAAATATGCTGCACTTCCAATCCCCATAACGCCAAGTCCCTCTTCATCGCAAAGCTGCGCTCTTGCCGCCTGACTCTGCACAGCAGAATTTGCAAAACCAATGGCATCCATATTGTTGGCCATAATTCGCTCACCCCACTGTCCGCACTGTAAACCTGCGCCGACGATCGCCGATTTAATCTCAGAACTGCTTCTGGTCATGTCTGCCGCATCTGTTACACCGGCTTTTGCCATCGTGTTGCTGTAGCTTTGTGCCACACCACTTAATTTTGAATTGATCGCAAGGGAACGCATTCCATAAAAAGTGAGATATGCATTGAGCAGCTCGCCACTCTCTGTTGCCATCGCCTTTACCACTGCATCGCTGTACGTACATGACGCATCCTGACTGGAAAGATTGGTCATTCCATCAATAGAATAGGCTTTATCAAACGCCTGTATACAGTAAGTCGTCTGGGTTCCATAATAATCTACAAACGCCAGCACATTCGCATTGGAAGTCTCTGTGGAATAGGCTCCTTCTCCATCTTTGTGTTTATCGTTATGTGCTGCATACCATTCTACCGATGACCAACTGCTTGATGATTCTAAAACAGCTGCACTGGTTCCCGCTTTTACTAAAGAACCATATGCCATTGATTTACTGATACCACAAATACCTACGACCTTGCCGCTTTTCAGATACAGCAAAATATATGTACTAAATTTGTCATCGCGCGAAACGCTGGAGTTGTTACCGTTTGGTCGGAATGCAAGGACATCAAATCCCTGTGGAGATTTTTCCGAACGCAATATATCCGTCGAAAGTGAACCCAATACCGTGTGCACCTGCGCCAATGTCATACCAAGTGTCAGATTGCGTCCTCCAATCTGAAAGATATCCCCATTTAGTGCAACATTCTTACCCGGTGTACCGGTCACCTTCTGTGTACCGCCATTCGTTTTCGAACTGTTATTCTTTCCGTTTGTATTTTTATTGCTTTTTTTAGTGGAAGCTGCTTTTACCGTTACTTTGCAGACATATTTTTTCTTGCCAACTTTAGCAGTGATCTTAGCAGTTCCTTTTTTCTTTGCCTTGACAACACCTTTTTTCGTAACGGTCGCTACCTTCTTTTTATTGCTGGACCATTTTACTTTTTTCTTGTTGTTCTTTAGCTTTAACGTAGTCTTTTTACCAACTTTTAAAACAACTTTCTTTTTGTTTAGCTTCACCTTCTTCTTGGCGGCAGCCGCAGCATCCATGCTCTGTGGCATTATCATTGCGGCAGCTAGTGCTAATGCTAATACACGCGCCCATGGCTGTCTTCTTTTTTTCATACGCTCCTCTTTTCCATGCCGATTGTACGACATTAATTTTCATTTCTATGTTACCTTTTATTATATGATATTCTCCTCTATTTCTCAACCGTTTTCGTACAGTATTTATGCGGTTTGTACGAATTTACATCTGACACATTTCTGCCACTTTTGGGACCCCCTTGATAAGCAGCTCTAACTTCCGGTATGGAAAGTTTCTTATAATACAAAAAGCAGTTTTAATATTCTCGAATGAGAATACCAAAACTGCTTATCGTATTTACCTACTCTGCGTTCACTATGCATTGTTCAGGCACGAGCATTGCATCGCACTGCATTATTTACCTAACGTGCTGACAAGATTAATTCTCGTCAGTGCCTTTTTAAGTGCTAATTCTGCGCGTACCATGTCTACCTGCTTCTCACCGCTTCCGATACGACGTTCTGCGCGGAGCTTTGCCTCTTCTGCCCGGTGCACATCGATCTCCTCCGGCCACTCGCAGGCTTCCGCAAGCACCGTAACCTTATTGCCGCGAATTTCCACAAATCCATCCAACAAAGCCGCCTCGCGTACTTTGCCTTCCTGATGGATCTTGACAACACCCGGTTCAACAATTGCCGTAAGTGGGATATGTCCCGCCAGCACACCGATCTCACCTTCTGTTGTCTGCATTTCAACCATGTCCACTTCCTCGTCAAAAAAGATTCGGGTCGGAGATATGATCTGCAAAGTAAATGTTTTGTCTGCCATATGACCCTCCTTTCTTATTTGGAAGCCATTCTGGCCACTACCTCGTCAATATTTCCGGCATTCAAGAAATAGCTCTCCGGAATATCATCGTGCTTACCATCCAAAATCTCTTGGAATCCACGAATCGTCTCACTAACCGGTACGTACTGTCCCGGCAGGCCTGTAAACTGCTCTGCTACATGGAACGGCTGCGACAGGAAACGCTGCACTTTACGCGCTCTATTTACAACGATCTTGTCTTCTTCTGACAACTCGTCCATACCAAGAATTGCGATAATATCCTGCAATTCCTTGTATTTCTGCAAAATCTCCTGCACGCCACGAGCCACTTTATAGTGTTCCTCACCGACAATATGCGGATCGAGGATACGTGATGTTGACTCCAACGGATCTACTGCCGGATAAATACCAAGCTCGGAAATCGCACGCGAAAGTACAGTTGTTGCGTCCAAATGTGCGAATGTATTTGCCGGAGCCGGATCGGTCAAATCGTCCGCCGGCACATAAACCGCCTGTACTGATGTGATAGATCCTGTTTTCGTTGAGGTGATCCTCTCCTGCAATGCACCCATCTCCGTCTGCAGCGTTGGCTGATAACCTACGGCACTTGGCATACGTCCAAGCAACGCAGATACCTCTGATCCAGCCTGTGTAAAACGGAAAATATTATCAATAAACAATAAGACATCTTTTCCGGAACGATCACGGAAATTCTCTGCCATGGTAAGTCCTGTAAGACCTACTCGCATACGCGCTCCAGGTGGCTCGTTCATCTGACCGAATACCATCGTCGTTTTATCAATAACACCTGACTCGATCATTTCATAATACAAGTCATTTCCTTCACGAGTACGCTCACCTACACCGGTAAATACGGAATATCCACCGTGCTCCTGCGCGATATTTGTGATCAACTCCTGGATCAATACGGTTTTACCTACTCCGGCGCCACCGAACAAACCAATCTTACCACCTTTCTGGTAAGGGCAAAGCAGATCAACGACCTTGATTCCGGTTTCCAAAATCTCCGTTTCTGTCGACTGCTCATCGAATGCCGGCGCTTTTCTGTGGATCGGGTCATATCTCACCCCTTCCGGTGCCGGTTTTTCATCAATTGGCTCACCTAACACATTAAAGATACGTCCCAATGTAGCTTCGCCTACCGGTACAGAAATCGGTGCGCCCGTTGCATGTGCTTCCATACCGCGAACCAAACCGTCGGTTGGTCCCATGGCAATACAACGAACTGTGTCATCACCCAAATGCTGTGCCACTTCCACTACGAGCTTTCCACCATCTTTCAACGGGACATTGATTGCCTCGTTAATCTCCGGCAGTTTGCCCTCTGGGAATTTAATATCGATAACGGCACTGACGATCTGCGTCAGCTTACCAACATTTAATTCTGCCATTTAATTTCTCCTTTTTATTTTGCTATGAAATCGCGGATGCTCCTGCGATAATCTCCGTCAATTCCTGTGTAATAGATGCCTGACGGGCTCTATTATATTTTAGCGACAAGTCACTGATCATCTCTTCCGCATTACTCGTTGCCGAATCCATTGCCTGCATACGTGCACCGTTTTCACTGGCATGTGACTCCACAAGTCCGCCAAAGATCAGGCTGTTCACGTACTTTGGAATAATCGCATTTAATGCTTCTTCCGGTGCCGGCTCATAATTCATCAACGTGATGCGATCGATCGGGTTCTCTTCTACGTCCTCCGCATCTGCTGTAATATCGGATGCGTCGATTGGAAGCAGTTTCATCATCGTAGGGATCTGTACCATCGTGTTCTTAAAGATCGTATAGATCAGATAAATCTCTCCGATCTCCCCCATCGTAAACTTGCTCAAAACTTCTTTGCCAATCTCCGATGCATCTGCATATAATGGTTCGTTGATCGCCTCCGAATAATCTCCGGCTATGGTGTAACCCTCACGCTCCACGCTGTCACGACCCTTTGTACCAACTGCATAGACCACTGTGTTTTCCGTAGTAAAACGTTCGTCTTTCGTCAACAGTTTCACTGCATTCGAGTTGTAACCACCTGCCAATCCGCGGTTCGATGTGATCAGGATCACTGCTTTTTTGTCAGACCGGCTTTTTTGCAAAAACGGATGGGACATTTCCCCGGACTTGGCGATCATCGCTGCCACAGCCTCATACATCGCATCAAAATAAGGTTTTGATACTTCTGCACCGACTTTTGCTTTCTGCAGCTTGACAGAGGAAACAAGTTTCATCGCTTTGGTAATCTGTCCGGTACTTTGGACACTTTCTTTACGCCGTTTGATATCTCTCATTGACGCCATTGTCTCTTACCTCCCCTCGAAACTATTTTTCAAACTCTGCTTTAAACTCCTCGATTGCCTGGATCAGTTTCTTCTCTGTGTCTTCCTTGATCTCTTTGTCCTCGCGAATGGAAGCAGGGACTTCCGGATATTTCGTATCGATATACTCAAACAATCCTTTTTCAAAGTCCATAATGTCATCTACTTCTACATCGATCAAGTACTTCTTGGTCGCCGCATAGATAATGATAACCTGATTTTCAACCGGCATCGGCTTGTACTGATCCTGTTTCAGGATCTCACGAATACGCTCGCCCTGCGCCAACTGCTCCTTCGTCTCAGGATCGAGATCCGAACTAAACTGCGAAAATGCCGCCAGCTCACGATACTGCGCAAGCTCGATACGGATCGGTCCGGAAATCTTCTTCATCGCTTTGATCTGTGCAGAACCTCCTACACGAGATACTGACAAACCGGCATTGACTGCAGGTCGGAAACCAGCATTAAACATCTCTGTTTCCAAATAGATCTGTCCATCTGTGATAGAAATAACATTTGTTGGAATATAGGCAGATACATCGCCTGCCTGCGTCTCAATGATCGGCAATGCCGTCAATGAACCACCGCCCAGCTTATCTGACAATCTCGCTGCACGCTCCAACAATCTGGAATGCAGATAGAATACATCTCCAGGGAATGCCTCACGTCCTGGCGGACGCTTAAGCAGCAAGGAAAGTGTACGATATGCCGCAGCATGTTTGGTTAAGTCATCATACACAACCAATACATCTTCGCCGTTCTCCATCCATTCCTCACCAATTGCACATCCGGAATATGGTGCAATATACTGAAGCGGTGCTAACTCACTCGCTGTTGCTGCAACGATCGTGGTATAATCCATCGCTCCATATTCTTCTAATTTTTTCACAAGGTTGGCAATCGTTGACGCTTTCTGTCCGATCGCTACGTAAATACATTTTACGTCCTGTCCTTTCTGATTAATGATCGTGTCGATCGCGATCGCGGTTTTACCGGTCTGGCGGTCACCAATGATCAACTCACGCTGTCCTCTTCCGATCGGTACCATGGAGTCAATCGCCTTAATACCTGTCTGAAGCGGTGTGTCTACGGATTTACGTGCGATAACACCGGATGCCACACGCTCGATCTGTCTGGACTTATCGGTTTTGATCGGTCCTTTGCCGTCAATCGGCTGTCCCAGCGCATTCACTACACGTCCGAGCATGGCATCTCCAACCGGCACCTCAACAACATGACCTGTCGTCTTTACGGTGTCGCCTTCATTGATGTTTTTATGATCACCCAAAAGAACCGCACCTACGTTATCTTCTTCCAAGTTCAATACCATGCCATATATCTCATTAGGAAATTCCAACAGTTCACCCTGCATCGCTTTCTCTAAGCCATGAATACGGGCAATTCCGTCGGCAACCTGTATTACAGTACCTATATCTGCTACTTCAAATTTGGTACTGTAGTTTTTAATCTGCTCTTTAATGACTGAGCTGATTTCCTCAGGTCTCAAATTCATGATACACTCGCACCTTCTTTCTGTTTATTCTAATTCGTCAACTGAACCTGCGACAACTCTTTTGCCATTCGATTCAGCTTTGATCTGATACTGCTGTCTACCACTCTGTCTCCGATACGGATCACCACGCCACCGATCAGGGATGCATCCACAGAATAGTTCATGATGAACTCCACATAAGATGTCGTGTTCAATAATTTCTGCACGATCTCCTGCTTCTCATCCTTAGACAGTTCGACAGCCGATATCACATATGCTACGCCGATCTTTTTGTATTCACGAACCTTATCAATGAAATACGTCAAAATCTTTTCGATTTCCGAAAAACGTCCTTTTTCAACGATAGTGACCATGAATCCTGTCAGCGTATCGGATGCTTTGCCAGCAAACACCTGCTCTACCAGTGAGACTTTCTGCTCAACCGGAAGCTTTGGATGTGTCAGCAGCTTGATGTACTGCTCATTCGCTTCGATCACATCAAGCACGATCTGCACTTCCTCCAGAGTGGAATCAATCGTTCCCTCTTCCACGGCAACCTCAAACAAGGCTTCGCCGTATGTCTTTGATACTAACTTAGCCATGTCTCATCACCCATCTCTTCCAAAGTGTCTGCAAGCAACTGTGACTGTTTGCTTTCGTCCAAAGAAGATGCAACGATTTTACCAGCCATTGCCGTTGCGACATTAATGATTTCCTGTTTCATTTCATCCTTGACCTTGCTCTTCTCCAGTTCAACTTCTCGATTTGCACGGGCAACGATCTGTGCGGCTTCTTCCCTCGCTTCTTCTAACATGACACTTTCTTTCTTGAGTGCCTTTTTACGCGCTTCGCTCAGGATCTCATCCGTCTCTTTTTGCACATTTTTTATTTTTTCATCATATTCTGCTTTGAATTGAATTGCATCCTGTTTCTCGCGCGCTGCCGTTTCCATCTGCTCACGAATGCCTTCCTGCCGCTTCTCCATCAGATTTCTCGCCGGATTAAACAACAGATAGGACAGAAGCAAAAATACAAAAAACATTGCTAATATGGTAATCGCTGAGTCTACTAATAACTGTGGATCTAAACCAAAAATATAATCGCCCAGTCCACTGCTCAGTGCAACCTGAATTACTCCGCTCACGTTAGTGCCTCCTTTCCGCTAGAGTCTTCCACCAAATGCTTACGCCATCTTCCGGTCATTTTTCCATCGAAAAATAGTACCGGATGCCGGCACTTGCATTGATTAATGAAGCTTTGCGTAAAGTGGGTTCGCGAATAACAGGATCAAAGCAACTACCAGACCATACAAACCTGTTGTCTCTGCTACTGCCTGTCCAAGAAGCATTGTTGACATAACGTCACCTTTCGCACCCGGATTACGTCCTACTGCAGAAGCACCGTAACCGGCAGCAATACCCTGTCCTACACCAGGTCCGATACCGGCAATAACCGCAAGACCTGCACCAATAGCAGAACCCATCAAAACCAATCCATCGTTATCAATATTCATAATAATCCTCCATTTCTAAAGTGCCTATCCGCACTTCTTCACTTTTTTGTTTATGCCTGATCCCCAATCGCATCCGAGACAAAGCACATCGTCAACATACAAAATACATACGTCTGAATCGCACCGGAAAATACATCCAAATAAATGTGCAATGCAGCCGGCCAGATTAATGTCAAAACCTTTGGCAATAATCCGTAGATCAATCCCGTCATAACCGTTCCGGATAAAATATTACCGAACAAACGGAGAGACATAGAAACCGGTGTGGAAAATTCACTGATCAAGTTCATTGGAAAGAACAGAAAGATCGGTTCAAACAATCCCTTAATCTTACCGAATTTCTGGTACTTAAAACCGTTGTATTGAATCATCACCCAAGTAATGATCGCCAACGGAAATGTGACACCGTAATCTGCTGTCGGCGGTCGAAGCCCCAGCAAACCGGACAAGTTGCACGCCAAAATAAATAAAAACAAAGCGCCAACATAGTTACGAAACTTCGGTGCCTTGCTCGCGCCCATGGAACCTGCCACCATGCCATCCAGCGATTCTACAATCAGCTCGACCACATTTAGAAACGGTCCCGGCACCTGATCCGGAGTCGCCTTACGAATCGCACGATTTGCAAAAACAGCAAAAATAAGCAGTGCAGCGATTACAATGATCATGGATATATGCGTCGTAGTCAGATACACATCTGAACCGAAAAACTTGAATTTCGTATATCCATGGATAAAAAAGTCTACCTGCTGCTCATTTCCCTTTGCCAAAAACACATTGTTTGCAAAGGAATCAAACGGCATACAAAAGACGCCACTTCCCACATTCTCACCTTCCCTTTCTATAGAATAAATTATATATACAGGCAAATATCTCTTGTTTACCATTTCATTACAAAGCGAAAATCAACGTTTCACGATACATTGCACCGCACAACCGCAATCTCCTATAAAATAAAACAACAGAATATCTGCAATACATATCTATTTTTTAAATAATTTTTCATAATGCGGGTGCATTTTCGGATACGATAATGCACTGACCTTGACTCCAAACAACGTCAGTATCGCCGGAATCGGATGTACATATTCATAAAATATCATGCATACCGCCAGCGTAACCGCCATGATCACCAATCTCTGCAGCGATGCAAGCTGCGCATGTCTGGATGCATGCGCCGGATCCATATCAAGCGCAATGTCCAGGTGGCGAAACATATGCCACAAAAGAACTAATGCCGCCGCACCACCAAACAGCCCTCCAAATAACATCGAAACTCTGCCTCGACTGATAATTACAAAAAGCAGCGTAACAATGGCTGTCCACAGAATAGAACTAATCATCAATTCCTTTAGTACCTGTTTTACCTGTTTCATGCTCTCCCGCTGCTTCCTCCCGCTTCTCGGTGAGTCCTTTCATGTAATCAAGCTGCTCATGCTCTTTCTTCATGTCAGCCTCATAAAAGGACTTGGTTAATATATATACATTTTTGAACGCAGCCCCGATTCCTAACAACAACATGAACGGAAATATGATCTGTGTACCAAACAGACGATTCAGCCAAGTGCCCAGCCAACCGCTAATAAAGATCGGCACGAGCATTGTAATACTGATCTGCGTGATCATCATAAAACTACGCAAAATTTTCTTCTCTTTCTTACTCATTTTTTAATAACCTCTCATTATGCTATTATAATTTATTCTTCTAAAAAAGTCCACCAAAGAGCGCAAAAAATCTCGTGTAGTATCAAGCGATCTGCTAACTCCTTTTCCCCTCCGATCATCCCGCAAATAATTTAATTCGATAAGCTAGAAAGTCCTTTACAAGCCAACTTCCCTAGACTATAATTATTCCACAAGAAGAAAAAGAGCAAAACCAGCGTTTTGCTATCAAATAAAAATAATCCGCTGAAAGGAGTTGCTTCATGAGCCGACCACGATTATTTCGACGTCGCTTTATCCCCGACGAAAACATCGAATTAAAAGATGATATGATCTTAGCCTTAGAGCCTAACCTTATTATTACCAGTTGGAATGTTTTGAAACCACGACGCGATATTTCCCGTGGTGTTTCCGCTTATTTTATAGATAAAGGGATTAAGGTGAGCAAGGTTTTTGACAATGCCGGACAAATGGTATATTGGTATTGTGACATTATAGAGACACATTATGATGAAAAGGAAAATATTTACACCTTTAACGACCTGCTCATTGACGTAGTCGTATATCCGGATGGTCAAGTTGAAGTACTGGACATGGATGAATTTGCTGATGCAATGGAGCAGGGCATTTTGAGCGTTGGCACGATCGCACATGCAATGCGCGCAACCGATGATCTGTTACATACGATCTACGCCGGAGAATTTGAAAAATATACACACTATATTGATGATATGTTAAAAGTGATCAGTTAATTCTGCTCTCTACGAAAAGACCCTCTTTTGATCAGAAGCTCGGACATACAGTCCACCTTCTACCAAAAGAGGGTCTTTTTATACTGTTATTTCACGCAAGTCTCCCACGTGCCATTATTTCTTCTTTACCTCCAGAGCTTCTTTGCCACCCATATACGGACGCAGAGCTTCCGGAATACGTACGCTTCCGTCTTCCTGCAAATTGTTCTCCAAAAAGGCGATCAACATACGAGGTGGTGCAACCACTGTATTATTCAGCGTATGTGCAAAATATTTGCTGCCGTCTTCCTTACGGACACGGATCTGCAAACGTCTTGCCTGTGCGTCTCCCAAATTGGAGCAGCTTCCTACCTCAAAATACTTCTTCTGACGTGGAGACCAAGCCTCAACGTCGATGGATTTTACTTTCAGATCTGCAAGATCTCCGGAGCAGCACTCCAGCGTACGGACCGGAATATCCAGCGTACGGAACAGATCTACCGTATTCTGCCACAACTTATCAAACCAAACCGGACTTTCTTCCGGCTTACAAACTACGATCATTTCCTGTTTCTCGAACTGATGGATTCGATACACGCCACGCTCCTCGATGCCGTGAGCACCCTTTTCCTTACGGAAGCATGGGGAATAACTGGTCAATGTCTTTGGCAGATCCTTTTCATCGGTGATCGTATCAATAAATTTACCGATCATAGAATGCTCACTTGTACCGATCAGGAACAGATCTTCGCCCTCAATCTTGTACATCATCGCATCCATTTCCGCAAAACTCATAACACCGGTCACGACATTGCTTCGGATCATGTATGGCGGAATGCAGTAAGTGAAACCACGATCGATCATGAAATCTCTTGCATAGGCAAGTACAGCAGAATGCAGTCTGGCAATGTCACCCATCAGATAATAGAAACCATTTCCTGCCACTTTACCGGCAGCATCAATGTCTAATCCATCAAAACTCTCCATGATCTGTGCATGATACGGAATCTCATAATCCGGCACTACCGGCTCACCATAGCGTTTAATCTCAACATTTTCGCTGTCATCTTTACCAATCGGAACACTTGGATCAATAATATTTGGAATGACAAGCATGATCTCACGAACTTTTGCTTGGAGTTCTTTCTCCTTTGCTGCAAGCTCCTCAAGACGAGCTGCATTTTTGTTTACTTCCTGCTTCTTTGCCTCTGCCTCTTCCTTCTTACCCTGTCCCATCAAAGCACCGATTTCCTTAGAAATCTTTTTGCGGGAGGCACGAAGCTCATCTGCTTCCTGCTGTGTCTTGCGCGCCTCAGCATCTAATGCAATGACCTCGTCTACCAACGGAAGCTTGTCATCCTGGAATTTGTTTTTGATGTTTTGCTTTACCACATCTGGATTTTCTCTTAAAAATTTAATGTCTAACATATTTCCTCATTTCTGCACACAGCTCGTATGCGTATATTGTTGATAAGTGTAATGTGACAGCCTGCTTGAATAAGCTGCTATAGTTCTGCCCGCCCTACTGTGCTGCCGTCGCTGACGGTGCGGGTGCATCTGAAGGTGTTTCACTCGGTGTCGCTGACGGTGCAGGCGCATCTGAAGGTGTTTCACTCGGCGTCACTGTCGGCTCCGGTATCTGCGTTGCTTCCGGTGTCACTGTCGGCTCCGGTGTTGCTGTTGCCTTTGGCTTTTTCACCGTCTTTTTGTATTTGCCAATCTTGATCGGCTTTGAAAATTTACCATGCACAATGCGATAACCTTTGGTACGGAATGCACGCACCTTCACATAATACACTTTCGATGCTTTAAGCTTGCGAAGCACAACCGTGCGCTTCTTTGTCGGCATGACAATACGGTATCTCGCCTTTTTGGACGTCTTGACTGCAATCTGATACCCGGTTGCTTTGCCTCTCTTCTTTATCTTAATCTTTGCCTGTGTCTTAGACCGTTTCACCAAAGACACACTCGGTCTGGATGGTTTAGACGCTGCCTGCACCTTTGTTGTTCCTATCGAAGTTAAACACAACGCCAAGATCAGGATCAATGTTCCAAATTTACGTAACTGCTCTTTCATTGTTCTGCTTTCCTCCATTTCTGTACAATGTGCTCTCGGAATCTTCTAAATGATAAATTTCGAAAGTACGTTTCAATATAGCCCACCCAAAAATATACCGTCATTTCCCCTGATGTGTCAAGACTCGCAGGGCATTTTTTAATCTGCCACTGCATCCGGCAGGTGTCTTCTACTACTGTAGGAAGCACTTTTCAAACACATTATTACGCATTGCTCCATAGAAGATCTCACCTTCCAACATATCGCAGCCAATTTCGCGTGCGTATTCCTCTTGAAGCTTGGTGTGGATGCCACCACAATAAACGGTCATCCCAAGCTCTTTTGCCATGATAACAATGTTTTTAAGGATCGTCTTCTCACGCTCGCCATTCTTGCCACCCGTAAAACACTCTGCATGGAACTTGATCCCTTTGACCGGGATTGTGCGCAGAGAATGCAATGCCGTGTGATGGGATGCAAATCGACTGATCACAATCTGATATCCTCTCTTGCAAAGCTGCTCCAATGCCACCTGCAGCGCACTGGTCATATCCGCAAAATAACGTTCGTGCACTTCTATGATCAAATCCGACGGATCCATCTTATTTTGCACTTCCACAATATTTTCGATCATGGACAAAGCATTTCGTGCCGACAACTGACTTGCCGTCATTTGAATAGCAAGCGGAACCGTTTTCAACCCCTTTGCCTTTCTGGCGCCGAAGCTGCAGCACACCTGATTCAACAGGAAATAAGAAAATTTATCCAACCTTCCTCCACGTTCGATATAATGCAAAATGCCATCCGTTTCTAAATACTGTCCATCCTGCATCTGAATCCGTGCAACCGCCGTACAGCCTACAACGTTCTCTTTATCTCCCTGAATACGCGGCAAATAGCATATTTCAACTGTCTGCTTTTCCATAGCATCGAGTATTTCCTGAATGATCCGTTCCTCTCGGAAACGTTCTTGCTGAAGATCATCGGTATAAATCGCATAATGGTTACCCTTGATCCCTTTGATACTTCTTCGTGCAAGATCCGCTTTCTCCAACATATCACCAAGCTCATTATCCGTCGGCTCAACCAGATACAAGCCATTCGTTGTATCAAAACCGATCTGGTTCTCCCCATTCGTGATCTCATCCTGATAGTGCATCATTCGAGACAATTTTTTTAGCAGGGTCTTATGATCCTGGTAAGGGAAAATAGCAACAAAATAATCTCCGTCTACTCTGGCGCACAGACCACCTCGCTCCACAAACTTTTGAAGCACCCTGGAAAATTTCAACAGGATTTCATTACTAATGGAAAAGCCATAATGATGACTAAACTTGCGAAATTCATCAATATCAGCGCACATCAACGCATAGCGCTTGTCATCCGTTCGTTCTGCCAACATTTCTCTTGCCTTGTCCAAAAACTTTGCATACGGAATCATTCCCGTCAAAGTATCTTCAAACTTTGCCTGACTAGACTTAGCGATCCGCATTAATTTCGTACTGAGTTTCGTGTTGTTCGATGCTGCCGCGATCTCTGCTTCCGCAGAATCTGCCAGTGCATTATCAAGCACACGAGTGATCCCATATACTTTCACCGGCTTATCACTCACACCATCTCCCACCGAGACACTCGCCACTTCCATATGACGATATTCTCCATGGTTGTCCTTCATGCGATAAACACCGCGATGACCGCCCAGTTCCTCTTCACGCCTCTTAAGCGCCTGACGAAAACGCTCCACGTCATCCGGGTGTAAAAATTCTCCTAACTGACTTTCGTTAAACTGCCCCTCTAAAATACTCTCGTTAGAATATGTTTCATCTAAATTGCCGCCACGACTAAGTACACGCGTCGCAATATCATAGGTCCAAGTCGTCTCGCGCATGAATTTTGCAATAATGTCCGAACGCTCAGCAACTTCCTCAAACTGCTTTTCCAACTGTTTGCGCTTCGTAATATCCATAATGATACATAGATATACCGGTTCTCCGTTATCATCGTCAATACGACATCCATTGACATAAGACCAGCAGACATCTCCTGCTTTGGAGATGATCCGATACTCAAAGCCGACCAAACCGCGATTTTCTACAGAAGCCTTGACCTGTCTTTTGACCATTTCCGCATCTGCAGGATACAACACACGGTCACAATAGTCTCCAAAATTAATCTGATATTCTTCCTTGGAATATCCAGCCAGTCGATAAAATCCATCATTTGCATATAACAGCTTAAAATCTGTCATGCGCAGCTTGATCACACCACCCGGAATACTATTGGAGATCAGCTCTGCATCTCGTTTTGCCTCATACGCTTCTAACAGATTGCGTCTCGACTGTGTGATGTCCAAACATGAGGCAAAATAGACTCTCTGCCCTTTCATATCTGCCGAATGCGCTGAAACAGACACCCAGATCACTGCTCCATCTTTGCGCCGCGCACGGTGTTCTAACTGAATCTTGCCCCCCACAGCCGTCTGTCTGGCGATCAAATTTCGTATCTTTTGACGGTCTTCCGGTAGGATCATTTCCATAACACTTCCATGATATATTTCTGAAAACTCTTCTCTTGTGCACTGCATTAATGAATAAAAGCGTTCATTCGCATACATAAGCTCAATCTGCGATCCCGGCTTTGCCACAAACATCGCACATTCGGACATATTAAGTAAGCGTCTTAAGTCCTGTTCATCTAAACCCATCTGCTCCGTTGTCTTTGCTGTCTCAATATCGCTCATTCGTATCCCTCCCTTTCTGCACCAGAGTTTCTTTTCGAAAATCTCATCCTATAAATGACATGGACCGGATCCAATCTCAACGACATAAAAATCTGCCGCATATCCGATCTTATCCTTATATGCCTTGCCTACCTGTGCAATAAATGCATCAACCGCCTCATCTTTCACAATACTCACTGTACATCCGCCAAATCCTGCTCCGGTCATACGAGAACCGATGACACCATCTACTTTCCAAGCCTGTTCCACAAGCGTATCTAACTCTTTTCCTGTCACCTCATAATCATCACGCAAAGATACGTGAGAAGCGTTCATCAATTGTCCGAACAGTTCAATGTTATTTTCCTGCAACGCTTTCACTGCCTTGATCGTACGCTGATTCTCATAAACAGCATGCTTTGCTCTCTTGCGTCTGACATCATCCTTGATTGCTGACTTCACCTGTTCAAACTGCTCCTCCGTCAGATCGCCGAGCGTCTGGATCGGCATCTCCTTTTGAATCTCTGCCAGTGCCGTCTCACACTCCTCACGGCGTTCATTGTACTTCGAATCACCCAGTCCACGCTTTTTATTACTACATGCGATCACAATCTTCGCACCGTCCAGTTGAACCGGAGCATATTCATAAGAAAGATCTGCCGTATCCAAAAAGATCGCATGATCCTTTTTGCCCATTGCGATCGCAAACTGATCCATGATCCCACAATTCACACCGTTGAATTTATTCTCCGAAAACTGGCCGATCAGCGCCAAATCCTGATTTGAAATACCAAGTCCAAACAATTCGCTCAAAATATAGCCGGTAACCACCTCTACCGATGCAGAAGAAGACAATCCCGAACCGTTCGGGATATTACCAAACAACAGAAGGTCAATACCCTCATTGATCTCATAGCCCCTCTGTCCTAACGCCCAAAAGATTCCCTTCGGATAATTCGTCCATCCGGCTTCCCTGCATGGTTTCAGATCATCCAGACTGGAAGTAATGATACCAAGATGTTCAAAATTCATCGAGAAAAAGCGTAACTTTCTGTCGTTTCTCTTGCGAGCCACAGCATAAGTACCTATCGTCAATGCGCACGGAAATACATGTCCACCGTTATAATCTGTATGTTCACCGATCAAATTTACACGCCCCGGTGCAAAAAATGCATGTGCCTCTCCTTCGCCATATACTTCCCTGAATTTCTGCAAAATCGTATTCTTAATATCCTTCATATCTCCTCATTTCTGCGCTGGAAATCATGTGTTTTGTAGTGTTTGCTTGCACGGACCTCTTCCCGGCATTCTTCTGCGTCCCATGCGCCGACGCAAATATTTCTTTGAACTTATATTTTACAATATTTTGTGGTCTCTTTCAAGAACAAACGCAAAGCCAGCACTTTGCTTTTGTCACGCTACACAACAGCAGTTTCCTATTAAGGAACGAAAAAAGGAAGCATCTATTTCGATGCTTCCCTTTTCGTATCTTTGTCTGATGGTGTCAATGTCACAAATCCATGCCCCTGCAGTGTACGGAAATACGCCAGCAATCTGTCATATAACGGCTCGGCATTCTCGCCGAACTCCTCCTTCACTAACAGAGCAATATCATAAATCGTATGCACACCATCTATTTGTTTCCAAATGAAACTCCCGAACTGTTCCAAGGCAATGTGGCTGACTGCCGGACGCCCAAAACATTTCTGGGCAATGCGGTTAAACACACCCTTGTTCTCGACATCCACCGTCACACGATGCTCATCGTCTTCCGTCCAGTTCAGTTTTTCCGGAATACGCGGAACATAATCCAACAAATTATTGTCTTTCTTCACTATTTTTCTACCTTTGCTTCTTTACTCCAGATAGTAAACTTCAGGACAACCAAAATGATCACTGCCATGACTGCGAGGCCACCTGCTTGTCCCAAATTGAGGACACCGGAAAGATCCACTAAGCTGGCAACCGTCTTGCCCTTAATCGTTACTACAGCAAGAACAGCAAGCAAAATACCAACCAGTCCTTCACCCGCGATCATACCGGAGCAGCAAAGTACACCGTTATTGATAACTTTGTCTTTGTTCGCTTTGCCGTCATAAACCTTCTCTAAGATCAGACGAAGTACGCCACCTACCATAATGCAGGCAGAAAGTTCGATCGGCAAATACAAACCAATGGCAAACGGCAGAACCGGGATAGATAATAACTCGATCATAATTGCAATAAACACACCGATAAATACAAGTGCCCAAGGAAGATTTCCGCCCATAACACCTTCAACGATCATCTTCATCAAAGTTGCCTGTGGTGCAGCAAGCTCAGCCGTACCAAATCCCCACGCACTATTCAACAAGTAAAGTACAAAACCGATCGTTACTGCTGAAACAACCGCACCGATCAACTCACCGTACTGCTGCTTCACCGGAGTTGCACCAAGAATATATCCTGTTTTCAAATCCTGTGACATATCACCAGCCATTGCTGCAACGATACAGATTACAGAGCCGATTGCAATCGCTGCGATCATTCCTGACGCACCGGTATTACCCGTTGCTTTAAGGATCAAGCTGGTGATCAACAACGTTGCGATCGCCATTCCGGATACCGGGTTGTTACTGCTGCCGACCAATCCAACCATACGAGAGGAAACCGTAGCAAAAAAGAATCCAAAGATAACAATGATGACAGCACCCAAAATACCAATCGGAATGACCGGAAGTGCTGCGATCAAAATGATCAAAATAGCAAGCATTCCAAGTACTACACCCATATTCAGATCACGGTTCGTACGCTCCTCTTTGCCGATCTTTTCTTTATTGAAGATACCTTTCATCGCATCGGCAAAGGTACGGCAGATCAATGGCAATGATTTGATCAAGCTGATAATTCCACCGGCTGCAACGGCACCTGCGCCGATATAACGGATATAATTCGACCAGATTCCAGACGCTCCGCTTGTTTTCCATACTTCTGCGATAGAAACTGTTGCAGGGTACAGTACCGTATGTGCGCCAAACAAATAGATCGCCGGGATCAACACCAGCCAGCCAAGAATGGCACCCGCAAACATATAAGAAGCAATCTTAAAGCCACAAATGTAACCTACACTGATCAATGCCGGATAAACCTCTGTACTGATCTCTCCGTGAATCTTATTGATCGTCAATGTTGCGACATTAGAAACAACCTTGAAACCGTCCACGATAAACTTGATCAAAGCAGAAACACCCATTCCAATAAACACGACTGCTGCATTAGCGCCGCCTTCCTGTCCGGCAAGCAAAACCTCTGCACACGCTGTTCCCTCCGGATACGGAAGGGTTCCATGCTCTTTTACGATCAATGCCTTGCGCAATGGCACCATGAAACAAATGCCTAACAGACCGCCGATCATTGCAATTAAAGCAATCTCCACAATACCAGGCATCTGTGCCTTACCTTCAGCTGCCCACAAAAACAATGCCGGCATCGTAAAGATCGCACCGGCTGCCAAAGACTCACCAGCAGAACCGATCGTCTGCACCATGTTGCTTTCCAAGATCGTATCGTCCTTCTTTGTGGAAAAACGTCCGATCAGCTTATACACCCCCATGCCAATAACTGCTGCAGGAATAGACGCTGAAACCGTCATACCTACACGAAGCCCTAAGTAAGCATTGGCCGCTCCAAAGACAATTGCCAGCAGCACACCGATAATGATCGATGACGGCGTAAATTCCGGCAATACCTTGTCTGCACTTACGTAGGGTTTGAAAGAATTGTTCTCTTCCATAATAAATAAACCTCCTTAAATTCTAAGACCAAAGCGTCAAAGTCGTAAAAAAGCCTGTCAGGCAAATCCAGACCAAATAGAACGATTTTAACACTAGAATCTTTTTGACAAAAAAAGAACTTGCGCCCTTATAACATCAATTTCTGTTCATCAAACGCAAGCATTTTCGATTGTATCATAAGAATTCTCAAAAAGCAAGAAGAATGCTATTTTTATGAAAATTCCGGCAAATTCACGAAAATATTCCCAACAATTTCTAATTTGTTTTCCTAAAATCGGATCACGCTACCCCAAAAAATATGCCAGGACCAGAAATCATTTTTAGGAATGCCAATATGGTTTCTGGTCTTTGTGCGAAAAGCCGCGCAAAGTTTCTTGATAGGCGGCGATTTTGTGTTGATATTCTGCAATCTGTTTATCCTTTAACTGTCCCTTGTCCGACAACTCTTGAAACTTCTGTTCCAAAAGAACAAACGCCTCCTGCGCTGCATCCTTGTAATTATTGGCAATATTCGAGTCAATCTCCTGCACGATCATCTCTAACTCCTTATTTTTGCCAAGTCCATGTATAAATTCAAACATCGTTACCTCTTTTCTATACTTCCCATCTTATAACTTTCCCTGTCTTATAGCTTTCCCTGTCTTATAACTTTCCCTGTCTTATAACTTTCCTTGCTTCCGCAAATATGCCAAAAATCCTTCACACCCATCCAACACATCCCGATACGTTTCATCAAAATTACCCGTATACCATGGGTCCGCAATCTCACCGGGACGATCTGTGAAGTCCAACAAAAGGGACACCTTCTGCTCCGGATCCTTCCCAAAAATCCGCATCATATTGCGGTAGTTCCATTGATCCATTCCGATGATATGATCAAAGTTGCGGTAATCACTTTTTCGTACCTGCTTGGCATAATGTTCCAAAACAGGGACTCCAACCTGTCGTAACTTTGCGACCGTTCCGTGGTGCGGCCCATTGCCAATCTCCTCTGTGCTTGTCGCCATGGAGTCAATATAAAAATTGTCTGTGTATCCGGCACGGTTTACAAGGTCCTGTAGGACGAACTGCGCCATTGTGCTGCGGCAGATATTGCCGTGGCAGATGAATAAAACTCTAATCATAAATTTCTCCTGTTCTAAAATGCCTTGTATTGCCTTATTTTGCAAGGATTTATCGACTTTTTCCGAGCATCGTATTTTTCTTGTTTATAACTACACTTTTTGCAAAACACTTCAAAATGGTGCAATTCAAAGCAATGTGTAGTAGTCAAATCGTAGTCAGTTAAGGGGGTTCAGACTACGGATGGGGGGTGTGCATTATTTAACAAAAGGGTATAAAACACATCCTCTGTTAAATTTTGTATATTTTTAATCATAAATTCCCTTTCCAATACAACATTTCTTAAATTTCTTTCCACTGTTACATGGACAAGGGTCATTTCTTCCTATTTTTTTCTTTTTATGCACAGGTGACTTTTCTCGAGGAAACTCGTATGGAATTCCATGTTTTTCAAAATAAATTTTATCAATTAAACTTGGTCCGTTTGGTGGAAAATATATTGCTCCTTTTTTCTCTTTCACATATGAATTTATAAAATATCCTTCTATCACATCCAATTCATCTGAAGATAACACATTGGGATGATTTTCAATTCTCCAAACAATATAGTCTATAAAATCATCCGGTTTTTTATTAAGATATTGCAATATCTCTATAATATTTTCCAAGTCATGCCAATTACAAACCCAAGGGTATGGCTGATTATCCTCCTTTTTTAGTATCATGCTAGTATTTACAGCTAAATCTCCAAATTGATTCAAGGTTAATACAATTGGTAATATTTTTTTGTTTGATACATTTTCTACTACAAATTTTTTATTTTTATTTTCAAACAAGATAGTATCATTTTTAGTTTCAATAAATTTTTTTAGAATTATTGCCTGCTCATAAGCTCCACCAATTCCACTATCTGAATTAAAATGATCGTGAACTCGTTTATATCCCTTTTCAGGATTAAAAAACGGCTCTCTAACTTTTGATGCCTTTACCTCTGCTATCAAAATATAATCTTTAAATTCAATTAAAATATCATGCTCTTTTGTTCCGCGTTCTTCGCATACACTTATATGATATTTTGCTTCTTCTCCAAATATTTTTTTCAATAACTTTATAAATAGGTCTTCAACTATATCTGCTTTTGATTTCTTATATTTATCTGCAAATGAATTTATAGGATTTTCTAATGTATCTGTAATATAATTGTATATTGCATTTAATAAAAATTGTGGATGTACAATAAATAATGTTTCCTTATCAATCCAACAAAGTGGTTTATCCGCAAATGGATTTTTTCCATTGTAATATAGAAAATTCGTTTCTGCTCTATATAGTCCAAAAATATCTAATAATTTTTCTCCTTTTTTCGCTCCAAACATTTCTATAACACTTGCTGACTTAATGGTATTTAAGTTATCCATCGCATTTTGAAGATTTATGCTTGCTGTTCCTTGTGCAAAAGACAAAAAGCGCTCATATTCTCTTTCTATATCAATCGCAAATGGATTAAAATATTTTAACTGTCTTTTTATACTTTCCACTGCATATTTTGATGCATTCATTGTTTCTTCAAATGTATCATATACCAATTGGTAAAATGATATAAAATCTTCTAATACCAACCCTGTCATTTCTTCCAAATACAAATCAAAATCAGCATATAATTCTCGGATTAATTCTATTGTTTGTTCTGGATATCTCAATATTCCTGTATCAAAATAAGATGTAAATGCTTCCATAGAAACTAAGTTTCTTTTTGCATTGTCTGGTTCAGCCTTGTAATCAATATTAAGAAATGTCTTTATATATTCTTGAGTGATTTCTTGCACATCATTTTCAAGTTCATCAAATATCCCACTTTCCTCATTTTTCATAATACTACCATCACTTTTATCCTCTGTGCTCATAAGCAAACCAGCAAGATATATATATTGTTTTTGTGGGGACATAAGTTTTGTCTTATTAAATATGTCTGCTTGCATAGCAACATCTTCGGCATTATTTGCAAATGTAATAAAATGAATGCTTATCATCCCTAACAGGTCACGTGTTCCAATGTAGTTTAGTTTTTCTTTCAATTTTTTTATTTTTTCTTCCATACGTCATGAACTCCTTTCTATAACGAATCCTAAATCATTTAAATGTAATATTGGTCCTATGTCAAGATTTAGTACAAGTTAAAATGAGTTTTTCTCATTCTAACCTGCCAGCAATTCCGAAGTTGCCTGTTGATACAATCTTTCAAAATCATCGGGTGACATATAATCGCAATGACTATGAATTCGTTTGGTATTATAAAACGTTTCCAAGTATTCAAATACCAGGCGGTATGCATGTTTGTAATTGCTGATCTTAAAGCGGTTCAGCCATTCCCGTTTTATCAGCGAATGAAAGGATTCGATACAGGCATTATCCCAAGGAAAAGCTTTCTTGGAATAGCTTCGATTCATTTTTGCTGTTGCCTTTTTATATTCTTTCGATACATACTGGCTGCCTCTGTCACTGTGGATGATCAAAGGTAATTCGGTGCTGCGTTTTGCTTTTGCTTTGTTTATAGTTTCAATCACACAGGATGTTTCCAATGTTTTGGAAAGCGTCCATGCAATGATCTTTCTTGAATACAGATCCATAATGCTGGTCAGATATACAAAACCTTCCATCGTCCAGATATATGTGATATCTGAACACCAGACTGCATTTGGACGTTCAGGATTAAACTGCTCATCAAGGATATTTTGTAATTCATTACTGAAATCGGAATCCTTGGTTGTTACTGTCCATGGACGGATCCATTGGGCCTTGATGCCCATTTGTTTCATGTATTTGCCGACAGTTCTTTCAGAAATGTTTTCCCCTGTTTTACGCAATTCCTTTGTGATCTTAGGGGCACCATAATTCTGATGAGAATCGTCATAAATCTTTTTGATCTTGTCCTTGAGCAGTTTTCTGCGTTTGGCAGTATCGGATGGTATATGCCGTTTCCATGCGGCATACCCTGACCGTGAAACGCCTAAATATTTTAACATTCCGGAAACAGAAACCCGGCGTCCTGCTTTTTTAGCGTTTTCTGCTTTAACGGTAACTTCGAGATAAACAGCTTCCGTTATTCGCCCAGAATGTTTATGGCTTTTTTTAGTACATCAAGTGCGTCCTTGGCATCACGTAATTCTCTCTTCAGACGGGCGATCTCTTTTGCCTCATCCGAAGAATAATTGCCGGATCCACGGCATTCCAGATCACCGGATTCCCGCAGCTCCTTCTGCCATCTGGACAGAGACTGCTGGCTGATGCCTAGATTTGATGCACAGCCGACCAATCCCAGTTCACGGTGATCATGATAGTACTGGACGGCATCCAGTTTAAACTGTTTGTCAAAATGTTTTGCCATGATAAATTCCTCCTTCAGTACGATACTTTTATTGTATCACTAATCGACGGAATGAAAAGCTCTCACTTTGACTTGTACTATTTATATTCTAACACCAAAACATGCTTATAATTTCTTGTCGTCTGCAATCTTTCGTAAACTTTGCAGATACTCAAACAAGATTTTCTGATATTGCGATGGGAGCAATCTTACTTCTTGTATCAACATTATTTCTTGTATATTTTGTATTACAAGAATTTGTTCGTTTGTCTGAAACAATTCAAAAGGCTCCATACTCATACCGCGACTTACCTTAATGATACTACTTTCACGAATATCATAATCTTCTTTTTTCGCGATGTCATACAATGTGCTAAGTGGCATTCCACTCTTCTGTACAAATTTATACTTTGACATCTTCGTTTGTTCTAAGTAAAACATCAATTTTCTCCGGACTATGCTCTCATACATTCTTCAAGCATTCACATCCTTTCTGTGACCACAATTGAATTATATAACAATGCCCAAAAATGAAAAAGACTAATTGTTCCACGATAGTCATCACGGTTTTCCGTAATAATACACTGTCATTTTTCATTACCATTGTCAGGAATATAATATAATGTGAAATTTCCATTATTTTGGAATTTTCGGAGAATCATGTGATTTTATTTGTTTTCTGATAATTTTCTATAATACACTGTGCCTTTTGACACAACTGGTCGATAATGGTCGGATCTGATGTCGTTTCGATCTTGATATGTTCACTCAGGTTTATGATCCAATTACAGATTGCCGTCTTGGTGAATATGATTCGTATTCGAAAAAGATGCTCCTGTGTCTTTATCTTAGAGGTGGTCCGAAATTCCGTTTCCACTGCTTCAACAAGATATTCCTCTACCATAAGTGTGGAACTCACCGGCTTTTCATAGGACATATTGTTCTTAAAATAATATATATAAATAACACAAACAGAAAGCATATAATATAAAGATATTGATAATCAAATATCCAAAAATCTACTCTTAACAAATACAAAAATAGTGAAACACTCTCTTGTCTATCATATAAATCCTTACCAAACGATAGAAAATCATTCTTATATAACTGTATCACTCCTCCGCTAATTTCTAATAAGGCAAATAATCTAATCAGGCCAAGTTGTTGCCGCATCGATAATTCATGTAATTGATTTATAATACCAAAAACAAACACAGATATACACATCAAAATTAGGTAGAAATCAAACATATGTAATGAATACTGCTCTAAAAAAAACGTTATACCTATTACTAACAAAATTTTATAAATCATGATTAAGAGCGGCATATAAATCCTTGTTTCTAATTTATTATGTAAATAAATAAACGCCACTGTAAGCAGAATGCATCCTAAATCAGCAACTAAAATATTCTCGAAAACAACAAATAATGGAATCAAGCCAAAAAGAAATCCACCATATAATAAAATAATATAATCATGCCATTTATTCTTTTTTTGAAAAAGCAACAAACTCAGATTTATAATCAACACTAATATATTTACTAATTCCAATACAATAGTATAGTTATGAATTATTTCTATAATTATCGTCATTTTTCACTCCTCCTTTTCTGCCCGACGTATAACTACTTATTTTGCTCTTATAACCATTTGTGCATAATGCACATTTCGGATATTAAACTTGACTTCATTCTTCTTACTATCCATTTTATTTTCCTCCTCATATAATCAAGTGTTTTTTATTGAAAATTCAAGGTTTCTCAACCTTTTTATCTCAGCGAATAAACCATAGCTATGAGCATTTCGATGTATC
>ERZ772865.1118-NODE-1118-length-28284-cov-41.694144_pt1 | contig 28284 bp, 23 predicted proteins | sample MGYA00512133_ERZ772865 | MGnify/ENA primary metagenome ERZ772865 (study PRJEB29015, sample SAMEA2737722) | human gut metagenome | biome: human gut; feature: human-associated habitat; material: faeces | place: China | collected 2012 ...
CGTATATCAGGGAGATGGACTGAATCTGTATGCGTACTGCGGGAATAACCCAGTGATGTATGATGATCCGAGTGGGTATGCAAGTACGTCAACAGGTAAAGCTTGTCCACCACAGGGGAAAATTAGTGAAAGTGTTGATGAGACCAGCTATGGGAAGTCAAGTAGTAATTGTACGGAATTGGTACCATATTATCCCGCAAATAATGGAGCTGAGAGTGGTAGTAAAGCTACTGGAACATATGGAGACCTTGTAAGTAGTGGTCAAAAAGATGCGCACCATATTATTCAAGATGCGGCTGTGAGAGACATCTCAGGATACAATCGAATGGATGCACCAGCAATACAACTTGATGGTCCTTCTAATGTTGTTGGGACAGAACATTATTATGCAACAATAACCCAAAGAAAAAATGGGGGAGGAACATATGGTGCAGAACGAGGGATTGCATATATGTCGTTAAGAAAAGCAGGACTGTCTGTGGATGATGCAAAGGCGGCAGTTAGAGGCGCAGATGATTATTTTATGGGTCAACTTGGACTAACTTTAGATTCACCGACAAGAATTCCAGGCAATAGGAGACAATAGAAATGAATCAGTTACTATTTGATGCAAGTATAAAGATTGTAAAATATATTCAATCTAATAATTACAATAAGTTAAATAAAATGAACTGTTTAGAAAGAGTATCGGAAGAGTACATAATAAATACTTTAAAAGACTATGGAGGGATGTTGGATGTTGTAAATGAACAAGAATATATGAAATACTTTCAATACATTCAAATCAAAAACCAAAATAGATTCATGACATATTTAGACATGATTATTGATGGAGAAAGGAGCGATCTAACGCTTATTTGCGAAATCGAACTAGAGAATGATAGAGTTGTAAAAATTCTAGTTGATGATTTGCATGTGCTATAAGTGTTACTTTGAAATAATTAGACCTATGCAACATTTCGTGACGATCCACAAATACCCATGTTACAATGGTACTCACCAGGGGGTATAAGGGGGATGAAAAGTTCTCGTAATACCTAAACAAAAACATAGAATCGGGAATGTTTTATTGGCGATAACTGCCATGGAGCATTCTCGATTTTTCTGTTACAGGACAATCCCGATAAAACTGTCCCAAAGCATAACATATTTTGGAACAGCAGAGAAAGTTATGCCATACCACATTTCTCCCAACGGCTCTGCCGGTGGGTGTTTTCCGGCTTATGCCGTCCCTTGGCGGCATAAGCCCTTTAACCAGCACTATTTTCGACCCTACTTATTTTGGCGGTGTCTTAAGAAATCATGTTTTTTACATTTCCCCAACAAGGCTAAAAATTTCCATTATGGGTAACTACCTCGACTTCGCTCTTAAAATCGCACACAGGGGCGACACAGGCTCTCACAAGGGCAAGAGAAAGATGTTTTGTATGCTCGGATAGTGAAATTATGCATTATTACCGTTTTTCTTCTGTTTTTGGTCTTTGGCATAAAGCCAATTCTGCTCATTTTTAGTGGTTCAAATAAAAAAATTCGCTCCAAAATAAAAATTCAACTTGCAACCTTTTCTGCTCAGAGTTAACATCACACACCACGAAGGAGATTTCTTCTGCTTCGTGTCCTGTGTTCTGCAGGAAATATCCATCTCCATGAAAGTCAGCGGTGTTCTTTTGTAGAATGCTTTGTGCCTGACCAGAAGTGGATAGGCTATACCACTCTTGCACACTTGGTTGCTGAAAGATGCGTAATTCCAGGAAAGATGCTTAACAGTTGAGATTGCCACTATTTTGCCAAACATTGAGAATGGAGCAGATTTTTATGATTAAAGAGAATTATATGTATGTGGGTATTGACCTACACAAAGAAACCCACACAGCAGTCATTATCGACTGCTACAATCAAAAGCTGGGAGAAATTACTTTCCCAAACAGACCAGCCGATTTTCCTAAGCTGGTAGCCAAAGTAAAAAAGTGTAATACGGCTGGAAAAGAAGTAGTTTATGGTTTGGAGAATGCCTACGGTTACGGCAGAGCCTTAGCAGTGTGGCTGATTGATAAGGGGTATTTCGTAAAAGATGTAAATACAGCCATATCCCATCGTCAGGCGAAACACAGAGGAGCTATGTACCGTAAGAGTGACAGTGATGATGCCAAAGCCATTGCCCTTGCAACGTTAAACATGCTGGACAAACTTCCGGATGCGTGCCCTAACGATGCGTATTGGTCACTTGGTCAGTTGGTGCACCGCAGGGACAATATCATGAAACAGAGAACCAGACTGGTGAATCAGTTGCATGAACAGTTGTGCATTGTATATCCGTCTTACAAGCAGTTTTTCAATGATATCAGCAGACCCACTGCGTTGTATTTCTGGGAGCATTACCCATCCAGAAAATATCTAAAGGGTAAGTCAGTGGAAGATTTGCGGGCGGAACTTGTTCCAGTCAGCCACAATAAATGCTCCACTAAAACCTGCGAGAAAATCTTGGATGCAGTAGCCAGTGATAAGGTCAAGAATAATAATTTTCAAGATGCCAGAGATATGGTGACACTCAGCATTGTCAGCGATATACAGCATTATGATAAACAGCTTGTGGAAGTAGATAAAATGCTGGAACAGATGTATAAGATGCTGGGCTGCACACTTACAACCATTCCTGGTGTAAATGTTATCACAGCAGTGAAGATTCTTGCTGAAATCGGTGATATCAAACGCTTTAGTAATGCTAATAAGTTGGCACAGTTTGCAGGAATTGCACCGCTTCATTTATCCTCCAGCGGTAAGGGGAAGGATGTAGCTACCAAGCAGGGTAACAGACGATTGCAGGCAACCATTTATTTCCTTGCAATCCAGATGGTGCAGGTATCCTCAAAGGGTACACCGAGAAATTCGGTGGTACGGGCATATTATGAGAAACGTAAGGCAGAGGGAAAAACCAGTCAGCAGGCACTGATTTGCATTTCAAGACGGTTAATCAGTATTATTTATGGAATGTTAAAGCATGGTACGGAATATCGTATGCCAGTGGTGGAAAGTGCTGGCGAAAAGTAGTGAAATAATGGCAAATATGTAGTAGAATTTTAAGCAGATGTGATAGTCAGCTTTGGGAAGTGTACGCATTTTCCGGAAGAGTGGCATCGGCTTGGATTATTATAAGGGTAAAGAGTTTATGTCAAGAATGGTAGAAATACTAGTGCAGGAGAATATGCGGCACCAAGTGGAGGTGGCGGAATAACTTCAACAATTAAAGAAAATGGCAAAACTGTAAACTTTGGGCATGGAGGTAGACATCTAGAAGAAACTGATCTAAATGTTGATGCAGTAAATCAAGCATTGGCAACAGAAGTTTCTACATTGAATTTGAGAACAGGGCAGTTTCATAAGGGGCGAATTATGGTAGACGGGATTACCATAGAGTATACTTCTTATGGTGTTGCTGAGGGAATTATTAACGTAGGAACTTATTATCCGTTGCAGTAATATAATAATGAAAATGGGAGGGATTGAAATCTATCGAAATATATATATAAAAGAGCAACAATGGATTAATAGATTAATGGATGTTGAATTTCGCGGCAGAGATATTTTGCTTAAACAGTTCTCAAAAGCAAAAATTATTTATAAGCAAGAGTACGCCTTTATTTCTTTAAAATTTAAAATTGAAGGAGAAATTGAACCGTATCCATATCTTGTTAGAGTTCCTGTAGAGATGAGAGCGTTTCAAACTTCAACAGCACCAATTGTATTTTTGTTACATGTTGTTAATGGAGTTATAGATGAATTAGAGATTATTACAGCAGATTTAACGCAGATCGATGCAGATAGCATTAAATTGGAAAAAGTTGAGTATGAAGTAAATCAAGAAGTTGTTGTTAAAAAGTGAATTATCATGTTCTCAAAGTCCTAATAACTTAATATTTTTCTGTTAATTAACCATCATGGCTGTTGCAAAGCAATTAAGAATCCATGCTGTTAATTAATAGACACTTGACAAAATATTATACTGATGTAACGCACTCTTAGTAACAGAATGTTGCGAAAGGGTGCGTTTTTTTGAGGACAATTACAGCACCTACGTGTCTATACGTTCGAGTATGACCTTATGGGTAACCGTACCTACATGGAGAAAACTTTGAACGGGACGGTTGTGGAGTGGCACAGATATGAGTATAATGAGAGTAACCAGCTGATCTCTGAAAAGCTCTACAATGGCAAGAAGACCACCAGCCTTGCCTACACCTATGATGCAGATGGCAACCGGGGTATTCTTACTGAACTATAATCTCCATACCGATGACGACTGGAAGGGCAATTCCGGCAACGGCAACGGGAACAACAAGGACAATTCCGGCAGCGGAAACAACGGCAAGGAAAAGAATTACGAACTGATCGAGTACTTAAACGACGTCAACCGTGAGCATGCTGAAGTACTGGTCGAGCAGAACATCAATGGCAGGACGGATACCTCTTATATCTACGGAGCGGAGATAAACGGCGGATTCGACCGGATCTCCCTTGACCGCTTCGATGGCAGCACCGGCTACTACCTCTACGATGCCAGAGGAAGTGTCTCCGGCATCACCAATGAAGAGGGACAGGTCTACCAGTCCTACCGTTACAGCGTCACCGGAGAGATCACTTTCGGTGCTCCGCAGTATGAGAACGAATACACCTACAACGGAGAATCCTACAATCCGAATATCCAGAGCCAGTACCTGAGGGCAAGGTACTACTGCGTGGTAACGGCGACCTTCCTCACCGAAGACAGCTACCTCGGCAGCCTGACAGAACCGCTGACGCTTAACCGGTATAATTACTGCGTGAGCAGCTATCTGAATTATACGGATCCGAGCGGAAACAAGGCTATTGTAGAGAAAATTGTAGGTCTTTTGGAGGCAATTAGAGATTTGTTTAAGACGGAGGAATATATTCCTATTCCTACTGTTGAAGGAACTCCTATAGTTACACCTGCACCGATACAAAATGACTCGGAAGATGACAGCTATATTCAAACGCAGGAGAATGAGGCGCTAGGGAAATCTAATATTGAGGATTGCATTCTGTTAAATGAAGCACAGTGTAAGGTGGAGAATTATGATATTTCCTATGTGATGGAGTTACTAATGAGATTTGAAGAATTTAGAGCAACCCCTTACTATGCAACAGCGGCTGAGAAAAAAGACAAAAGCTATACCATTGGATATGGACATCGAGTAGAAAAAGGGATGGATCCCAATCGCGTAATGACAGAAGAAGAGGCAAGAAAGCAATTGGAGGAGGATATCAGGAATCGCTTTCCAGATGAAATTGTTGATATAATTCTTGAAAATCATGGTACACTAACGCAGAATCAATTAGATGCGTTGGTTGCACTTAGATTTAATAATACAGCATTTACGATTAAGAAATCTCAAGAGTTTATGGAAGTGTTGAAAGAGAAGGATTATCTTGACGAAGAAATACGGAGGAAAATTGCATCACAATTTATGACATATTCATTGCAAAATGATAAAAGACTTGAAGGATTGGTAAAAAGAAGTGCAGCAGAAGCAATAGTGTTTTTAGAAAATAATTATCTTACCGAATATGATGATTTATATAGTGATCCTGATGTTATAGAAATATATAGGAACTTCTTAATAAAATATGAGGTTGATAATTTGGAAGAATATTTGGAATATCTGGAATAACTATTGTAACTGTAACGGAAATTTATTATTTTCTATGCATATAAAAGCTGAGGTGCAAAGTGAAAAAAAGGGTAATAAGTATAGTAATATTTATAGTTATGTTACTGCTCATATTAGGAAAAATAATTGATTACAAAAAGAAAGAAGCAGTTGCAGCTTATGATGGAAAATGGAAGGTCACGCATCAGCTCACGACGTATTTCAGAGCACCCAGTAACTTTTTCCCACATCACTATTTGGGTAGAACTATTATTCTCAGTGGAAATTCAATGGAAACAAGTTTTGGTGAATGGCCTAGTCTCTTAGAATGGGAAAAAAGTCAATATGATTATTCTGAGGTGGTTTCTTATTCTGCTGAGGATGAATGGTTTACAGATTGGACCTTTTGGAGCATTGATAAGTTTGCTGACATGGAACAGGTGAGATACCTCAGATATTGGGATAAAATGTATGATGGAAGCTATTACTGCATAGATTACTTCGTTATTTTGGATGAGACGCATTTAGCCTATGGATTTAGAGGAGGATATTATTTGCTGGAACCGTTTCAATATTGTGATCCAATGGTAAGTGAAAAAGATTTGAATGGAACATGGAAAATTGCATATCTGGACAGCTATGAGAACTCCTACGAAGGAAGCTATGAAGAAATAGAAAAGGAGGCGCCGAGAAGTTCATTAAAGGGCACAGATTTTAACGTAGAAGACTGGCTGGGAAAAAGTGTGACTGTTTCAGAAAATGAAGTTAGAATATCTGAGATCGGTTACCAGGCGGCAGGGGTGGAATCCGGAAAGATACGGCGGGAAGATTTTGAACAGGAAATGGATATCCACGATGGCCTGAGCATATATGATGACGAGATTCTGGTATGCAATATAAAATGTCAGAATGGAGAGGACATTATCTGTGTGCCGGTGAACGAGAATCAGATGATTATGCGCATTGAAGAAGGATGGTTTATGCTGGAAAAAGAGTGACCGTCCGGCAGAGATATGGCTAAGGAAAGCCATTGAAGATAATGAGTTTTGTACGTCGTTTGAATATAAACTTTAAGTCAATATACATAGAAAAGAAACATATAGAGGATTCTATAGAAGCAACCGGAAAGCTTAGTAAGCAATTGGCTGTATTTATTCGTGATAATTATGCTTTCTTTTGCAATTATGATACTGTTAAGATATATTATGATAATGGACAAGTGGAGGTAACAAGAATTCTATCATCAGTTTTTAACGCATTATTGGAAAACGTTGAATTTCGTAAGGTAATTCCAGCTGATTATAGATTGTTTCAAGTTGCAGATTTGATATGTACACTTAAGTTGACGGAACTTAAGATGGAGAATCATTTGTTGTCAAAATCAGAAATATATTTTTTCAATGATGAGAGAACATTAAAGAAGAATTATTTGAAGCCGCTATCAAAGAAAGAATTGTAGAGCAAAATTATAGAAAGAATCGGTAGACAGTAAAATGTCAGCCGGTTCTTTTTATTTTATCCAGAAAATGATGTAATATTGTGTTATATTGCAGTTAGTGCAAGAACAGGTAGTAGTTTAAACAAAGGAAGGGCATAGCCAACGACTTTATCGTTGCTGTGCCCTTCCCTTAAAAATATTTACTCTGCCAGTTCTTCCCACTGTTCATATAATTTTTCCAATTGTTCCTGGCAGGCTGCCTGCTCTTTAGTCAGCTCCTGCAATTTCGCCACCTGGGTGCCAATGGCGGGATCGGACATTTCGGTGTCGATCTCGGAGATGCGGGCTTCCAGTTCGGCAATCTTTTCCTCGCATTTTTTCAGGTCGTTTTCTTTCTTGCGGAGTCTCGCCTGTTCTTCCTTCTGGGCTTTCCAGTCCAATTTGACTTCGGATTCTGCAGCCCTAGTGGCAGCCGTGTTATCTGCATCCGCACTCTGCGGAGTACTGGCTTCTATGGCAGCCATTACGGTGTCGTGCTTTTCCAGATAGTAGTCATAATTTCCAACATAACTTACGAATTGTCCCTCTGTCAGATCCAGGATCCTGTGGGCGGTACGGTTGATGAAGTAACGGTCGTGGGAGACATACAATATGGTCCCTTCGTAACCGTTCAGGGCATCCTCCAGAATCTCCTTGGACATGATATCTAAGTGGTTCGTCGGCTCATCCAGGATGAGGAAGTTCGCGTTGGAGAGTACCAGCTTGGCGAGAGACACGCGTCCGCGCTCACCGCCGCTCAGATCACTGATGCGCTTGAACACATCCTCACCGGTGAAGAGGAAAGCCGCCAGTACATTGCGGATCTGGGTATTGTTCAGGTAAGGATAATCGTCCGAGATCTCTTCAAACAATGTCTTCTCGCTGTGGAGCACGTGATGCTCCTGATCGTAATAGCCGATCTCAACATTGGAACCTAGGCGGAAAGTGCCCTGATCTGCGGGGACGAGACCGTTTAAGATCTTAAGCAAAGTGGTCTTGCCGCTGCCATTATCACCGATGATCGCCACGTGTTCGCCGCGCTTGATCTCGAAATTGACATCGGTAAAAAGCTTATGGGAGTCAAAGCTTTTGGACAGATGCTCCACAGTCAGCACATCATTGCCACTTAAGATCCGGGGCGTCAGTGTCAGCTTCATATCTGTGCGGACTTCGGAGGGTTTTTCGATGACCTCGATCTTGTCCAGCATTTTCTCCCGGCTTTCCGCCCGCTTGATGGACTTTTCCCGGTTGAAGGACTTTAATTTTTCGATAACTTCTTCCTGATGCTTGATCTCACGCTGCTGGTTCATATAGGCATTCCAGGCAGCAACGCGCAGCTGTTCCTTTTTTACGGCATAATCGGAGTAATTCCCCATAAAGGTCGTAGCCTTGGACTGGTCGATCTCGATGACTTTTCCGGCAATCCGGTCCAGAAAATACCGGTCATGGGAGACGATGAGAACGGCTCCCTTGTAATTCAACAGATAAGTCTCCAGCCAGGCGATGGAATTCATATCTAAGTGGTTCGTCGGCTCGTCCAGGATGATGAGATCAGGGTTCTGTAACAGAAGCCGTCCTAACGCCACACGGGTCTTCTGACCGCCGGAGAGTGTGGCAACCGGCTTGGAGAATTCATCTTCGGTAAATCCCAGTCCCTTTAACACACCGACCAGCTCACTGCGGTAGAGATAGCCGCCGCCGGTCTCGAAAGCATTGGTGAGAGAGGTGTACTGCTTCATAAGGTCTTCCAGCGCATCTCCTTCGGCATGCTTCATATTGTTTTCGCATTCCCGGATCTTTTCCTCCAGGCGCAGCAGATCCGCCTTGACAGATAACAGTTCCTCGTAAATGGTGTGAGAGGTGTCCACAGTGCTGTTCTGTGCAAGGTATCCCAGGGTCTTGTCCCTCGCCAGAACCACCTGCCCGTCATCGGGAGTCATTTCCCCTACGATGATGCGGAGCAGTGTCGTTTTCCCGGCACCGTTGATGCCCACGATGGCAGCTTTTTCATGATCCTCTATATGAAAAGAGACATTTTTCAATACCTGATTTTCTACAAATGCTTTTGAAATATTCTGACAAGATAATATCATGGTAGTAAGTATCCTTTATTTCCAACCCACGAAGACCGGGCTTTTTAAATTTCATTGTAACGAAAAGAAGAAAACCTGTCAATTCATTGACAAGTTTTTAACATATGGTGTATACTAAAAAAACGGAGGTGAAAGTATTGGAAGTAAAAGAAATTTCACAGGCTGTGATTGGCAGACTGCCCAGATACTTTCGATATTTGGGGGAATTGAAGGATGAAGGTGTGGAACGTATCTCTTCACAGGAACTTTCCGGACTGATGAAGGTGACCGCATCCCAGATACGTCAGGATTTTAATAATTTCGGCGGTTTCGGCCAGCAGGGCTATGGATATAATGTAGAATCTCTGTATCGTGAGATTGGTAAGATCTTAGGACTGGATAAGCAGCATAATTTCGTCATCATTGGAGCAGGCAATCTGGGAAGAGCGCTGGGCAATTATATGAACTTCGAGCGTCGTGGTTTTATTTTCAAGGGAATGTTCGATGCGAACCCGGAGCTTGTGGGGAAGGATGTCCGTGGTGTGAAGGTTATGCCCATGGATCAGCTGGAATCCTTTATCCGGGAGAATGACATCGATATCGCTGTGCTGACGATTCCAAAGACCAGTGCTGTGGAAGTGGCAGATAAGCTGGTGGCTAACGGGATCCGTGCTATCTGGAATTTCGCTCATGTGGATCTGAATGTTCCCGAGGGAATTCAGGTGGAGAACGTGCATCTGTCCGACAGCTTAATGAAGTTATCCTATAATATTAACCGTTACAGTTCAGACATGAAATAAGCAAGCGTATGATTGCTTATTTCATAGGCGGAGTGTCTGAAAATGAATAAAAGGAAAAGTCGCAATGCGATGACGGATGCGAAGCAGCCGCTTTTATGAATTTCAGCGCACCGAGAAATAATACGATATGAAGTAAGGCATAAAAGGAGTGATATTATGGGCAACGGTAACGCAGAAGAAAATGCACAGGACCGACAGGCTGCTTTCAAAAGTGCATTGACGGGAAAGCATCTGCCCGTACTCACCCTGGATAATAAATGGTATCGGTTGTTGAATAAGACCGGTTCCGTTCCGCTAAAAGAAACGGAAGATGCCCTGAATCAGCTGTTGAAACGACAAGGTAAGCTCAATACCGAGTCGAAGGATATCCGGAATCTGAAAAAGAAGCTGATGAAAGAGATCGTCCCTATGGTGGATGAGGCGGAACAGCAGGGCGAAAACAGTAAGCTGAACAAACAGATCGAGGATCATAAGCGCCTGATCGAGGAATGCAATGAGAAGCTGGAAGCATACGAAGATGAGTTAAAAGATATCCCCAGAGAGATCGAAAGAATAAATCTTCAGCTTATGATGTTTACTATGGACTGCTGCTATGATATTATGAAGGATAATGACAAACAGATCAAAGAGACTGCGGAGTGGGTGGGTGCGATCCGTATCGAACTGAAAAAACGTCTGATCGAAAAACAGCAGATGGAACAGCAGAATCAGGAGATCTACAACTACATGCATGATATTTTTGGTGCAGAAGTGGTCAATCTGTTTGACATGAAATATAATCCGGAGCAAAAATAGTATGAGATATCTGGTAACTGCACAGGAAATGAAGCAATACGATAAAAATACCATAGAGTACCTCGGCATCCCGGGGCCGGTTCTGATGGAAAGAGCGGCTCTGGCTGCGGAGGATTTTCTGAAAGAGCGCTTTGATGCCGTGAAGGAACGGACAAAAGTGCTCATTTTTGCTGGTATGGGAAATAACGGAGGAGACGGTCTGGCTTTGGCGAGACTTCTTGCGGCGGACGGTTATACGGTAGCGGTACGACTTGTGGGAGATCCGGAGAAAGCCACAGAGCAATGGAAGAGCCAGTGGCAGACCCTGCAACATTTTCCGGTGAAGACAGACAGTAATACGCAGGCAGATGAATATAATGTGATTGTAGATGCCTTGTTCGGTGTAGGATTGAGCCGCCCGGTGGAAGGCATTTATGCGGAAGCCGTAGAAGAGATGAATGTGGCGGAAGGATTTAAGCTGGCACTGGATGTTCCCAGTGGGATCTGCTCGGACACCGGACGGGTGCTTGGTTGTGCTTTCCTGGCAGATGCAACGATTACTTTTGGTTTCTGCAAGAGAGGCCTTGTAATGTATCCGGGAACCGATTATGCCGGGCAGGTACACATTGCAAATGTGGGGATCGGACCTGAAAGCTTTCTGGGACGGAGCCCGGAGATGTATACTTATGACAGCTGTGAACAGCATCTGCCGGGCAGAACATCCTCCGGGAATAAGGGAACCTTCGGCAAAGCACTGTTGGTAGCAGGGAGCGACGGCATGGCCGGTGCAGCAATCCTGGCAGCAAGAGCAGCGTATCGTACCGGAGCCGGTATGGTAAAAGTCATCACCGCAGAGGAGAACCGGCAGATCTTACAGCAGGGAATTCCGGAAGCTTTGTACGGATCCTGCAGACAGCTGTCCGAGAGCATGGAATGGGCGGATGTTATTGCTGTCGGTCCCGGCATCGGCAGAGAGGAACAGGCACGGGAATGCCTGAAAAAAGTAGTGGAAAAGAGCAGAAAGCCATTAGTGCTGGATGCGGATGCACTGAATCTTCTGGCAGAAGAAAACGGTAAGGCATTGGAAGAGAAGCTGCATACCCAGGGAGCAGAGGGCAGAGTTATCATTCTGACTCCCCATGTGGGAGAATTGTCCAGACTGCTTGCGAAGACCATCCCGGAATGCAAGAAGGAGCTTCCGGAGTGTGGCAGAGAACTGGCAGAACGGTTTCATGGTGTGGCGGTTGCCAAGGATGCAAGAACGATTGTATGTAAAGAACAGGGAGAATTTTATCTGAATACTACAGGCAACAGCGGTATGGCCACTGCGGGCAGCGGAGATGTCCTGACGGGTGTGATCCTGGGACTTTTAGCTCAGGGTATGAATGCAAGTGATGCAGCTGTGAACGGTGTGTATCTCCATGGCAGAGCCGGTGAGCTGGCGGCAAAGTTCCATACGGAGTATGGGGTAATGGCGGGAGATATTGCGGATTGCCTGATGAAAGACTATGATGAGAAAGAAAGTGTGAAGAAATGACAAGCAAACTACAGGAAAAGATGAATTCCTACCAACGGGTATGGGCGGAAATAGATCTGGATGCCATTTGGGAGAATATGATCCATATGAAGGAAAATATTGCCCCGGAGACGAAGATACTGGCGGTCATAAAGACGGACGGTTACGGACACGGCGGTGTTCCCATTGCCAGAATGCTGGAGGATGTGGATTTTATGTTCGGCTATGCCGCAGCTACCTACGAGGAGGCACATGTCCTCAGGGAAGCCAGTGTGAAGAAACCGATCCTCATCCTGGGATATACTTTTCCTTATTGTTATGAGGAAATGATCCGGGAAGAGATCCGCCCGGCAGTGTATCGCAGGGATACCGTGGAAGAACTGGCAGAGGCCGCAGCAAAGGCCGGTAAGAAAGCCAAAGTGCACATCAAAGTGGATACCGGCATGGGAAGGATCGGTATCACTCCGGATGACGAAGGGCTGGATTTTGTAAAATTTGTCATGGAACATCCCGGACTGGAAGTGGAAGGTATCTTTACCCACTTTGCAAAATCGGATGAAGCGGATAAGACTTCTGCCAACCATCAGCTGGAACTGTTTCAGAATTTTATTGATAGAATACAGTCGGAACTGGGACTGGAGATTCCGGTAAAGCATTGTTCCAACAGTGCGGCGATTCTGGAAATGCCCCAGGCCAACATGGATATGGTACGGGCGGGAATCACGACCTACGGTTTATATCCTTCCGAAGAAGTAAGTAAGGATATTGTACCTCTGCGGGCTGCAATGTCTCTCTACAGTCATATCATTTACTGCAAGACGATCCATGCGGGGCAGAGTGTCAGCTACGGAGGATTGTTTACCGCAACAAAAGATACCAGAGTAGCCACCATCCCTGTAGGATATGGAGACGGGTATCCCAGAAGCCTGTCGGGAAAAGGTTACGTGCTGATCCACGGGAAAAAGGCCCCCATCCTCGGAAGGGTCTGCATGGACCAGTTCATGGTGGATATTTCCGGAATTCCCGGAGCCATGGAGGGCGATAAGGTGACGCTCCTTGGTGCGGATGGTCAGGAGCGGATCACGGCGGAAGAACTGGGAGAACTTTCCGGCAGATTCAATTATGAGTTTGTCTGCACACTGGGAAAACGAATTCCCAGAGTCTACCGCCGAAATGGTGAGATCACAGAAGTAAAAGATTATTTTGAAAATTTCTGACGGATCTAAAGTGTTCGTATAACTCCGGAAGAATCGGCAATACTTATGTTAAATCGCTGATGAAGGAGTAGAAATGAGAAGAGGAGATATCTATTACGCAGATTTGAGACCGGTCATCGGCTCGGAGCAGGGCGGCATCCGGCCGGTGCTGATCATCCAGAACGATGTGGGGAACAAACACAGTCCCACCGTGATCTGCGCTGCAATCACCTCAAAGATGAACAAGGCGAAGCTGCCTACGCATATTGAACTGAATGCCCGCCGCTACGATATGGATAAAGATTCCGTAGTGCTGCTGGAACAGCTGCGCACCATCGATAAAAAGAGGCTGAAAGATAAGGTATGCCATCTGGACGGAGACATTATGCGGAGAGTGAACCGGGCACTGAAAGTCAGCCTGGAGCTGGATACATAGCCCGATGCATAGTGTATCCGAAAATAGGATAAAATACGAAAGGATGAAATAAAATATGGACATGAGTGGGCCTGTGGCCATTTTTCTCTTTTTCCTGCTGTTGCTGGTGGATATGTTTTTCTATGGATTTGATGCCGCCATCGACAATCTGAATGAAAAGGAGATCCTACATAAAGCAGAGGAAGAAAAGGATCGCCGGTCCATGCGGCTGAGTGAAATGATCAGCCGTCCGGGGATCTATATCAATACGGTACAGCTGGTTATTACGCTGATCAATATTTTAATGGGAGCTTTTTATCTGAATATCTGGCTGCAGACCATTGACAAGGGACTTCATGTGATCAATGTGGGAGGCATGTCTCTGGAGAATGTGCCTACGGGAGTGCTTTCAGGGATTGCCACGGTATTGTCTTTTATTGCCATGATCTATATCCTGTTGACTTTCGGTGTGCTGATTCCCCGGAAAATGGCATCCAGACAGCCGGAGAAGTGGGCGTATGCCTGTATTGACCCGATTTATATTATCACCAGACTGCTGGCACCCCTGACGGGGCTGGTGAATCTGACAGCCAAGGGAATCCTGTTCCTCTTCGGTGTCCGCAACAATACGGATGAAAATGATGTGACCGAGGAAGAGATCATTAATATGGTGCAGGAAGGTCATGAGCAGGGTGTCATTCAGGCCAGTGAGGCGGAGATGATCTCCAACATTTTCGAATACGGAGACAAGGAAGCCCAGGATATCATGACACATCGTGGAAGTATCGTGGCCATTGATGGTGAGACGAAACTGAAAGATGCCATTGCTTCCATGCTGGGAGGCAAGAACAGCCGTTACCCTGTGTATGAGGAGAATATTGATCATATCATCGGTATCCTGCATCTGAAGGATGCCATGCGGTTCCATATCAGTGATGACAAGCTGGACCTGCCTATCGCAAAACTGGACGGGCTGCTCAGAGAGCCTTATTTTGTGCCGCAGACGAAAAATATTGATGAACTGTTCAAGGAAATGCAGTCCCAGAAGCTGCAGATGGCCATTGTGGTAGACGAATACGGACAGACCGACGGACTGATCGCCATGGAGGATATTCTGGAGGAGATCGTCGGCAATATCATGGATGAGTATGATGAGGATCAGGAATACATCAAGAACCGTGGCAAGGGCGAATATGTCATGGAAGGCAAGACTCCGTTAAAGGAAGTGGAAGAGCTTCTGGGTATTACCTTCGACGAGGAAGAATTCGAGACTTTGAACGGTTTCCTGATCTCCAGACTGGACCGGATCCCGGAACCGGACGAGCAGTTCGATGTGGACTATAAGGGATACAACTTTAAAATCCTTTCCGTGGTCAAAAAAATGATAGGAAGTGTGTTGGTCCGGAAGCTTCCGGAGGAAAAAACACCGCAGAATGCAGAAGACGGACAATCAGTGCTTGAAGAAAAAAGAAAATAATGCTATGATAGAAAGAGCGTTATTGCGTAAAGACTACGCATACAAAGAGAAAGAAACTTTAAGTTCAAAGGAGTAACAAAAATGTCAGGACATTCCAAATTTGCTAATATTAAGCATAAAAAAGAAAAGAACGATGCTGCAAAGGGTAAGATTTTTACCATTATCGGCCGTGAGATCGCAGTCGCTGTAAAAGAGGGCGGTCCCGATCCCGCCAACAATTTCAAACTGGCAACCGTTATTGCCAAGGCAAAAGCCAACAACATGCCCAACGATACCATCGAGCGCGGTATCAAGAAGGCAGCCGGAGATGTGGGCAATGTAAACTATAAGTATGTGACTTACGAAGGTTACGGCCCCAACGGTATCGCCATCATCGTAGATGCACTTACCGACAACACCAACCGTACCGCTGCCAACGTAAGAAGCGCATTCACCAAGGGACAGGGTAATGTAGGTACTCCCGGATGTGTATCCTTTATGTTCGATAAGAAGGGACAGATCATCGTGGACAAGGAAGAATGTGATATGGAAGCGGACGATCTGATGATGACCGCTCTGGATGCCGGAGCGGAAGATTTCTCCGAAGAGGATGACAGCTTCGAGATCCTGACTGATCCCGATAACTTCGAAGAGGTACGCAAGGCTCTGGAAGATGCTGGAATTCCCATGATCAGTGCAGAAGTTACCATGATTCCCCAGAATTATGTAACACTGACCGATGAGACTGCAGTGAAGAACTTACAGAGAACCCTGGAACTGCTGGAAGATGATGATGACGTTCAGGCAGTATATCATAACTGGGACGAATAAATTGAAAGGTTAGGGGTAACAGCATGGAGAAACTTGCAATTGTAGTTCCTTGTTATAATGAAGAAGAGGTGTTAAAGATTGCTTCCGAGGCACTGAGGGGTGTGCTGGATGATCTGATCCATAAGGGAAAGATCGCGGAAGACAGTTTTATTCTGTTTGTAAATGATGGCAGTAAGGATCGTACCTGGGAGCTGATCGAAGAAGAGCATCAGGCACATCCGGTGCAGGTATGCGGTGTAAAGCTGGCCGGCAATGTGGGACATCAGTTCGCACTGACTGCCGGACTAATCACTGCCATGGATCTGTCTGATGTGACGGTTTCCATTGATGCAGATCTGCAGGATGATGTAGCTGTGATCGAGGAAATGATCGATAAGTTCCACAACGGCTGTGATATCGTATACGGTGTCCGTAAGGAGCGTAAGACCGATACTTTCTTCAAACGTACCACGGCGCAGGGATTTTATAAAGTCATGGAAATGATGGGGGTCAAGACTGTTTACAATCATGCGGATTTCCGACTGATGTCCAAGCGCGCGGTAGAACAGTTCTCCAAGTATCAGGAGACCAATCTGTTCTTAAGAGGTATGATGCCTTTGATCGGTTATCAGACGGACTGTGTATACTATGACCGTAAGGAAAGAGTGGCCGGTGAGTCCAAGTATCCTCTGAAGAAGATGCTTGCACTGGCATTCAACGGTATTTCTTCCTTCAGTGTGAAGCCTATCAGTATGATCCTGGGTGCCGGTATGATCATTGTAGCCTTAAGCGTTCTGGCTGCTATTTATGCGCTGATCTCTTATTGTACCGGACATGTGGTACAGGGCTGGACTTCCCTGATCCTGTCCATCTGGTTCCTGGGCGGTATTCAGTTGATGGCCATCGGACTGGTGGGCCAGTATATCGGCAAGATTTACATTGAGGTAAAACATCGTCCCAGATATAACATCGAAAAGGTACTGAAATAATGAATTATAAAAAAGGCATTTTAAGTGTTATATTGTGGTTCATTTATGCATTGACAGCGGGAACCGTACTGGTGGGCACGACAATGGTCATGCTCCTGCCGGAAGGTGGTCCCCGCCCAATCGGCCTTGTTATCGCAGGTGTATGGCTTGCGATGACAGGGCTGGTTGTTTTTCTGTTACATAGATTTCTGCGGGTAAAATGGGCACAAAACGGTGAAGACTCAGGGCAGGTGAAACTGATTATCGAGGGACTGGCTGTAGTAGCTCTGATTGCTGTGGGAATCACACTTCGTGTAAGAGAGAGTATGCAGTACGATATCTCCGGGACGGCCGGTAACATCTGGTTCGATGCGGTGAAAGTCACCGAGACCACGCGGATTCCTCAGGTGGTACACGGTGCGGTATACTTTTATCTGCAGGTGCTGCACGGACTGTTGGTATTTTTGGGTAATAAAATGACAGCGGCGCTGGTATTGCAGATTGTGCTGCAGATCCTGACCGGAATCTTTTTATATTTTGCGGTACGGAAACTGACCGGTATGGTGGCTGCAGTGGTGTCTCTTGCGTACTGGATGTTATGCCCTGTTCTGTCTGGAGCAGTGATTCTGGGACCGGAACCGTTATATCAGTTATTGTGGATGATTGGTCTGTGTGTGTGCGTGGAAGCGCTGGATAGTTTCAGGGGGCGGGGAGACACCCCCGGTATCCGTTCCGTGGGTGGATTTTTCTTAAGCGGTATTGTTATAGGAATTTTGGGCTACCTGGATGTCGCAGGACTGCTCTTGCTACTCGTAGTGTTTTCTGTACTTTTTCTGGAGACAAAGCAACAGATAAAATGGATGCGCAGAATCTGTGCCGGAGCATTGGGATTATTTGGTACAGTGGTGGCATTTTTTGTCTGCATCGCTCTGGATGCCGTGGGCAGCGGAAAGCAGATGGAAAATGTACTTCTGGCATGGTGGAAAGTCTTTTCCCCGGGAAGATTCACATGGATTGCCCTCTATGAACAGCCGGCAGTTCACACATATGTGCCTGATAAGGTGGCCACGGTCATTATAGCTGCCGTTATGGTTACGATCCTTGCATGCGGCGCATTCAGTTACTGGTGCAGGAAAGAACACGAGAGACAGTCCGTGTGGATTGCTCTGGCGCTGGCACTTGGAATCTTAAGCGGCTGCGGAATGCTGAGTGAAGATATGCCGGGACTTACGTTATTGTATCTGTTATTGGCAGTGGCTGCCGGCGCAGGAGTACAGGCGGTTCTACCGTACGAAATGGAACTGCTGCGGGAGGTCAAAGGGGTGCTGTCTGAGACCGTTGAGGCAGTTCCTGTGGGAACTGCTTCCACAAAACGCCGACTGAAAGTACAGGATCTGGAGACCGAGGAATTTCCGGAGGAAGAGCCAGCGGATTTCCAGGAAGAACCTGTAGAAACGGAAAAAATACAGCTGATCGAAAATCCACTGCCCCTGCCGAAAAAGCATGTGCCTAAGGTACTGGATTATAAGCTGAACGGTGATGATGACAGTGATTTTGATTATCCGGTAGCGGATGACGATGATTTTGATCATTAAACATAAACAATAAAAAAGCGGATATACTAAAAGACGATATGAAAGGCAAAAGCCCGGGTATCGTCTTTTTGTTTTTATAATCATCGGAACAGGGAGGAAACAGGCCATGCAGAATCAGAAAGATAACAATCAGAACAAGAATGAAGCGCCGAAGACCGAGGCGGAAGAACACAGAGACGAAAGAATTGAAAAAACGGGACAACTGACGCTGTCGGATGCGGCATCCGGGAAAAAGATCCATCTGCTGACCATTATCGGTGAAATCGAAGGGCATGATAATCTCTCCGGTAATTCGAAGACTACGAAATATGAGCATATCCTGCCACAACTGGCAGCCATCGAAGACAGTGAAGAAATAGGCGGTGTGCTGGTACTTTTAAATACCATGGGCGGAGATGTGGAGGCGGGACTGGCTATTGCAGAGATGCTGGCATCTTTAAGCAAACCCACCGTATCCCTGGTGCTGGGTGGCAGTCATTCCATCGGGGTGCCTATTGCGGTGAGTTGTGACTATTCCTTCATCGTACCCACTGGAACCATGGTGATACATCCGGTAAGAATGAATGGCATGGTGATCGGTGTGCCCCAGACCTTTGAATATTTTAAACTGATCCAGGATCGGATCACGGGCTTTGTATGCAAACACTGTAAAATCAGCCGGACAAAACTGGAAGAACTCATGATGGAGACCGGATTCTTAACGAAGGATGTGGGAAGCATTCTGGTGGGAGAAGAAGCGGTGAACCACGGTATTATTGACGAAGTGGGAGGTATCGACCGGGCCATCTGCAGGCTTCGGAAGATGATCGAAGGGAACAGAAAAAGGGATGACAAGGCCATGGAAAAATGATATACTTCTAATTATGACTATAATGAAGTTAGGAGTATGATGACATGGCATCTTCATCAGGCAAAAGAACATCATCTTCCAATAGGACGAGAAAAAGTACCACAAACAGCCGCAGCAGGCAGGCGCAGAGAACAGCACAGGACAGTGAACTGTTCCATGAGATCGGTCTGATCGTTTTGTTTGTGGTAATGGTGATATTATTTTGTTGTAATTTTGGTATTATCGGCCCGGTCGGCAATGCGGTCAGTGGGGTCTTATTCGGTATCTTTGGATTTACTGCATATATAGCACCTATTGTGATATTTCTGGCTGTGGCTTTCTGGTTCGCCAATGAGGGGAACCCTACCGCTGTACGCAAAATGATTGCAGGTGTCGTATTGTTTCTGATGCTCGGTGTGATCTGTGATCTGATCGCCAGGACTGCCGGCTCTATGGAACAGTATGATATCAAACTGTTATATACAAACTGCAGTACCGGTAAAAAGGGCGGAGGTATTCTGGCAGGAAGTATCTGCTATCTGTTGCTGCATTATCTGGAGACGGTAGGAACGGTTCTGGTGGTCTTATTGTGTTCTGTGATCAGTCTGATCCTGGTAACGGAGCGTTCTTTCTTAAACAGTATGCGAAACGGTGGTGACCGGATCCGGGAACTGTCCAGAGAGGATGCAGTGCGCAGACGGGAAAATGCACAGATCCGCAGACAGGAACAGGAGGAACGTAATTCCCAGAGAGAGGAAGCCCGTCGGATCCGGGAAGAGGAACGACGGATCCGTGAGGAAGAGCGCAGACTCCGTGCGGAAGAGAAAGAGAATGAGCAGATCTTAAACGCCATTCCCCGCAGAGAGAAAAAAGTCAGCGGTGTTATGATGGACACTTCCCTGAAAAAGCAGGAGGCACAGCCTGTGGGAAGACGGGAAGATATTCATGAGATCGTTTATGAAGAGGATGCACAGGAGATTCCTGTTGTGGAAGAGACCAGAGTGACTTCCAGCGATTTTGATAAGATCAAGGTAACGGGAATGCATCAGGTGACCATGCAGGAGGCCGCAGCAGAAGAACCTTACGAGGAGATCCCCGTGGAGGAAGTGACCAGTGCTGCTACCTTCAAAAAACCTTTTGAACGCAGAGAATCCTGGCAGGAGGAGGCAGCACTCCTGACACCTCAGGCGGAATCTATCCGGATTCACAAGGAAGATATCCCAGAGCCTGTAGAGGAACCGGTTACGGAATGGCAGTCATCCTCCGATATGCGGCAGCTGCAGCCGGAGACTGAGCCTGTCGTGCGGGAACCTGCAGAGACAGCAACGGCGGAAAGCCGCATACGACCGAAAATCACGGCACCGGAGCCGCCAAAGGGTAATTCTCTGGCAGAGGATCAGATACATAAGGATATTGCGAAAGCGGCCAAACAGCCTCCGGCAGAATACCGGATTCCGCCTCTGAGCCTGTTACAGAAGGGAAAAGCAGCTACCGGAGATTCCTCCAGAGAATTGAAAGAGACCGCCATGCGCTTGCAGCAGACGTTAAATACTTTCGGTGTAAAGGTAACGATTACCGATATCAGCCAGGGTCCCAGTGTTACCCGCTATGAACTACAGCCGGAACAGGGCGTAAAGGTATCCAAGATCGTAGGCCTGGCAGATGATATCAAGCTGAATCTGGCGGCAACGGATATTCGTATTGAGGCACCGATCCCCGGAAAGGCAGCTATCGGTATCGAAGTCCCGAACAAAGAGAACATGACAGTAGCACTCCGGGATCTGTTAGAGAGCAAAGAGTTTCAGGAGTTTAATTCCAATATTGCATTTGCCGTAGGTAAGGATATCGCGGGCAAGACTGTGGTGGCGGATATTGCCAAGATGCCTCATATGCTGATCGCCGGAGCTACCGGTTCCGGTAAGTCCGTATGCATTAATACGCTGATCATGAGTATTTTGTACAAGGCGCATCCGGATGATGTGAAACTGATCATGGTGGATCCGAAGGTCGTGGAACTGAGTGTCTATAACGGCATTCCTCATCTGCTGATCCCGGTAGTGACAGATCCCAAGAAAGCATCTGCTGCATTGCACTGGGGCGTCAGTGAGATGGAAGACCGTTATCGGAAGTTTGCCGATTATAATGTCCGTGATCTGAAGGGGTATAACAAGAAAATAGAGACTATGCCTGTTCCGGAAGGAGAGGAAGCACCGAAGAAGATGCCGCAGATCGTCATTATCGTGGACGAGCTGGCGGATCTGATGATGGTATGCCCCGGCGAAGTGGAGGAATCTATCTGTCGTCTGGCACAGTTGGCCAGAGCCGCAGGTATCCATCTGATCATCGCTACCCAGCGACCCAGTGTGGATGTCATCACCGGACTGATCAAAGCCAATATGCCCAGCCGTGTGGCATTCTCCGTATCCAGCGGTGTGGATTCACGAACGATCCTGGATATGAACGGTGCGGAGAAATTGCTTGGTAAAGGCGATATGTTATTCTACCCGCAGGGTTATTCCAAACCGGCCAGAGTACAGGGTGCTTTTGTGTCCGACAAGGAAGTATCCGATGTGGTGGATTATCTCAAGAACCAGGCACTGGGCAATACCTATAGCAACTATGCAGAAGATATTGAAGAGAAGATCAAAAATATCGGCTCGTCAGGTGGTTCCTCCGGAAGCGGCTCTGGTGGCGGTAACGACAGAGACGAATATTTTGAGGAGGCCGCAAGGTTTATTATTGATAAAGACAAGGCCAGCATCGGCATGCTGCAGCGTGTGTTGAAAATCGGTTTCAACCGTGCTGCCAGAATCATGGATCAGCTTTGCGAATACGGCGTGGTAGGTGAAGAAGAAGGCACTAAACCCAGAAAAGTACTTATGAGCATGGAACAGTTCGAACAGCTGTTGGAGGAAATCTGACATTCGTTCGAGACTGTCTGAATAAACGGAGGGAAAAAGGACATGAAAACAGATATTGAAATCGCACAGGAAGCGGTAATGGAGCCCATCACCAAAGTGGCTGAAAGTATTGGCATTGAAGCAGATGACCTGGAACTTTACGGAAAATACAAGGCAAAGCTTTCCGAAGAATTTTTACGTAAGATCCAGGATCGTCCCAATGGAAAACTGATTCTGGTAACAGCTATCAACCCAACTCCTGCAGGAGAGGGTAAGACCACGACCACTGTTGGGCTGGGAGAAGCTTTCGGCAGAATGGGCAAAAAGGCTGTAATTGCGCTCAGAGAGCCGTCCTTAGGCCCCTGCTTTGGTATCAAAGGTGGAGCTGCCGGCGGCGGCTATGCACAGGTAGTGCCTATGGATGAACTGAATCTGCATTTTACCGGTGATTTTCATGCCATCACCTCTGCCAACAACCTGTTGGCTGCGCTGCTGGACAATCATATCCAGCAGGGCAATGATCTGGGCATCGATACCCGGCAGATTGTGTGGAAGCGCTGTGAGGACATGAATGACAGAGTCCTTCGTAATATTGTGGTAGGACTTGGCAACAAGACAGACGGCTTTGTCAGAGAGGATCATTTTGTCATTACCGTAGCCAGTGAGATCATGGCGATCCTGTGTCTGGCAGACGATATGAAGGATCTGAAGGAACGCCTGTCCAGAATCGTTGTGGCTTACAACTATCAGGGTGAGCCGGTGACCGCCGGCCAGCTGAAAGCAGTCGGTGCCATGGCAGCACTGTTAAAGGATGCCATCAAGCCCAATCTGATCCAGACCTTAGAGCATACTCCAGCATTGGTACACGGAGGTCCGTTTGCCAACATCGCTCACGGATGTAACTCCGTCAGAGCTACTAAGGCAGCCATGAAGATGGCAGACTATTGCATCACGGAAGCCGGCTTCGGTGCGGATCTGGGAGCAGAGAAATTTTTCGATATCAAATGTCGTAAGGCAGGACTTACTCCTGATGCAGTGGTACTGGTAGCAACCATCCGTGCACTGAAATACAACGGTGGCGTTGCAAAGGCGGATCTGGGAGCAGAGAATCTGGAAGCGTTGAAAAAAGGTATTGTGAATCTGGAGAAACATATTGAGAATCTTCAGAAATATGGTGTGCCTGTAGTGGTTACCCTGAACTCTTTTATCACCGACAGTGAGGCGGAGACCGCTTATGTCAGAGAATTCTGTGAGACAAGAGGCTGTGAGTTCGCACTCTCCGAAGTGTGGGAGAAAGGCGGAGAGGGTGGAATCGCTCTGGCTGAGAAAGTATTAAAAGCAATCGACAAAAAAGAGAACCACTTCCATGTTTTATATGAAAATGAACTGTCTCTTCAGGATAAGATCAAAAAGATCGCGCAGGAGATCTACGGAGCGTCTGATGTAGTGTTTGCTCCGGCGGCAGCAAAACAGTTAAAGAGACTGACGGAACTTGGCTTTGGTGATCTGCCGGTATGTATGGCAAAGAACCAGTATTCTCTGTCAGATGATCCTACGTTACTGGGAAGACCTTCCGGTTTTGAATTGAATGTAAGAGAGGTCTATGTGTCTGCCGGTGCCGGTTTTGTTGTAGTGCTCACCGGTGCGGTCATGACCATGCCCGGCCTGCCAAAGGCCCCAGCTGCTTACAATATCGATGTGGATGACAGTGGCAGGATCGTAGGATTGTTCTAGTAAGGAGGAAAGTGTCTCATGGCACAGTTAATAGATGGAAAAGTTATTTCCGCACAGATTAAAGATGAAGTCAAAGAAAAAGTCGCAGGGTTAAAAGAGCAGGGCTGCGAAGTAACGCTGGCGGTGATCCAGGTAGGTGCGGATCCCGCATCTTCCGTATATGTCCGCAACAAGAAAAAGGCCTGCGAATATGTAGGTATCCGGTCTCTGGCATATGAACTTCCAGAGGAGACAACAGAGGAAAAATTACTGGAGCTGATCCGGGAATTAAATGACAGAACCGATGTCAACGGCATTCTGGTGCAGCTGCCGTTACCGAAACATATTGACGAAGAAAAGGTACTGGATTCCATTTCTCCTTTAAAGGATGTAGACGGATTTCATCCCCAGAATGTCGGTGCACTCTGCATCGGCAAGCCGGGCTTTGTGTCCTGTACTCCTGCAGGAGTCATACAGCTGCTGAAGCGTTCCGGTATTGAGATCGCCGGAAAAGAGTGTGTGGTGGTAGGCAGAAGTAATATCGTCGGCAAACCCATGGCATTGTTGCTGCTTCGGGAGAACGGTACGGTGACGGTGGCTCACAGCCGTACCAAAGATCTGAAAGAAGTAACCAAAAGAGCGGATATTCTGGTGGTGGCTGTCGGCAAGCCGAAGATGATCACGGCAGAATATGTAAAAGAGGGTGCGGTTGTCATTGACGTGGGAATTCACCGCAACGAAGAAAACAAGTTGTGCGGTGATGTGGACTTTGACAGTGTGGAGCCTGTATGCAGCGCCATTACTCCGGTTCCCGGCGGCGTAGGTCCTATGACCATAGCTATGCTGATGAATAACTGCCTGGAATCGGTATCCTTGCAGGCAGTAAGAGGATAATTATATGAAGTGTCCGAATTGCGGGGCGGAAATGAAAGAAGGTACGCTTTACTGCGAGCACTGCGGGGAGGATATCCATATTGTTCCCGATTTTGAACCGGAAATTGAATACAATATGGAGCAGACTCTGCATGATATTGCCAGGGAAATGACACCGGAAGAAGATGCCACGGACGATCAGGATGTACAGCAGAGCATGACGGAATTGCAGGACTGGGATGAAGAACCGCTGGAAAATACGGCAAAACATCCCTTTCGCTGGAAATTCATTGTGCTGATCCTGGTGCTTGCGGTAGTAGCGGTGGTATGTACCGGTTTCGGAATCTCTTATTCCCACTATCATTCCGCTGAATATCAGATAAAGAGTGCGAGAGAGTATGTAGCTTCCGGGGAATACGATCAGGCGATCACCTGTTATGAACGTGCGCTGGAAATCGATCCGGGGAACATCACCTTAAAATTTGAACTGGCGGATATTTATTTTCAGAAGAACAACAAAATGGAATATGAATATCTGCTTCGGGAGATTGTTGCGGATGCCGCAGCTACTTCCGAACAACTGGAAAGTGCTTATGGAAAGCTGATCGCCATCTATGCGGCCAGGGAAGATTATAAGACCATTAATGATCTGTTGTTGAACTGTGGTAATGTAAATATTATGAGTAAATACCAGAGCTATATGGCAATGGAACCGGAATTCAGTCTGCAGGAGGGATATTATACCAGCATCCAGCCTTTGAAACTGACAACTTTCGGAAGTGGTAAGATCTACTATACTACCGACGAAACCGAACCGGGAGAACACAGTCTGCTGTATACGGCACCCATCCTTTTAGAGAGCGGTGATTACTGTATCAAAGCCGTCTACATCAATGAGAATGGGATCAGTAGTCCAGTGGTTACCAAAAATTACCATATTGAGATCGAGGAACTGAGTGCTCCTGAGGTAACGGCGGTCAGTGGGGATTATGAATTCCCAATCAATATCGAGGTGACCGACGGATATGATGTTTATTACACAACGGATGGTTCCGATCCTACGCAGAATTCCACGGTGTATAATGGACCGATCCCCATGCCTCTTGGCAAATCAGTCTTCCGGTTTATCCGCATTGCGGAAGGAAGAAAGAGCGAGATCGTGGAGAAAAGCTACAATCTGGTCATGAACACGGAGTTTATGCCGGAGGATGCCGTGACAAAAGTAGTGAATTATGCCATAGAAAGTGGTAAAATAACGGAAGCATCCGGAAGCTTTGATGAATCCGCTGCCGCATATCTCTATCAGTATCAGTATGTGACGAACATCAACAAGATAGATGATTTCTATGTTGTTGCCGAGATCTACCGGGGAGAAGATGGGACAGTCACAAAGACGGGGAATCTGTTCGCCGTAAATGCCTATACCAGGGAACTGTACAAATTGCAGACCGACGAAAGCGGCCGCCATTATACGCTTGGTGATCGTTTAGATATATAATCCTAACAGAAGGGACGGAAAAAGAGAAATGTATAAGATCGTAAAAAAACAGGAGCTGACAACCAACATCTATCTTATGGAGGTAGAAGCAAACAGAGTGGCAAAGACCTGTGAACCCGGTCAGTTTGTCATCGTAAGAATGGATAGCGAGAGTGAGCGTATCCCTCTGACTATCTGTGATTACAACAGAGAAAAAGGAACAGTAACCATTGTGTTCCAGACCGTTGGTGCCGGTACAAAACTGATGGCACAGCTTTCCGAGGGAGAATACTTCCATGATTTCGTAGGTCCTCTGGGATGTCCTTCCGAACTGGTAGAACAGCCTCTGGATGAGGTAAAGGCAAAGAAGATCCTCTTCGTGGCTGGTGGTGTCGGTGCGGCACCGGTATATCCCCAGGTAAAATGGCTGCATGAGCATGGCGTTGCTGCAGATGTTATCGTGGGAAGCAAGACCAAAGATCTTCTGATCCTGGAGAAGGAGATGGAAGCTGTCGCAGGAAATCTGTATGTAACCACCGATGACGGCTCCTATGGAAGAAGCGGTATGGTAACCCAGACCATCAAGGATCTGGTGGCAGAAGGTAAAAAGTACGATCTGTGTATTGCCATCGGTCCTATGATCATGATGAAATTCGTGTGTCTCTTAACCAAAGAACTGGAGATTCCCACAGTTGTCAGTCTGAATCCTATTATGGTAGACGGTACGGGAATGTGCGGTGCATGCCGTGTAACTGTCGGCGGCAAGGTAAAGTTCGCCTGTGTAGACGGACCGGAGTTCGATGGACATGAAGTAAACTTTGATGAGGCAATGAGACGTCAGCAGATCTACAAGACTGCAGAAGGACGTGCAATGCTGGCCCTGGAAGAGGGAGATACCCATCACGGTGGCTGCGGCAACTGCCAGTAGTCATACAAAAGTTTGAACACGATAAATCAGAAAGGCATGGTTAAAATAAAATGGATGTATTAAAGAGAATTCCTGTCAGAGAGCAGGATGCGAAGGAACGTGCTACCAATTTCAAAGAGGTTTGTCTCGGATATAACAAAGAAGAAGCAATGGAAGAGGCTTCCCGCTGCATTAACTGTAAAAATGCACAGTGTGTAAAGGGCTGCCCCGTAGCAATCCAGATTCCACAGTTCATTGAACAGGTGAAGAACGGCAACATTGAAGAGGCTTATCGTATTATCAGTGAATCCAGCGCCCTTCCCGCTGTCTGCGGCCGTGTATGCCCTCAGGAAAGCCAGTGTGAAGGAAAATGTATCCGTGGCTTCAAGGGAGATCCGATCTCCATCGGTAAGCTGGAGCGTTTTGTGGCTGACTGGGCAAGAGAGAATGGCATCAAGCCCACTCCCGCAGCACAGAAGAACGGTAAGAAGGTAGCTGTGATCGGTTCCGGCCCTGCTGGTCTTACCTGTGCCGGAGATCTGGCAAAGCTGGGATATGATGTGACCATTTTCGAAGCACTGCATGAGGCAGGCGGTGTACTGGTATACGGTATTCCCGAGTTCCGTCTTCCCAAGACCGGTGTTGTGGCAAAAGAAATCGAGAATGTAAAATCTCTCGGTGTTCATATTGAGACTAATGTGGTGGTAGGTAAATCCGTGACCATCGACCAGCTGATGGATGAGGAAGGTTTTCAGGCTGTATTCATCGGTTCCGGTGCCGGACTGCCGAAGTTCATGGGTATCCCCGGTGAGAATGCCAACGGTGTCTTCTCTGCCAACG
>ERZ772865.1122-NODE-1122-length-28195-cov-19.741578_pt1 | contig 28195 bp, 26 predicted proteins | sample MGYA00512133_ERZ772865 | MGnify/ENA primary metagenome ERZ772865 (study PRJEB29015, sample SAMEA2737722) | human gut metagenome | biome: human gut; feature: human-associated habitat; material: faeces | place: China | collected 2012 ...
AGATTGTCGGTACGTTCGAACAATTGCCGATTCGTTTGGCTTGGGCGATCACGGTGCATAAGAGTCAAGGCTTGACTTTTAGCCGGGTGGTAGTTGATTTGACCGGAGGGGTATTTGCCGGGGGACAAACCTATGTGGCGTTGAGTCGTTGTACTTCATTGGAAGGATTGGTGCTAAAAAGCAAGATCTCTTCCCGGGATATCTTTATCCGGAAAGAGATCGTAGAATTCAGCCAAATATTCAATAACCAAGCATTAATAGAGAAAAGTATCAAAGAGAGCGAGGCGGAATTGCAATATGGTCGGGCGGCTCAGGGTTTTCGGCAGGGTAATATGAAAGAGGCGGTCGAGGCTTTTGCCGCCGCCGTATCTAAACGGAATGAATTGGATAATCCGATGGTACAACGGCTGCTTCGTTTGAAATTGCAAGCCTTGAATAGTCAAAAGGCACAGATTAAGGCTCTGAGGGAAGAATTGCATTCGCTTCGTGAGACCCAGAAAGAGTATGCACATGAATATTACTTGATGGGTAACGAGTGCATAACGAAGGCCCATGACGCGAATGCCGCTATTCGTTGTTTTGATAAAGCCTTGAATTTGAATCCGAATTATGTGGAAGCTTGGGTACGCAAAGGGGTTACTTTATTGGATATAGGTGAGGACTACGACGCTCAGGTTTGTTTAAACAAAGCGGTAAAATTAAGTCCGAAATCTTTTAAGGCCCGCTATAACCGTGGAAAATGCCTATTGAAGCTCAAATATTACGATGAAGCTATTCTGGATTTCCAGCAGGCGGTAAGTATCAAACCTAAACATGCGGCTTCCCACGAATATCTGGCGGAGGGTTTCCGGGCGATCGGAGAGGACGAATTAGCCCAGCGGCATCAAGATATAGCGGATGCCTTGCGAGGGGGAGAGGATATATGATGAAATAGAAAAGGCGAGAAAATTTATTTCCCGCCTTTTTTATGGAGTTATATCTCTTGATTAATTAAAGATGTAACGGATACCAACCTGCATTTTCCAGCATTCAGTATAGATACGGTTATAAGAATAAGTCTCAGTCGGATATTCACCATTGATCTTATACATGGAGAAAATTGGAGTCTTGTTATCATCCATGCCTTCATATTTCAAGATACGGCAACCGTTGGAAGAAGATGCGTTCTTCATTACACCCCATTTCGAGTTGATCATATTACCGATATTCATGAAATCAAGGCTCAATTGGAAATGATGTTCGGTTTTACCTGCCTTGAATGAGAAATCTTCCGTGATACGAAGGTCGAAACGATGTACCCAAGGTGCACGTGCGGCATAAGCCTCAGCGTATTCTCCCTTGTGATTCTTTAAATAAGAATCTTGGTCTACGAAGTTCCAGAAAGCGGTTCTATCTGCTTCATTCTTGAATTTGATTTCACTATCATCTTTCGGGATATACATCATATCATTATTGATACCGTCACCATTCATATCATTTGTATAAGCGAAGCTATATCCGGAAGCGGAATAACCGGAATAGAACAGATTTAAGCTTGTTTTTCTGAGCAGACCTTTATGGCGGAAGGGCAGATTATAATTGACCGCTGCGATTACCTTGTCGGGCACTACATACCGTGAACGTTGTACGGTCGCGAAATTCGGTCCGTCTATCGTTAACATTCCCTGCCATGTAGATACAGGGTCGCTACCCGGAAGACCGGAAATTTCTTTGGATTCCGTGTGCGTATAAGCCAACATCATGTTCAAATCCTCTACGGGTTGAGCGTTAATCGTAACATTGGCGGTATAACCATGTCCTTTGGATGTGTTAGTTAATACAACCGCATTCTTACCGGATACATACGTATAATCAGATGGATAAATCAAACGGTTATCCGCTCCGTTAAAATGTTCCCAATTTGACGGGCATCCAGAAAGAGAGCGCACAGGTCGTTGATCCACGGTTTCAGGTACTTATAAAGCAAAAGATAGGCGGTACGCTCTGGCGGTGGGTCTTCCGTGATGGGACAGCAGCGTAGATTCGCATTCTGTAGCAACATCATTTCGGCGGTTTCCTGCGTGGTGATGGTCCATGTCTGCGGGTCGCGCAAAAATTCTGGCAGCATAAAGTTTGTGCCGATAGAAATTTTGCGTACAGTAGATTTTGGAAATCTTCTTTGATGCCGCAAATCGTAGGCGGTGCCCATGGTTAGATAGATCTCGTCCTGCGGCAGAAGATCAATAAAATTGCGATAATAAACTATTCGCCCAGATGCCAGATGTCGCGGTCGTACTCGGCAATGGTGCGGTCGGAGGAGAACATGCCCGCTTTGGCAATGTTCACCAGACACTTGCGCCGCCAGCCTTTCGGGTCGCAGGCGTAATCACTGAGGGCCTGCCCCTTGCGCACAACGTAGGCGTTGAAGTCCGGCAGGGTCTGGAACCAGTCTTTATGGATCAGCTCGTTGTGCAGGCGGGTCAGGTTTTCGGCGTGACCGGCGGCCAGCATCTCCGGGCCGGTGAGGAAGTTGATGGCGCGGCGGATGTTGACATCGCCCTCCACCCACTGGGCGGGGTCGTAGTCGCCCACGGCGTAGCGGTGGATGACCTGATCGGAGGTCTGGCCGAAGATATAGATGTTCTCCTCGCCCACCTGCTGGCTGATCTCCACGTTGGCACCATCCATGGTGCCCAGCGTCAGCGCACCGTTCAGCATAAACTTCATGTTGCCGGTGCCGGAGGCCTCCTTGGAGGCAAGGCTGATCTGCTCGGACAGGTCGCAGGCCGGGATCAGCTTTTCGGCGGCGGTGACGTTGTAGTTTTCCACGAACACCACCTGCAGCCACTTGGACACCTCCGGGTCTGCGGCAATGACCTTGGAGAGGGTCAGCAGCGCATGGATGATGTCCTTTGCAATGGTGTAGGCGGGAGCGGCTTTTGCGCCGAAGATGCTCACCAGCGGAGCAGCGGGCAGGTGCCCTGCCTTGATCTCGTAGTACTGGTGGATGAGGTACAACAGGTTGAGCTGCTGGCGCTTATACTCATGCAGGCGCTTGGACTGGATATCGAACACTGCATCGGTGTTCACAGTCACCTTCTGGGTGTGCAGCAGCCAGTCTGCCAGCGCTTCCTTGTTGGCCTTTTTCACGGCGGTCAGCTCGCTGAGCACCGTCTCGTCATCGACAAAGGCCAGCAGCTTTTCCAGCTCGGCGGCGTCCTTGCGGAAGCCGGAGCCGATGTGCTTTTCCAGCGTTGCAGTCAGGCGCGGGTCGCATTCCAGCAGCCAACGGCGGAAGGTGATGCCGTTGGTCTTGTTATTGAACTTCTCCGGGTACAGCTCGTAGAAGCCGTGCAGCTCGGAGTTTTTCAAAATCTCGGTGTGCAGCGCTGCCACGCCGTTGGTAGAGTGGGTAAAGTGGATATCCATGTGTGCCATGTGCACCCGGTCGTCCTTGTCGATAATGGCAAGGCTCTCATCCTCGGTGCGGGTGCGTGCCAGCGCATCCAGCTTTTCGATGATGGGCATCAGCTGCGGCACTACGGCATCCAGATAGGCACGGGGCCACTTTTCCAGTGCTTCGGCCAGAATGGTGTGGTTGGTGTAGGCGCAGGTCTTGGTGACGATCTCCACGGCCTCTTCAAACTCGATGCCGCGCTCGCCCAGCAGCCGGATCAGCTCCGGGATGACCATGCTGGGGTGGGTGTCGTTGATCTGGATAGCGGCGTAGTCCGCCAGATCATGGAAGTTGCAGCCCCGGGCGGCGCACTCGGCCAGAATGAGCTGTGCACCGGCAGAGACCATCAGGTACTGCTGGTACACCCGCAGACGGCGGCCTGCCTCGTCGGAATCGTCCGGGTAGAGGAAGAGGGTCAGGTTCTTGTCGATGGCAGTCTTGTCGAAGGCAATGCCGTCATGGACGATGCTCTCGTCGATGGTGTCCAGATCGAACAGGTTCAGGGTGTTGGTGCGCCCCTCGTAGCCGGTAACCGCCAGCTTGTACAGCCGGGCGGTGTACTCCTTGCCCGCCAGTTCCACCGGGTAGGTGGTGTCGGTCTTTTCCGCCCAGCTGTGGGCAGTCAGCCACGGGTCGGGCTTTTCGTTCTGCACGCCATCCTCAAAGGACTGATGGAACAGACCGAAGTGGTACCGCAGACCCACGCCGTCGCCGGGCAGGTTCAGCGTTGCCAGAGAGTCGAGGAAGCAGGCAGCCAGGCGCCCCAAGCCGCCGTTGCCCAGCGAAGGCTCCGGCTCTACCTCTTCAATATCGGAAAGGCGCTTTCCGGCAGCAGCCAGCGCAGACCGGGCTTCGTCGTACAGCCCCAGATTGATGAGGTTGTTGGACAGCAACTTGCCAATGAGAAATTCGGCGCTGATATAGTACAGCTTACGCCCGGTGACCGGCTGCACGCGGTCGGCGCTCTTCTGCCGCACCAGTTCCAGCAGTGCCAGATACAGCTCCTGATCGGTGCAGTCCGCCAGCAGCTTGCCGGTGATACTCTGTAACGTCTCGGTAAAGCTCATAAAAGCATCCTCCTTTGTTAGGGTGCATCTGAAAAGTAGAAAATTCAGTCTATTTCTTTGTTTTCAGATACACCTTACGGAAAACAGGTTTGACATCTGTACATCAAGATATACCACATAGAACGATCAAAATCTTGCCTAAAAAGTGCAAACTATGGTACAATCCTATCATCGGAGGTGAGACGATGCAAAATCAGGCTTCTTTGCAGGAGACAAAACAGCACGGGGCCGTGCGCTTTCCGTTCAACCTGTACCCCTGCACCATTCCGGGGGATTTTCAGCAGGTGGCACTGCACTGGCACGAGAGCATGGAGCTGGTCTTTGTTAAGCAGGGCATGGGGCTGGTACAGGTGGGCGTGGTGACCTACCCGGCCTACCGAGGGGATATCTTTATTTTTGCCCCGGGCACGCTCCACGCGCTGCGGCAGGCAGAGGGACAGCGCATGGAATACGAAAATATCATCTTTGAACCGGAGCTTCTGGGCGGCGCAGAGGATCTTTGCGCCGAAAAATATCTGCTGCCGCTGCAAAGCGGGCGGCTTTCGCTGCCGGTGCGTCTGACCCCGAACGATTTGTGCTATCTGCAAGCCGCCGCCTGCCTGCGGGAGCTGGAAGATGCCAACCGCGCCAAGCGCCCCGGCTACGAGCTGCTGGTAAAAGGGGCGCTGCTGCGCTTTCTTGCCCTGCTCATTGCGCAGGGCAGGCAGCAGCTTCCCGCCGAAACCGCCGACACCCAGCGGCTGAAAACCGTGCTGCAATGGCTCTCCGCCCATTATGCCGAGCCGCTCCGGGTAGCCGATGCCGCCGGGGTCTGCTCCTTCAGCGCCAGCCATTTTATGCGCTGGTTCCGGCAGATGACCGGGCAGAGCTTTATTGCCTTTCTGAACGAGTATCGGCTGAACACCGCCGCCGAGGCGCTGCAAACCACCGATGAAACCGTGCTGACCATCGCCTCCCGGTGCGGGTTTGAAAACCTTTCCTATTTTAACCGGGCGTTCAAGGCGCATTTCGGCATGACCCCCCGGGACTACCGAAAAAAATAAGCAAAGCGCTTGACAGCTGTGGCTGTATGGCGTATGATGTGGGCAGCGGCTTTTCCCGGAGTGAAAAGTTAGTCAATTCTAACTATCATTTTATAAGATATTCCTGAAGGAAGGTATAAAAATGATCCAGACGACCGTAGAAGTAGGCGGCATGGCGTGTTCCATGTGCGAAGCCCATATCAATGACGCCGTGCGCAGTGCGTTTCCTGTGGATAAAGTCTCGTCCTCCCACGCCAAGGGCAAGACCGTGATCCTTTCCAAGGAGCCGCTGGACGAAAACGCGCTCCGCGCCGCCATCGAAGCCACCGGGTACCATGTGGGCACCATCCACAGCGCACCGTATGAAAAGAAGGGGCTGTTCTCCTTTTTCAAAAAGTGATATGTCCCCCCGCCGTGTTCAGCCGTATCGACAAAAATAAGGCGCAATACTGATCTCTACCAACCATTCTTCTTTTCACCTCTTTTTTGTTTTCCACCCACAGAGAAACACCCCCGGCAGCCGCAATGGCCGCCGGGGGTGTTTCTGTATCTTTAGATTTGCACTCGGCTTTAGTGGACAAAGCCCACGAACACCGGGCAGAGCACGGCGGTCAGCACACCGGCTACGGCAATGGAAAGGCCGCTCATGGCACCTTCCACATCACCCATCTGCAGCGCCTTGCTGGTACCCACGGCATGGGCTGCCGTGCCGATGCCCACGCCCTTGGCGATGGGGTCGGTGATGTGGAACAACTTGCACACGGTCTCGGCCAGCAGTGCACCCACGATGCCGGTCACGATGACGATGGCACCGGTCAGGGCGGCAATGCCGCCCAGCTCAGCGGCCACATCCATGCTGATGGCGGTGGTCACCGACTTCGGCAGCAGAGTAGCGTACTGCTCCTGGGTCAGGTCCATTGCCAGCGCCAGTGCAAAGGCGCTGCCCAGACTGACCAGCGTGCCCACCGAGATGCCCGCGATGATGGCGGGCGCGTTCTTTTTGAGCAGATCCAGCTTTTCATACAGCGGGATGGCCAGCGCCACCGTAGCGGGCAGCAGCAGGTAGCTTACCGGCGCGGCGCTGGTCTTGTAGTCCCCGTAGGGGATATTGCACACCGACAGAAAAATGATGACAAAAATACTGCCCAGCAGCAGCGGGTTAAAGATGGCCTTGCCGGTCACCCGGTTGATGAGCACACCCAGCCCAAAGGCTGCCAGCGTAAGCAGCACGCCCCATGCCACAGAGCCGGTCAGAAAGTCGTTCAGCAGCTCAGTCATGGTCGGCCTCCTCTTTTTTATTGCGGGCGGTCAGCGCCTGCGTGGTGCGGCCTGCGGCCGCCATTACCAGCACCGTCACCGGCAGAATGGCGATCAGGATGGGCAGCAGCAGCTGTCCCATCTCTGCCCACAGCTCCATGATGCCCGCAGCGGCGGGCACGAACAGCAGCGGAAAAATACCGGTCAGGTAGGTGCCGGTTTCCTTGACCTGCTCCAGCTTTACAACACCGGCGGTCAAAGCTGCCAGCAGCAGCACCAAGCCGTACACACTGGCAGGCACCGGCAGCGGCAGCACCGCGTGCAGCACCTCGCCCAGAAAACAGAACGCAAGAATGCGCCCGAACTGAAAAATATACTTCGTGTCAGAACTCCCCTTTCTGGTCTTATGGTCTTATAACGAACAGACAACGGGCTTTTTGCCCGGAATTTTCTGTCTCACACAAAGTAAAAGTATACCGCGGACTGCCCGCTCCATCAACCGTAAATCTTGCCAAGAAGTTCTGCACCTTTTGCGCAGAACTGTGCAAAAAAGGCGCACCGGTGCAATTCCGGTGCGCAAGGTTCAGATCACATAATCGTTGCCGGCCTGATCCGGCAGGGCAAGGTCTGCCAGTGTGATCTTGCCAAAATAGTCCGAGATCAGATCGTTGAGCCCCTTCCACATCTCGTAGGTGCGGCAGTTGGCCATCCGGGCGCAGGCAGAAGCCCCGGGGGTCAGGCAGCTTACCGGGGCAAGACTGCCCTCGGTGAGCATCAGGATCTCGCTTACGGTGTACTGATCCGGGCTGCGGGTCAGCCGGTAGCCGCCGCCCTTGCCGCGCAGCCCCTCCAGAAAGCCGTTCTGCACCAGTACCTTGAGGATGTTCTCCAGATACTTTTCCGAGATCTCCTGCCGGGCGGCAACTTCCTTTAAGGGAACATATTTTTCAGACTGATGCTCCGCGAGGTCGATCATCACCCGCAGCGCATAGCGTCCTTTGGTCGAAACGATCATAATCCGTACTTCCTTCCGGTCAAAATTTATTATAACCCATTATACAACAGGGTAAGTCACTTTTCAATCCTACTTTTTTCAAAAAACCCCTTGACAAGCAGGGAAAACAGGGCTATAATGCCATCAAACCCACAAACAATGTTGGTTAAAAGGTTTAGAGGGAATCACAGCCGGACACACCGGCGCAAGACAGGGCCATGCACCCCGTAACGATATCAGAAAGAGGGACAAGTATTATGAGCAAGATCTATACCGCCGCAGATCAGTTAATCGGTCACACCCCGCTGCTGGAGCTCAGCCATATTGAAAAGGAAGAGCAGCTGCCCGCCCACGTTATCGCCAAGCTGGAGTACTTCAACCCCGCCGGTTCTGTGAAGGACCGCATTGCCAAGAAGATGATCGACGACGCCGAGGCCAAGGGTCTGCTGAAGGAAGGCTCCGTCATCATCGAGCCCACCTCCGGCAACACCGGCATCGGTCTGGCTGCCGTGGCAGCTGCTAAGGGCTACCGCATCATCATCGTGATGCCCGAGACCATGAGCGTGGAGCGCCGCCAGCTGATGAAGGCCTACGGTGCAGAGCTGGTGCTGAGCGAGGGTGCCAAGGGCATGAAGGGTGCCATTGCCAAGGCCGACGAGCTGGCAAAGGAGATCCCGAATTCCTTCATCCCCGGCCAGTTCGTAAACCCGGCCAACCCTCAGGCCCACATCGAGACCACCGGCCCCGAGATCTGGGAGGACACCGACGGCAAGGTGGATATCTTTGTGGCAGGCGTGGGCACCGGCGGCACCGTGACCGGCGTGGGCCAGTACCTGAAGAGCAAGAACCCGAACGTCAAGGTGGTGGCTGTAGAGCCTGCTTCCTCTCCTGTGCTGAGCAAGGGCACCGCAGGCGCACACAAGATCCAGGGCATCGGCGCGGGCTTTGTGCCGGACGTACTGGATACCAAGGTGTATGACGAAATCGTCGCCGTAGAGAACGACGATGCCTTTGCCACCGGCCGTCTGATCGGCCACAAGGAAGGCGTGCTGGTGGGTATCTCCTCCGGTGCTGCTGTTTATGCTGCCCTGCAGCTGGCAAAGCGCCCGGAGAATGCCGGTAAGAACATCGTGGTCCTGCTGCCCGATACCGGCGACCGCTACCTGTCCACCCCGCTGTTTGCAGACTGATCTTTCAAAAAGCTCGCTTCTCCCGTTCTGTGACTTCACAGGACGGGAGTTTTTTGTTACAATATCCCTATCAAACACTTTGGAGATTTGCCCATGAATTACTATGCTGCCCCCATGGAGGGCCTGACCGACCGGGTGTGGCGGCAGGCACACCAGAAATGGTTCGGCCCTGCTGGCAATGCCGACCGCTACTATGCCCCTTTCATCTCCCCGCCGGAGAACCGGGTGCTCATTAAAAAGAAGATGGCCGAGCTTGCCCCTGCGGCAAACCCCGGCGCACCGGTGATCCCGCAGCTGCTGGCAAAGGACGGCGAACTTGCCGCATGGATGATCGGCGAGCTGCGCGGCCTTGGCTACACCGAGGTGAACCTGAACCTCGGCTGTCCTTCCGGCACCGTCACCGCCAAAGGCAAGGGTTCCGGGATGCTGCGCGACCCCGTCAAGCTGGACGCTTTTCTTGCCGCCGTATTTGCCAATGCGGAAGGGCCTATCTCGGTCAAGACCCGGCTGGGCGTGGAAAAGCCGGAAGAATTTGCTGCCATTCTGGACATCTATAACCGGTATCCCATCTGTGAGCTGACCATCCACCCGCGTGTGATGCGCCAGCTCTACCGCGGGCAGGCCGACCGTGCCGCTTTTGCTGCCGCCCTGCCCGGGTGCCGGATGCCCGTGTGCTACAACGGCGATGTGACCACCGCTGCGGACCTGCACACGTTGGAAGCGCAGTATCCGCAGCTGTCCGGCATCATGGTGGGGCGCGGCATCATTGCGGACCCGGCGCTCTTCCGTGAAGCACGCGGCGGCGCACCGGCCGCACGGGAAGAGCTGCGCGGATACCTTGACGACCTCTACCACGGATACTCCGAACTGTTCGGCAGCGCCGGGTGCGCGGTGAGCCGCATGAAGGGACACTGGTTCTACCTCATTCACAAGTTTGAGGGGGCCGAAAAGCTGGAAAAGCAGCTGCGCAAGGCGCGGGAACCGTGGGAATATGAGGTCGTCGTAAACCAGATCTTTACGCTGCCGTTCCGGCCGTAACGGTTGGAATGGCCTCCGTTTCGCTCTGGCCATCTTCACCGGAGGGGCTGTAACGGTAAACGGCATCTGCATTCTATTATGAAAAAGCCCCGCCATCATAGCGACGGCGGGGCATAAGCAGACAAGCGATATCAGACGTTCAGATAACTGCGCAGCATGGCCTGCAGCAGATCGTCACGATCCACCTTGCGAATCATGGAACGGGCATTCTTATAGGTCGTGATGTAGGTGGGGTCTTCGGACAGGATATAGCCCACCAGCTGATTGACCGGATTATAGCCTTTTTCCTTTAAAGCATCGTACACCTGCTGTACGATCTCATGGATCTCATAGTCCTTTTTGTCGTGGATCGAAAAAATAGCGGTCTCGCCACTCACGGAATACACCCCCTTAGGAAGAACTACATTCATTGTACACGAATTGCGAGGAAACTTCAAGCTAAACAGACCGGATTTGCACAGTTTGCATAAAATTTCCGGTCCTGATTTTGCAGGCTGACGGCCTGCACCGCCGCAAATGCGGCAGAAGGAGGGCCTTTATGCTGTATGGCATCGGCTGCGACCTGTGCGAGATCGCGCATCTGGAAAAAAGCCTTACCGGCGCACACGCTGCAGCCTTTATCCGCCGGGTGTACGGCGAGGCCGAACGCGCTGCGCTGAGCCTTGACGAACCGCTGCCCGCCGGGCGCAGCGCCGCCCACCGGCTTGCCAGCGCCGCAGCCAACTTTGCCGCCAAGGAAGCCTTTTTAAAGGCGGCAGGCACCGGCCTGCGGGAGCCGTTCTCCCTGTGTGAGATCGAGGCTGTCCGGCTGGAAAGCGGTGCACCCGCCTATCATTTTTCCGGCCAGACGGCGGAATGGATGCAGGCCCATGGCCTTGCCGCCCGGCTCTCTCTGAGCCACGAGGGCGGCATGGCGCTGGCCTTCTGCACACTGGAAACTCTGTAAGCCTTTGTGCATACAATGGAATATCCCCTGCGCTGCATAACCGGCGCGCAGCCGGCTCATACTGAGATCAGACGAAGATGCGCCGGACGCATCACATAAGCGGGGCGCATCCTCCAAATGCAGGGAGGGAGATTCCATGGAGGTACACAGAGGAGAAGTTTTTTACGCAGATCTTTCGCCGGTGGTGGGGTCGGAGCAGGGCGGCGTGCGCCCGGTACTGATCGTGCAGAACGAGATCGGCAACCGGCACAGCCCTACCGTGATCGCTGCGGCCATTACATCCCGGCTGGACAAAGCCCGCCTGCCCACCCACATCAATATCCGGGCAGCGGATACCGGCCTTGCCAAGGACAGCGTGGTGCTGCTGGAGCAGATCCGCACGCTGGATAAGCACCGCCTGCGGGAGCGTGCCGGGCAGATCACCGCCGCCGACCAGAAGCGGGTGGATCAGGCGCTGGACGTAAGCCTTGGGCTGAGCTCGTACTGAAAAACGATCTGGAATGCGCTCCGCTAACGGGTTGCGGCACCCAGCATCCGCATCGTGCCTTGAGCGGCACTTGCGTCTTGCTGGCCGCTGCCCCAACGACTTCTCCCTGTTTCCGCCGCTGGCGGCAGTCGTCGTCGTTGCACTTTGCGCATCATCAGTGGAAAAATGATTTTTAATTTGGGGTTCTGAAAAGCCTGCGGGCTTTTCAGAACCCCTTTTTCACGGGAGGGTCGTAGAGGGAAACGGCAATTGCAACTTCTCCTCTATACCACATGAAAAAGGGATAGCAGAACCCACGCGGATGTTCTGCTATCCCAAAATACATATTATTACTCGATCAGGCCGTTGAGCAGGGTCAGGCACTTGCGGCTGTGCAGCTTGCGGATGGCCTTGGCTTCGATCTGGCGCACACGCTCACGAGTGACGCCGAAGTCGCGGCCGACCTCTTCCAGCGTGCGGGGACGGCCATCATCCAGACCAAAGCGCAGGCGGATGACCTTTTCCTCGCGGGGGGTCAGGCTCTTGAGTGCCAGATTGATCTGCTGTGCCACCATGGCGCGGTCAGCTGCCTTGCCGGGTGCCTCGGCGTTTTCGTCCGCGACGAAATCACCCAGAGAGGAATCCTCTTCCTCACCCACGGGGCTTTCCAGGCTGGCGGGCTCCTGTGCCATGCGCTGGATCTCGCGCACGCGCTCCACGCTCATGTCCATGGCCTTTGCCAGCTCTTCCGGGGTGGGCTCGTGGCCGTTCTGGTACACCAGCTGGTTGGTGGCCTGACGCATCCGGTTGATGGTCTCCACCATGTGCACCGGGATGCGGATGGTGCGGGCCTGATCCGCGATAGCGCGGGTGATGGCCTGACGGATCCACCAGGTAGCATAGGTGGAGAAGCGGAAGCCGCGGTCGCAGTCGAATTTCTCGGCGGCCTTGATGAGGCCGATGTTGCCCTCCTGAATGAGATCAAGGAAGGCCAGATTATGGCCGACATGCTTCTTGGCGATGGACACCACCAGACGCAGGTTTGCCTCGCTCAGGCTGCGGCGGGCGTTCAGGCCATCGCGGCGGGTCTTGAGCAGCTCCTGACGGCGTTCCTCGCTCAGGGGGCCGTTCTCCACGGCCTCCATGGCCTTTTCCTCGTCTGCCTTTTCCTCGGCATCCTCGGCAGACTTTTCGCCGTCCTCGTCCAGATCCTCGGTGTAGCTGCGGCTGTTCTCGTCCTCCTCAAAGGAGAAGCGGGCGCTGTTCTTCTTGATGTACTCCGGTGCGCCGTACTTCTGGCGGTCTGCCTGCAAAATGTGTGCAGCCTCGGCACCGGCATGGATGCGGCGGCTCAGCTCCACCTCCTGCTCGGCGCTCAGCAGCGGGATCTGACCGATCTGCTTGAGGTAGTTCTTCACCGGGTCGTCCAGCAGCTCATCCATGGCGGCCTTCAGGTCTGCCGGGTTCTCCTCGGCATCCTCTTCGTTCTCATCGGCAAGGCCCATGTCATCGTTGTTGTTCTCGGCGTTCTCCACCTCAGCAATGATGCTGTCCACGTCCAGACTCGGCTCGCTCTCCTCCTCCAGGACCTTAATGCCGCGCTCCTCCAGCAGGGTGTAGAGGGTGTCTACATCCATGCGGCATTGTGCCGCCAGCGCCTTGGCCTCCTGTGCAGAGAGGGTGCCCTCGCCCTTAGTCAACAGTTCCTTCAAAGTCATGCCCATTTTTTCTCTCCTTCCCACTCCGGGGAAAATCGTGTAATATTGCCCTGTGCATCAGATCACAAGGCCGCCGTTCACCCCGAACACCTGTCCGGTGATGTATCCGGCATCCTCGCTGGCCAGAAAGACCAGCAGCTTTGCAACTTCTTCCGGGGTGCCCAGCCGCCCCACAGGGGTCTCCTCGGCCAGCGCCGCCTTGTCCTCGGCGGTAAAGGCCGCCATCATGTCGGTCTCGATGACCCCCGGCGCTACGCAGTTCACCGTGATGCCGCTGGGGCCCTCTTCCTTCGCCAGTGCCTTGGTCAGGCCGATGAGCCCGGCTTTCGCGGCGGAATAGTGCACCTCGCAGCTGCCGCCGGTCTGGCCCCACATACTGCTCACGGTCAGAATACGGCCCTGCTTGCGGCGGATCATGCCGGGCAATGCCAGCTGGCACAAGTGGAACGCGCCGCTCAGGTTCACGTCCAGCATCCGTTGCCACTCCTCCGGGGTGATGTCGGTAAACAGCTTCTGCTGCGCGATGCCGGCGTTGCACACCAGCACATCCACCCTGCCCATGGCCTGCTCCACCGCGTGGAACGCCAGCTCACAGCTGGCGCGGCTGGCTACATCGCACTGGATGGCGATGCACCCGGGCAGCTGCTGTTCCAGCGCAGCGGCAGCGGCGGCGTTCTGGTGGTAGAGCACCGCCACCTGATACCCTGCTGCCGCAAAGGCGCGGGCAGCGGCAGCACCGATGCCCCGGTCGCCGCCGGAGATCAGTACCCGGCGCGCCGCAGCGGGTGCGGCAGGGGCAGGCCGCTCTTTTACAGGCTCCGGCGCAGGCTTTTCGGGCAGCTCCACCGCAGGCGGCTCTGCAGGCTTTTCCAGCGTGATCACCCGGGTGGACTCGTCCACCGCAGGCGCTGCCGTTTTTCCCAGCGTCATGATGCGGGTGGGTTCATCCACCACCGGCTCCACCGGCGCTGCCGGCTTTGCGGCCGGTGCGGCAAGGGGCTCCGGTGCGCTCTCTTCCTCCGGCACCTGAAAGGTCAGTTCAAACTCGTCCTCGTACAAGAGTGTATCCCTCCTGTTCGGTATTCTCGGCCGGGCGCAGTGCCCAAACCGGAAAAACCCTGTGCCCATCCCCAGACAGTGCAGCGTTCCGTTTATGTGTCCGGCAAAGGTCCGGTGCTTTGGCGTGCCTGCCTGCAGTTGCGATGGGTTTCGACAAGATTCCATTGAATAATATACCACAATCCAGCCCAAAAAGAAAGTGGGAACTGCAATTTTTTACGCAGTTCCCACTATTTTTCCTTATTTTCCCCTGTTTTCGGGCACCGGGGGCTTCCAGCGGGGTCTGCCCGCCCGCTTTTCCCGCAGAGAAACAAAAAACGCCTGCAAAAGCTGCTGCGCCTCGGCCTCCCGCAGCCCCTTTTCCACCACCGGATGGTGGTTGAAGGGCAGCGCAAACAGGTCGGTCACCGAGCCGCAGCACCCGGCTTTGGTGTCGGCAGCGCCGTACACCACCCGGCGCAGACGGCTGTTGATGATGCCGCCCGCGCACATAGGGCAGGGCTCTAAGGTAACAAACAGCTCGCACTCCCACAGCCGCCAGCCGCCCAGCGCCTTGCAGGCGGCGTCAATGGCCAGCAGCTCCGCGTGGTGCAGGGCGTTTTTCTCGGTTTCCCGGGTGTTGTGCGCCGTGGCGATCACCTCGCCGTGCCGCGCCACCACCGCACCCACCGGCACCTCGCCCAAGGCGGCGGCTTTGGCGGCCTCCTCCAGCGCAAGACCCATCAGTTCAAAATCGGTCATGTATTCCATCCTCTCATCCCATCGCCAGCACCAGCAGGTTGTTTGCGCTGTGCAGCAGCATCCCCGGCCAGAGATGCCCCGTGCGGTCTGCCAGCCACCCCAGACCCAGCCCGCACACTAGCGCATAGGCCATGGCGGCAGCGCTGCCGTGCTGCAAGGCAAACAGCGCCGCCTGCAAAAGAACAGCCTGTCCCCTGCCCAGCGGCTGCGCCCGGCGCTGCACTGCGCCCCGGAACACCCCTTCCTCCGCCAGCGGAGCCAGCAGGCAGACCCGGAAAAACCGCGCCGCGCCGCCGGGCGGCACGGGCAGCAGCGCCGCCAGCGCCTTGCCTGCCAGCAGATACCCCACCGCCCAGCCAAAGGCCGAAAGCAGCGCAGCGGTGCGGGGGTTCAGCTTGTGCATGGTCGGTCTCCCTCCTCCTGCTGTGATTCGTTCCCGGTTATAGTACCATATCTGCCGCCGGGTGCGCAAGGTTTGGGCGTTCTGTCGCGGCAAATTTATGCAAATCATTGACACATCGCCCTAAATGGTGGTATAATGATTTCCAACCTTTTTGATGAAAGCGTCGTATATACTGTATTTTACCGGTAGACCGGAGGTATTATTATGATCCGTATCCTCACCGATTCCGCGTGCGACATCCTGCCCGCCGAGGCGCAGCAGCTGGGCGTGACCGTGATCCCCCTGAACGTGACGCTGGAGGACGGCACCGTCCTGCGGGACGGCATCGACATGACCCCCAGCGAATACTATACCCATCTGGCAGCCTGCCGCAAGCTGCCCACCACCAGCCAGCCCAGCCCGGAGCAGTTCGAGCGGCTGTATCTGGACGCCGCTGCCGCCGGAGACGAGGTGCTGGGCATCTTTTTGTCCGATGCGTTGTCCGGCACCGGTCAGTGCGCCAGACTGGCCGCCGACCTTGCCAACGTGGATAATGTGGTGTTCGTGAACACCGAGAACGTCTGTCTGGGGCAGTCCTTACTGGTGCGGCTGGCTGTGCAGCTGCGGGACGCCGGCAAGACGATCACCCAGATCGCCGCCGATCTGGAAAAAGCCAAGCAGCACCTGCATCTGGTAGCTGCCGTGGACGATCTGAAGTATCTGCGCAAGGGCGGCAGACTGTCCGCTGCCGCAGCTGTGGCGGGCGGTATGCTGGGCATCAAGCCCATCCTCGCCGTCATGGAGGGTAAGGTGGCGCTGGCCGGTAAGGCACGCGGTCTGCCCGGCGTGTATGTGGCGCTGTTCAAAAAGATCGACGAGATGGGCGGCATCCACCCGGGCTACACCCCGCTGCTGGGCTACACCGTCAACCACCGGGAGCTGCAGCCGCTGCTGACCTACCTGCAGGACAACCTGCATCTGGACGCACCGCTGGTGCGCCAGATCGGCTGCGTCATCGGCACCCACACCGGCCCCGGCGCGTTCGGCATCGCGTTCTTTGATAAAGAGCTGACGCTGGAATAAAACCTATTCGCAAAAACAAGTCGGACAGCCCGCGGGCTGCCCGACTTTGTTTTTACCCGTGAAAAAGTAGTTCCGAAACGCCCGCAGGCGTTTCGGAACTACAAATAAAATATTCTTTCCGCTGATTATGACCAGAGCGCAAGCGGAGGCCATTCCAAATCGTCCCGCCTTGCCCTTACAGCACCGCGTCCGAGATCAGCTTGCCCAGCAGCAGCACCAGCACCACCAGCATCATAGGGCGGATAAAGCGGGCACCCTTTTTCAGGGCAAAATGGGAGCCCAGCAGGTTGCCCAGAATATTGCTGACGGCGCAGGGGATGCCGATGTGGAACACCACCAGACCGTTCATCAGGTAGGTGAACAGGCTGGCGTAGTTGCTGGCCAGATTGAGCACCTTGCCGTTGCCGTTGGCGGTGCGCAGGTCAAAGCCCATCAGGGTGGTAAAGGCAATGATGGCAAAGGTGCCGGTGCCCGGGCCCATGACGCCATCGTACAGGCCGATGCCCAAACCGATGGCCAGCGCCAGTAAAATCTTTTTCAGGTCCAGCGTGCCGTCGTCCCGGTTCTCGTCCGGCAGGTTGCGCTGCCACAGAATGATGACCGCTGCCACCGGCAGGATGATGAACATCATGGTGCGCAGCATCTCATCGCTGAGCAGCAGCACGATGTGCGCGCCCAGCGCACTGCCCGCAAAGCTGCCGATGGCTGCAAGCACGCCCACCTTCACGTTTATTGCGCCGCTTTTGAAAAAGTTTGCCGTGGCAAAGGTAGTGCCGCAAGCGGCGCTGAACTTGTTGGTGGCATAGGTGTAGTGGGGAGGCAGCCCGGCAAACAGATAGGCAGGCAGACTGATCAGCCCGCCGCCGCCGGCTGCCGAATCCACAAAGCCTGCAAAGCCGGTCATCAGCATGAGAAACGCCATCATCCACGGCGAGATCGTGATACCCATTGTTATAATTCCTCTTATCTTTCCAAGTCGTTTGTTCTTTTTCAGGGGACGCGCGCCTCAGACCATATAAAACCTCCCCTCGCAGGGCAATACACAGCCCGGGATACCCGCACGCAGCAGGGCATCTCCGGGCATTTTTTGCAATTTTTCGACTTGATATTACAGATTGTTTTTAAAGAAGCGGTATGCGTTGCGCCAGTAGATGGCCTCTACCTCATCCTCGGTAAAGCCCTCGCGGCGCAGTGCCTCGGCCAGCAGCGGCATATCTGCCGCCGTTTCCAACTCATGCTGACCGCCGATGCCGTCAAAGTCGCTGCCAAGGCTGATGACCTCAATGCCGCCCACCTGCTTGAAGTGTGCGGCGTGCTTTGCCAGCCGCTCCACCGTGCTGCGGCAGAGCTTGGGGTGTGCCGAGTCTGCGTCCACAAAGGAAGCGCAGTAATTCAGCCCCGCAATGCCGCCCTTTTCTGCCAATGCGCGGATCATCTCATCGGTCAGGTTGCGGTTGTGGGGTGACAGGGCACGGCAGTTGGAGTGGCTTGCCGCAAAGGGGCGGGTGCTGTGATTTGCAATGTCCCAGAAGCCCTTATCGGAAAGGTGGCTCACGTCTGCGGTGATGTGCAGCTTTTCCATCTCCTCCAAAAAGGCAAAGCCCCGCTCGGTCAGGCCTGTCTCGGTATTGGCCACCAGCGGCCCGCCGGGGTTTGCGTTGGGGGCTGCCAGTTCGTTGGGATAGTTCCATGTCAGGGTCATCATGCGCACGCCCAGCTCCTGCAGCCGCCGCAGCACGCCCAGACTGCCCTTGCAGCAGCCGCCCTCTTCCACCGTCAGCATGGCGCTGAACTTGCCCTCGGCGCGGTTGCGCTCAAGGTCGGCAGCGGTGTACACCGGGGCGATCTTTTCCGGGTAAGCCGCCATGAGCCGCTTGAAGATGTCGATCTCCTCCAGCACGCTTACCAGCGGGTCGGCCCCGGGAGCGGGGTCGGCCAGATCCACATAGGCCGCAAAGCATTGCAGCAGATAATCCCCCTGCTGCAATTTTTCAAGGTCGATATGCAGGTCGTTGTGCAAAAAGCTTTTGGGTGCGCCCGCCTTTTCGGCGCGGCGCAGTTCGTACAGGGTATCGCAATGCAGATCCCAAACCTTCATGATGGATACACTCCTTTATGCTTCTTCTCCCAGCAGCTGCAGCAGCTGTTCGGGGTTCATGGACAAAATCGCGCCGTCTGCCCCACCGGTAACGGTGTCGGCCAGCGACTGCTTGGCCTGTTGCAGCTCCACGATCTTTTCCTCAATGGTGTCCTGCGCGATCAGCCGATACACCTGCACCGGGTTGCGCTGACCGATGCGGTAGGCGCGGTCGGTGGCCTGATTCTGCGCGGCAAGGTTCCACCACGGGTCGTAGTGGATGACGATATCGGCGGCGGTCAGGTTGAGGCCCGTGCCGCCCGCCCGCAGCGAAATGAGAAAGACGTCTGCCTCACCCTGATTGAACCGGCGCACCTGCTCCGCACGCACCGGCTTCGGGGTAGAGCCTTGCAGGGTGAAGTGGCTCACCCCGGCTTCGTCCAGCCGCTTTGCCAGCAGCTCCAGCATGGAGGTGAACTGACTGAACAGCAGAATGCGGTGCCCGCCCGCCACCGCCTCGGTGACAAGCTCCAGACAGGCTTCCAGCTTGGCGCTGCTGCCGGTCCAGTTGTCCGCTACGAGGCGCGGATCGCAGCAGATCTCCCGCAGCCGCATCAGCACGGCAAACACGGTCATCTTGTCCTCCGGCTTTGCCGCCCGCAGCTTTTCCCGGGCGTCCACCACCGCTGCCAGATACAGCTTGCGCTGCTCGGTCTCCAACTCAACGCGGCGCACATTCTCCGTTTTGGGCGGCAGCTCCCGCAGCACCTCGGACTTCATGCGCCGCAGGATGAAGGGGCCGGTGAACTGGTTCAGCCGCCGCACGGCGTTGGCATCCTCGTCCTGCACGATGGGCTTTTCAAACCGGGCGCAGAAGGTCTTGTAGGGGGGCAGATACCCGGGCATCAAAAAGGAGAAGATGCTCCACAGTTCGCCCAAGCGGTTCTCCACCGGGGTGCCGGTCAGGGCAAAGCGCACCCGGCTGTTCACCCGGCACACCGCCTTGTATTTCTGGGTGGTGTGGTTTTTGATGGCCTGCGCTTCGTCCAGAATGCAGGCGTAGAAGCTTTGCCCGGCATACAGTTTTTCGTCCCGGCGCAGCAGGTCGTAGCTGGTGATGACGAGATCCGCCTGTGCCCACCCATCGACCAGCGCAGCGCGGTGGGCGGCATCGCCGTCCATGGCAACACTTTGCAGCTGCGGGGTGAACTTCTGGCATTCCTCCTGCCAGTTCAGCACCAGCGACGCCGGGCAGACGATGAGGCTGGGCAGCTGCTGCCCGCCCTCCTTCATGGCCAGCAGGTAGCTGAGCACCTGCACAGTCTTGCCCAGGCCCATATCGTCGGCCAGAATGCCGCCCATGCCGTAGCCATCCAGTGTGCGCAGCCAGCGGTAGCCATCCCGCTGGTATTTGCGCAGGGTCTTTTGCAGGGAGAGCGGCGGGGTATACTCGCTGTCCCGCACGGCGTGGAAGCTGCGGCTGATGCGCCGGAAAGCATCGTCCCGGTCGAACCGCAGACCGTTCTGCCCCGAAAGCGCCCAGTCCAGCGTGGGGGCGCGGTAGAGCGGCAGAGCGGCGTGGCCGTCCTTCAGCTTTGCGCCGGAAAGCTCCAGCGTGTCGTTCAGCTCGTCCAGCCCTTCCAGACTGTCATCCAGCCGCAGCAGACTGCCGTCCCGCAGGCGGTGGTAGCGTTTTTTCTGGTGCAGGGACTGCAACAGTTCCCGCAGTTCCTCCACCGGGAAGGCACCGGTGTCCACTTCCAAGTCCAGCACACTGCCGTGCACCGATACCCCTACCGAAATTTTAGGCGGGGCGGCTTGTAAGTTGCGGAAAGCATCGGTCTGGTACACCTCGCCCATGGCCAGCAGGGCGGGAATGCCCTCTTCCAGCAGCTGGAAAAGCGCCTCCTCCCCGGAAATGCTGTAATGCCCCGGCTTGCCGGTCTCGGGTTCCAGATAGGTTTCCAGCAGCCGCTTTGCCCGGTTCTCGGTGCGGGCATCCCGCAAAAGATCCGGGGGCACCGGCTCGCCGGGGGCTACCCTGTCCTCTCCGTACAGAAAGACCGGGTACGCCGTGACGGTAAGCCCCCGGTCGGCGTCCAGATAAAACTGCACCACCGGTTCCAGCGGGATCTGGTTCAGCAGCAGCCGGTCGGGGTCCACGATGTTGACCCGGTTGCCCAGTTCCGGCAGCACATAGCTGCAAAAAGCGGCGGCGTCCGCGCTGGTAAAGAACAAACTGCGCCCGCCAAAGGTATCCAGCACCGGCAGCACCCGGCGGCACTCCTCCCGCTGCATCCGCCAGAGGGTGCTTTCGCCCAGCAGATAGGCATAGTCCAGCCCCTGCACCCCGCGGAGCACCGGGGTACAGCTCAGCTGCACGCCGCCCTTGCGGCGCTCCACCTTCAGGCTGATGACCGGCAGCCCCTCTTTAAGGGTATAGCCGCCCACAACGCCCTCGGCGGCGTAAAGCTCCACAAGGGCATCCAGTCCCTCGCCGGTCAACGGCAGACCGCCCGCCGGGCCTTTCTCCCAGCCGGAGCGCATGGTACCCTCGGCTTCAAACGCCTGCCGGGCGCTCACCTGACGGCGCAGCAGCCGCAGCAGCTGCTGTGCATCCGGAGCAAAGGCGTCCCACCGGTGCACAAAGGCCAGCGATTTCCCGTAGCTGACGCTTTCGCCCCGCTCGATCGCATCCAGAAACTGCGGGATGCTTTTTACCAGATACTGCCGCCCGCCGATGCCATCCGAGACCCGCAGCCGCAGCCAGATACGGCCATTGTGCGGCGTAAGCTCCGGTTCCAGCAGAGCAAAGCCGGTGCGCTGGGCGGCGTTCTGGGGCTGGGGCTGCGCATCCTCCCGCTGGTAGCGCTTCAGCAGCAGCTGGGCCTCATAGTCGGTTTCCGGCTCCTCGCCCCGCCACTTGCGGCCGAACAGCATATCCAGCCCGGCGCTGTAACTATCCTTGCGGGGCTCGGTGCTCAAGCCTGCCACGCCCCGCTGCACCCCGGGGATGCTCTCCGGCTTTTTTTCCGGGGCAGGCGGGTTCTTTTCCGCGTCCTGTAATAGCAGCGCACCGATATGCTTGCAGTAGGTGCCGTCGCCGTTCTGGTTATAGGGGCAGTCGCAGGAGGCACTGACAAAGCTGCCGTTTTCCCGCAGCCAGACCTGCGTATAATAGCAGTCCGGCCCGCTGCCCTGCACCAGCGCTGTCAGGTGCCGCACCCCGTCCTCGTTGGTGGTGCAGCTGCTTTGCAGGATACGCTTGCGGTACTTCTGCGCCCGCTCAAAGATGCTTTTGCCCAGCAATGTGCGGATCTCCTGTGCGTCCATGTAGTCTCCCTCCCCTGTGCTGTCGCGGTTCCGGTCTATTCTATAAGAATACCGCGTTCCACCCCGGGATGCAAGGGCAGAAGGGTAAAAAACGTTTAGAAAGCGCGGGCGGGACGATTTTGAATGGCCTCCGCTTTGCTTTGGCCATCTTCAGCGGAAAAATTATTTTTATATAGAGCAATACCGGAGCGTCTGCGGACGCTCCGGTATTGCATTTTTCACGGGAAAGGCCGTAAAGGCAAACGGCATTTATCGTGTTATAGTAAGTTCACAACCGTTCAGCCCTGTTTTCTGCGGGGGCTGTGCCGCGCTTGCGGGTCTTAAGGTGGTACATCTCCTGATCGGCTTTATCGATCAGGTCGTGCACGGTGGCAATGTCCGGCTCAAGGCGGGCGCAGCCGATGCTGATCTCGATCTGGTAGGGCTTGCCGGAGGCGGCGTTGGCGGCGTCCAGCTCCCGCTGGATGGAGGCGATCAGGGTGCGCACCTCCACGCTGTTGCAGCCGCAGGCGATGCAGAATTCATCGCCGCCGTAGCGCGCCAGCACGCCGTTATAGTTGACGCACACCTTTTTCAGGATGCCTGCCAGCAGCACCAGCGCAGCATCGCCCTCCAAGTGGCCGTACTCATCGTTGATGTGCTTGAAATGATCCATGTCCATCATGAGGAAATGCAGCGAGCGGTTGGGGTGGCGGCGGTAGTAGGGCAGTTCGCTTTCCAGATACCGCAGCGCCACGATGCGGTTGCTGACGCCGGTCAGGGTATCCACCGTGAACTTGGTCTGCAACACCAGCACATACACGCACACCAGCCCCAGCGTAATGCCGCAGCACAGCAGCCCGCGCCCGGGCAGCCAGCCTTGCAGCAAAAAGCCTGCCGCCGGCGCAAGCGCGAGCAGCAGCAGGGTTTTCAGTTCCTCTTTGGGTGTTTCCTGCTTCCAGTTGCTCAGCGTCCAGCTGCAGCGGAGAAAGGCCGCCGCCAGATAGGCAAGCCCCACCAGCTTCGCCCCCCAGAACAGGGTGCTGCCCCGCAGCCCCTCTGCATCCAGATAGCAGAAGCCGTTTTCGTCCCGCGCTGTCAGCAGCGCCAGCAAAAGCAACGCCACCGGTGCGGCGCTGAGCGCCAGCCTGCGACCGTCCTCCATCCATGTACGCCCCAGCTCTGCCTCTACATACAAAAACACCAGCAAGCAGCAGCACGCCGCCAGCAGATAAAACAAAATGCTGCCCCCGGCGTTCAGCCGGTAGGTCAGGGGGATGCCCAGCTCCTGCCACGCGCCCAGCTGCGCCAGCGCACTGCCATAGTCTACGATCGTCAGCGCCCCGGCAGACCACAGCAGCGCCGTGAACAGCCGCCCGGGCAGACTTTTATCCCGCATTTTCTGCTGCGCCCGCAGCAAGACCGCCAGCGTGACCAGACAGACCACACTGACCTGAGTATGGGCAATCGCATCCATGCCGCAACGCTCTCCTTTACCCTAGGGCGGCTTTGCGCCGTCCCGCACCTTTTTCGCTCTTCCAACGTTCCTTTTCCGCACAGATTTATTGTACCAAATCCGTAACAGATATGCAACACAAACCGAAAATTTCATACAAAAAAAGACACCGGAACGTCTTTCGGCGTTCCGGTGTCTCTTGGAATCATATCACTTTGCCTGCGGATGGGCGGCATCATTGCGCAGGGCGCTTTCGCGGATCTTTTCCAGCGTCTGCTCGCTGAGGATGTGCTCTGCCTTGCAGGCGTCCTCGGCTGCGGTCTGCTCGTCCACGCCCAGCTGCACAAAGAAGTGGGTCAGCAGCTGGTGGCGGCTGTAAATGCGCTGAGCGATCTCCAGCCCGGGCTCCAGCAGGGTCAGGTTGCCTTCGCCGTCCACCGCGATATAGCCGTTCTCCCGCAGCTTTTTCATGGCGATGCTCACGCTGGCTTTGGTAAAGCCCAGCTCATTGACAACGTCAATGGAGCGCACTTTGCCCATACGCTGGCTCAGCATCAGGATCGTTTCAAGATAATCTTCTGCGGATTGGTGGATCTGCATGGTTTGTCCGGCCTCCTGCCTTATTCCCTCTGGGGGATTTTTCCGACAGGGGATGTGTACCCTCTGTCGTATGTTAAAGGATATCACATTTTTGCGGTTGATGCAAGTAATTCGCAGCAAGTTTTGTTAAACTAACCATATTTTTCTGCACAGAACTGCTGTTTTGCCGGTTTTGCACCACCCCTGTTTTGTGCAAAGGGTGCAATTCTCGGCGTTTTGGCCTTACCGTGTGGCCAGATAGGCCGCAGGGCCTGCCTCGTACAGATCGCCGCCGTGGGCGTCCAGCACAACGGTCAGGGGCATATCCTGCACGGTCAGGCGGCGCACCGCCTCACAGCCCAAGTCCGGCCATGCGATCACTTCCAGCGTCTGCACGCTTTTTGCCATCAGCGCACCGGCACCGCCCAGCGCAGCCAGATACACCGCGCCGTTGCGCACCACAGCTGCCTTGACGGCGGCATCCCGCTTGCCCTTGCCGATCATGATCTTGTTACCAAGGTCCAGCAGCCGGGGGCTCATGGCGTCCATGCGCCCGCTGGTGGTAGGCCCTGCCGAGCCGATGACCTCGCCCGGGCGCTCCGGGGTGGGACCTACATAATAGATGGCGCTGCCTTCCAGATCAAAAGGCAGGGTCTCGCCCTTGTCCAGTGCTTCCATCATCCGCTTGTGTGCCTGATCCCGGGCGGTGTACACCACGCCGGAAAGCAGCACGGTATCCCCCGCCTTCAGCGGGGCAAGATCCTGCGCGGTGCAGGGGGTAGTCAGTCTGTATTCCATCGTTCTCCCCTCCTTACAGCTCCGCGCTGGCGCGGCGGGTCACATGGCAGGAAACGTTCACAGCCACCGGCAGACCCGCCACATGGGTGGGCATCTGCTCAATGGCAAGGCCGAGACAGGTGGTCTTGCCGCCAAAGCCCTGCGGGCCGATGCCCAGTGCATTGATGGCGGCAAGCAGCTCCTGCTCCAGCTGGGCGTAGTAGGGGTCGGGGTTGGGGACATCCAGCGGGCGCAGCAGCGCCTTTTTGGCAAGATACGCCACCTTGTCAAAGCTGCCGCCCACACCGATGCCCAGCACGATGGGCGGGCAGGGGTTGGAGCCAGCCAGCTTTACGGTATCCACCACGAACTTTTTAAAGCCCTCCACGCCATCGGCGGGCTTGAGCATCTGGATGCGGCTCATGTTCTCACTGCCAAAGCCCTTGGGTGCTACCGTGATGCGGCAGCCCTCGCCGTCCACCAGATGCACCGTGATGGCCGCCGGGGTGTTATCACCGGTGTTGCCCCGGCGCAGCGGGTCGGCCACGATGCTCTTGCGCAGGTAGCCATCGGTGTAGCCCCGGCGCACGCCCTCGTGGATGGCGGCTTCAAAGCTGCCGTCAATGTGCACATCGGTGCCCAGTTCCACGAACACGCAGGCCATGCCGGTATCCTGACAGATGGGCAGGTCTTGCTCTTTGGCGGCGGAGAGGTTCGACCAAAGCAGGTCAAGGGTATTCTTTGCCAGCGGCCAGGGTTCTTCCTGCCGGGCCTTGTCCAGCGCATTCTGCACGTCCTGCGGCAGGCGGGTATTGGCCTCGATGCAAAGGCGTGCCACAGTGTTGGTGATTTCCTGTGCGGAAATGGTTCTCATAAACGCTTCCTCCGCTTACAGGCGGGCCACGCCGGTCTCGCGGGCAGCCTTTGCCACGGCGTTTGCCACGGCTTCGGCCACGCGGGGGTCAAAGGCACCGGGGATGATGTTCTCCTCGCTGCGGTCGTCGTCGGTGATGAGGTCGGCGATGGCGTAGGCGGCGGCCAGCTTCATCTGGTCGTTGATGTCGCGGGCGCGGACGCTCAATGCGCCCTTGAACAGGCCCGGGAAGCACAGCACGTTGTTGACCTGATTCGGGAAGTCGCTGCGGCCGGTGGCCATCACCCGCACGCCGCCGGCCTTGGCCTCGTCCGGCATGATCTCCGGGGTGGGGTTGGCCATGGCAAAGACGATGGCGTCCTTGTTCATGGTCTTGCACAGCTCAGTGGTCAGGATGCCGGGCTTGGAAACGCCGATGAACACGTCGGCACCTTCCAGTGCTTCCTTCAGGCCGCCCTTGACCTGGCGGGGGTTGGTCACCTCGCCCAGCCAGTTCTTGTGGGCCTCGGCGCTGTTGCAGCCCTTGTACAGGGTGCCGAACTGATCCACGGCGATGATGTCCTTTGCACCGGCGGTCATAAGCATCTTGATGATGGCGGTACCGGCGGCGCCGGGGCCGTTCAGCACGATGTGCACATCTTCCATCTTCTTGCCCACCACGCGCAGAGCGTTGATGAGGGCAGCGGTGACCACGATGGCCGTGCCGTGCTGGTCATCGTGGAACACAGGGATGTCCAGCTCTTTTTCCAGCGTCTGCTCGATCTCAAAGCACTCGGGGCTCTTGATATCCTCCAGATTGATGCCGCCGAAGGTAGGCGCAATGGCCTTGCAGGCTGCGATCACTTCTTCGGCACTGTGGGCGTTGATGCAGATGGGGAAGGCATCCACCCCGCCGAACTCCTTGAACAGCACAGCCTTGCCTTCCATGACCGGCAGGCCGGCCTCCGGGCCGATGTCGCCCAGGCCCAGCACGGCAGTGCCGTTGGAGACAACGGCCACCATGTTGCCTTTGAAGGTGTACTTGTACACGTCCTCCGGGTTTGCCTTGATCTTGCGGCAGGGCTCGGCCACGCCGGGGGTGTAAGCGGTGGACAGGTCATCGCGGGTGGCGACCTCCACCTTACTCACGATGCCCACCTTGCCCTTGTGGCTCTCGTGCATTTCCAGAGCGGCTTTGTTGTAATCCATGGGTTTTTCCTCCATTTTTATCAGGCTCCCCCTGAGAGGGAAACGGTTCAGGTCACATAATTTTATTGTAGCAGAACCGCCGGGGCATTTCCACCGGTTTTGCCGGGTTTTGCCGGGCCTGGCAGGCAAAAGTGTGACGTTCTGCCCCGGGACATTTGTGGAAATTTCGCAAAAAACTTTCCTTTTCTCGTTTTATCCGATATAATAAAAAGGTATCTTTTATCTGAAGCAGCCGCTCCCGGCGGCTTTTTTACAGGAGGTCTTTTCTTGAAACAGTCTACCAAAACCCTGCTCTGCGTGCTTTTGGCCATTGCGGCGGCGGTCTGCATCCTTGCAGCCTGCTTTACCCTGACCAAAAAGCAGAATCCTTCGTCCGGTTCCTCTGCCGCTTCCACCGCCCCCACCCAGTCGGAGTACGGCACGGTGGACAGCTTTGACTACCAGAATTTCACCTACAGCGACGGTCTGGATGCAAACGGTTACCGCACCGGCATCACTGCACAGGACTATGTCACCCTGCCGGACAATGTGGCCGCTCTTCCCATCAAGAAGGCAGACGTCACCCCCAGCGACTCGGACGTCCAGGCCCGCATCGACAGCCTGCTGAGCCAGTACAGCACCACCCAGGCCGTGACCGACCGCGCCGCGCAGAACGGCGACGTCGTGAACATTGATTATTCCGGCACCGTGGACGGTGTGGTGTTCAACGGCGGCACCTACCAGGGCTACGACCTCACGCTGGGCAGCGGCAGCTTCATCACCGGCTTTGAAGACCAGATCGTCGGCCACAACACCGGCGACACCTTTGATGTGACCGTCACCTTCCCCGACGGCTACGACGCCTCCACCGACTCCGACGGCAACACCGTTGAGCTCAGCGGCAAGGAGGCCGTGTTCCGCGTGACCGTGAACTCCATCTCCGAGCCGGTGACGCCGGAGCTGACCGACGAGTGGGTGGACAGTACCTTCGGCACCGGCGACGACGTGCACACCGTGGAGGCGCTGCGCACCTACTTCTCCGATGCGCTGTATGACCAGAATCTGGAGGATGCCATCATGGACAGCCTGCTGGACAACGCCGCCTTTAAGGATCTGCCCAGCGAGGTGCCCGGCTACTACGCCTGCATGTTCCTGAATTACTACTACCAGCTGGCCAGCTACTACAGCAGCAATCTGGACACCATCGCCCAGGCACAGGGCTACACCGACGCCAACGCCATGCTGGGCGCTTCGGACAGCGTGATCACTCACCTGGCCAAACAGGACCTGCTGTATCAGGCCATTGCCGAGAGCCAGGGCATCGAGCCCACCCAGGAGCAGCTGGATGCCGCTGCCGCTTCCTACTCCGGCAGCTCCTACGGTGACAACTTCGTCCATCAGACCGCCCTGCAGACGGCTGTGATGGAGTGGCTGAAAACCAACGCCGTGGTCTCCTGATCCCGTTTCCCAATACGCAGCAAAGCCCCGCTCTGTGCGACTGAACTGCACCCCATTTGTTAGACAGTATGGTATACTGTTTAGGAAATGGGGTGT
>ERZ772865.1148-NODE-1148-length-27788-cov-18.746367_pt1 | contig 27788 bp, 27 predicted proteins | sample MGYA00512133_ERZ772865 | MGnify/ENA primary metagenome ERZ772865 (study PRJEB29015, sample SAMEA2737722) | human gut metagenome | biome: human gut; feature: human-associated habitat; material: faeces | place: China | collected 2012 ...
TACCGGCGGACGTGTTGACCGTTTCAAGAAGCGTTTCAATATGGACAAGTAAGCAATCAAAAATAAAAAAGGACGGTAATCGTTTACCGTCCTTTTTGTCTACCTCTGAAAAAGGAGCTGCTTATGGGATATCGTACCATTGCCCAGCCTGTTTCTGCAACTTATATCGAAAAAAAATCAGAATTCATCGCACAGCTTCAGCCAGTGCAAACCGCTGAGGAAGCCATTGCCTTTCTGGATTCTGTTCGCCGGGCGCACCGAAAAGCACGGCACAACGTCTATGCCTATCTGGTACGGGAACAAAACACCTCCCGTTATTCCGATGACGGAGAACCGCAGGGCACTGCCGGCATGCCGGTTCTGGATGTCCTGCAAAAAAATCACTTGACCGATGTCTGCTGTGTCGTTACCCGTTACTTTGGCGGCATTCTGTTGGGCGGAGGCGGATTGGTGCGTGCCTACTCGCACAGCACTGCCATGGCAGTCGAAGCCGCCTCTATTTTGGAAATGCGCCGCTGCATTCCGCTGACGCTCACCATGGATTACACCATGTATGGAAAAGTTTCCTACTGCCTGCCGCAGTTTGAAGTGATTCAAACAGATTCCAGCTTTGACACCATGGTAACCCTATCCATTCTGGTGCAGGAGCCGCAGGCGCTCGCCTTACAGGAACACCTCATCGACTTGTCCAACGGCACCATTCAAATTCAGGTTGGAGAAGCCTATGATGCTGATTTTTCTGCTGTCTGCAAGCCATAAAAAATCAATCAAAATTTTTAGAGGAGTTTTACAGGCAGACTGCGTATAATTATATAGATAGCGAATGTTTCCACGCAAACCGAACCAAGAAGGATTTTCCAATGACCATTCGAGAAGAGCTGGAACAGCAACAACATATCATCCTGCACCCCGATGCCTGCCGCTGCTTTGGAAGCGGTAACCGCATGCGGAAAGAAGAGCCTTGTCCCTATCGCACTGCCTTTCAGCGAGATCGGGATCGTATCCTGCACTGCAACGCCTTTCGGCGACTCAAACGAAAAACACAGGTGTTTCTCTCTCCTTCCGGCGATCATTACCGAACACGGCTGACGCATACGCTGGAAGTATCGCAAAACGCCCGGACGATCGGAAAGGCGCTCAGGCTGAACGAAGATCTGGTGGAGGCAATTGCACTGGGGCATGATCTGGGACATACACCGTTCGGACATGCGGGAGAGCGGGCTCTGAACAGAGTCTGTCCGTTTGGATTCGAGCATGCGGAGCAGAGTGTCCGTACCGTGGATATTCTGGAAAAGGACGGCCAGGGCCTGAACCTGTGCAACGAGGTCCGGGAGGGCATTGTGGGCCACACCGGCCCCGTGATCCCGAAAACCCTGGAGGGCCAGATCGTCCGCCGGGCGGACCAGATCGCCTACGTCAACCACGACATTGACGACGCCATCCGGGCGGGCATTCTCACCGACGACGATATCCCCATCGACATCACCGACGTGCTGGGCCACAGCCACCGGGACAGGATCAACACACTTGTCTGCGACGCCATCCGCACCTCCCGGGAATTTGGGAAGGTCTGCCTGTCTCCCGACGTGGACAGGGCGCTCAAAGAGCTGCGCTCGTTCATGTTTACCAATGTCTACCGCAATCCGGTGGCCAAGGGCGAGGAGAGCAAGGCAAAGGATATGCTGAAACGGCTGTTTGAATATTACATCGCCCATCCGGAAGCGCTGCCCGAGGATTTTCAGCCCCAGCTGAGCTTCGACGGTATGGAACGCACGGTGTGCGACTACATAGCGGGAATGACGGACAATTACGCCGTCGAAAAATTCCGGGAAATCTTCATCCCCATGGGATGGCAGGTTCACGGTTGAGAATTTGTAAAGAAGTTTGACGAAGGGGGGAGACCATGCCATTTCCACCGGCATTTATTGACGAAGTGATCGCGCGGAACCCGATTGAGGACGTGGTGGGGCAGTACGTGACGCTGAAGCGTTCCGGCTCCAACCTGTTTGGCCTGTGTCCCTTCCATGGAGAAAAGACACCTTCCTTCTCCGTTACACCGGACAAGGGCATGTTCTATTGCTTCGGCTGCCACAAGGGCGGCGGCGTCATCAATTTCGAGATGGAAATTGAGGGGCTGAGCTACGGCGACGCCGTGCGGGCGCTGGCCAAGCGGGCGGGGTTGGAAGTCCCTGAGGACGAGCAGTACCAGTCCCGGTACCGCCAGCAGGAGCGGCTCTGGGCGCTGCACAAGGAAGCGGCGCGGTTTTTCCACAGCTGCCTGTACGCACCTATGGGCGCGTCGGCACTGGAATACGCACGGGGGCGGGGAATGTCCCAGGCGACCCTGACGAAGTTCGGCATCGGCTACGCCCCGGACAGCTGGAGCGATCTGGTGGACGCCATGCGGAAAAAAGGCTACACCGATCAGGAGCTGCGGGACTCCGGCCTTGTGACGGTGTCCAAAAAGAACGGCAATCTTTTCGACCGGTTCCGGGACAGGCTGATGTTCCCTATCATCGACGTCCGGGGGAACGTCATCGGCTTTGGCGGGCGCATTATGAACGACCGGGACAAAAACGCCGCAAAATACTTAAATTCCCCGGAAACCCTGATTTTCAACAAGCGAAAGAACCTGTTTGCCCTGAATTACGCCAAGAAAAGCAAAATGGGCTACCTGATTCTGGTGGAGGGGTACATGGACGCCATTGCCCTGCATCAGTACGGCTTTGACTGCGCGGTGGCCTCCCTGGGAACGGCGTTGACGGACGACGGCGCAACGCTGCTGTCCCGGTATACCGATCAGGTGGTGCTGATCTACGACGGCGACACCGCCGGACAGAACGCCACTCAGCGGGCGATCCCCATGCTGGAAAAGGCGGGTTTGCAGGTCAAGGTCCTGAAAATGCGGGACGCCAAGGATCCGGACGAGTACCTGAAAAAATTCGGCGCTGACCGTTTTAAAATTCTGCTGGAGGAATCCTCCAACCGGGTGGAATACCAGCTTGCCGCCATTGCCCGGAAGTACGATCTGCGGGACGACGACCAGAAGGTTCGCTATTTGCAGGAATCTGCCGACCTGATCGGCTCCCTGCCCAGCGCCGTCCAGCGGGACGTCTACGGCGGGCGGGTGGCGGAGGCCGCGAAGATCAGCGCCGATGCCATGCAGATGGAAATTCAGCGGGCGTGGAAACGGCGGGTCTATCAGGAGAAGAAAAAGCAGGAGAAAGAACGCTGTAAGGAGTTACGGATGATGCTCTATTCGGATATGAAAGAGGGCATTGTATCAAAAGAAGACTATGTAGAGCTTCATGCAGCCTATGGAAAGAGGCTTAGAAATGCGGAAGAGAGTATCCGTGCAATCCAGAAAGAAATGGATAGTGAGCTGGAAAAAGCAGACAATGCCAATACCTGGCTGGATTATTTTGTGAAATATCAGGATATTGAAGAACTGTCCCGCACAGTGGTGGTAGAACTGATCAGGAAAATCAGAGTATATGATAAAAAGAATATAGAGATCACTTTTGATTTTGATGATTGTTATCAGACATTGCTGAATCAATTACCTGCTATGGGAGTTGATATGGTAATAGATGATGATAACAATCTGCAGGTCAATGTAAAGGAGGTTGTATAAAATGGCACGAAAGAGTAGGAAAAACATTCCGGAAGTAGTCAGCAGTGCAACCGTCCAGACAGAGGTGAGCAGACCGTTCCGGGCAGGATTGTATGCCAGAATTTCAATGGAAACAGAAGAAACCTTAGAAAGAGGAACGATAGAAACCCAGGTGGAATTGATGAAAAACTTTGTAGCAGATACGGAAGATATTTCGGTTGCGGAAGTTTATAAGGACTCAGACTATTCAGGTACAAATTTTGACCGTCCTTGCCACCGCCAAACACGAGGGGCGTCTTTCGCTGAACCCCTTTGCGCACTTTGACCTGCTGGGCACGCTGTGCATGGTGTTTGCGGGCGTGGGCTGGGCAAAGCCTGTATCCACCAACCCCCGCAACTTCAAAAAACCCAAGTGGGGCATGGCGCTTACGGCACTGGCAGGCCCTGTGGCAAACCTTGTGCTGGCCTACCTTGGCATGGTGGCATGGAAGATAATGTACTACTGGGCACCGGTCAATAACGCTACCATTTACATTGCCATGTTCCTGCGCTATCTGGTGCTGATGAACGTCAGCCTTGCGGTGTTCAACCTGATTCCGGTGCCGCCGCTGGACGGCAGCCGCATTCTGCTGGTGGTGCTGCCGCAGCGCATCTACTTTGGCCTGATGCGGTACGAAAAATATATCATGATCGTCATGCTGGCAGCGGTTTGGGGCGGCTTTCTGGATACGCCGCTCTACTACCTGAATAACGTGGTGTGGTCGCTTTTGGGCGCAGGCACCGGCTATATCGATAAGATCGCCTACACCGTTTATGCAAGCAGCCTTGGGGCGGTGATCTGAGTGGCAGAGGAATTGACCTTCCATCTGGAAGATTTTGACGGCCCGCTGGAATTATTGCTGGCTCTGGTGGCCAAACATAAAATGGACTTGCATAATATCCCCATCCTGCAGCTGATCGACCAGTACACCCGCACCGTGGAGCAGGCTGACCCTGACCCCGAGACCGCCAGCGCCTTCATTGAGATGGCGGCGCATCTGGTGGAAATGAAAAGCTTTCTGCTGCTGCCCCGCAGCGAAGAGGGCGAGCGCATGAAGCAGGAACTCACCGGTCAGCTCATCGAGTACGACCAGTGCCGCCGCATGGCGGCTCTGCTGCGCGCAAAAGGAGAGGCTGCTCCGGTATTCGTGCGCCGTCCCATGGAAGTGGAGTGGGATAACACCTACGCATTGCACCATGCCCCGCAGATCTTGGCGGACTACTGGCAGGCGTTGGCAGGCCGCACCAAGACCCGCCGCGTGCCCACTCAGCAGCAGTTTGAGCCGCTGGTCACCGCGCCCATGGTATCGGTCACCAGCCGGGTGGTGTACATCTTGCGCCGGATGCTGGGTGGCACTGTGGCAAAAATGGAGCAGCTGTTTTCCCGCAGCCAGAGCCGCAGCACTAACGTAGCTACCTTTCTGGCGCTGCTGGAACTGGTGCGCGGCGGACGCATCGCGTTGGACGACCGGGGAGCGCTGACCATGCGCCGCACCCGCCCGGAACGCAATAAGGAGAACCCATGAACCAGAAACAAACCCTTGCCGCCGTGGAGGCTATGCTTTTTGCCTGCGGCGACCCCATAGCTGCTGATAAGCTGGCACAGGCGGTGCAGCTGCCCCAGTCCAGCGTGGATGCCGCACTGGAGACCCTGCACACCCGCTATCAGCGGGAGGACAGCGGCCTGTGTCTGCTGCATCTGAATACCCGGTGGCAGCTGGCTACCAAGACCCAGTGGGCAGACTGTGTGCGCCGCGTGCTGGACAGCCGCCGCGCTGTGCCGCTTGGCCCAGCGGCCATGGAGACCCTGACCGTCATCGCCTATAATCAGCCGGTGTCCCGCGCCTTTATTGAGCAGGTGCGCGGTGTGGATTCCTCCTCCAGCGTGTCCGGTCTGCTGGAAAAGGGGCTCATCGAGGAAGCCGGACGTCTGGATCTGCCGGGTCGCCCGGTCAGCTTCCGCACCACCGATACCTTTTTGCGTGTGTTCGGCCTGTCCAGTCTGGCAGACCTGCCGCCGGTGCACAGCGATGCACCGGCAGATGATCCGACCGAAAGTGAGGGTTGACCCATGGGCATGGTTCTTTCCGCAGTGGGCACTTGTCTGCTGTTCATCCTCAAGGTGGTGGGCATCCTGCTGCTGATTTTGTTGGTGCTGGCGGCGCTGTTGCTGCTGTGCCCCTTCTGCGCGGATGTCTGCTGGCAAAACGATACGCTTACCGTAAAGGCCGGGGCACTGGGCATCACTTTTCCGGTGTTCCAATACCCAAAGCCGGAACCTCCCGCCCAGCCGGAGGAGCCCAAGGGCTTTACCGGCAGACTGAAAGCAAAATTCCGCGCATGGCGCGCGGAGCGTAAGCGCAAAAAAGCTGAAAAAAAGGCTGCGCAGCCCGCAAAGCCCAAAGCTGAAAAGCCGCCCCGCCAAAAGGCAAAGATCACGCTGGATGTGATCTGCACCATGCTGCGGGGCGTGGGTACGCTGCTGCGGGCAGTGTTTGGCGCGCTCCGCTTTACAAGGATTTCGGTCTGCCTTGGTGTGCGCGGGGACGACCCCGCCGCAGCTGCCCGCAATTACGGCAAGCTGCAAGCGTGGCTGTACCCGACCCTTGGCGTGCTGGACCATTTCTTCTTTCTGGAATTTGACCAGCTGCGCGTTCTGCCGGACTTCGGCAGCGCCCAGCCTACTGTGCAGGACAAGGTGTCCTTCCGGGTCAGCGCACAGGCGCTGTTCATCGTCATTGCCGCTGTGCGGGTACTGTACGAGTTCTGGCGTAAAAAAGTATTGGACATTTTTATTTGAAGATGATACACTAAATCTATCTCAGAATGCTTTCCGGCGGCCTGCTGCCTGCACGGATGAATAAAGGAGAGTTGTTTTATGGCAGAGCATCCTATTCAGGGCCTGATGAACGTTACGATGGAGAAAATTCACCAGATGGTGGACTCTAACACCATTATCGGCAAGCCCATCACCACCGAGGATGGCATCACCATCCTGCCGGTGTCCAAGGTGAGTTTTGGTTTCGCCTCCGGCGGTACCGATTTTAACGGCAAGAACGCTGCCAACAAGGATCTGTTTGGCGGCGGCTCCGGTGCCGGTGTCAACATTCAGCCGGTGGCATTTCTGGTCATCAAGGATGGCTGCGTGCGCACCATCCAGCTGTCGGATAGCTCCAACAGCATCGACCGTGCCCTGACCATGCTGCCTGAGCTGGTGGAAAAGCTTACCACTCTGGTCAAAAAGGACGCCAAGGCACCCGCAGAGGAGCCCAAGGCAGAGTAACCTTTTATACAAATCAAGCCGCAGCCGCAGATTTTTTGGTCTGCGGTCTATATAGCCGCGCACCGTGCCCCGCAAAAGCAGGGGAGCGGTGCGCATTTTGAGCGCCGTGAGGCGCACAAGGAGTAATATTATGGCAGAAGAACGTATTCAGAAGATCATGGCCGAGCAGGGTCTGTGCTCCCGCCGCGCTGCCGAGCAGATCATTGCCGAGGGCCGCGTCAAGGTGAACGGCCACCCGGTCAAGGTGGGCGACAAAATGGACCCCAACCGTGACGTGCTCCATGTGGATGACGAGCGCATCTACATCCAAAAGAATCAGCAGTTGTATTATCTGGCGCTGTACAAGCCCCGTGGCTATGTGACCACCGCTAGCGATGAGCTGGGCCGCAAGACCGTGATGGACTTGGTCAGTGACATCCCCGCCCGCCTGTACCCGGTGGGTCGTTTGGATAAGGACAGCGAGGGTCTGCTGCTGATGACCAACGACGGTGCCTTTGCACAGGCCGTCACCCATCCGTCCGGCGGTATCTCCAAGCTGTACCGCGTTACCGTGCAGCCCCGCGCCGACGAGGCCACCATCCTCAAGCTGAGCAGCGGCGTCGTGCTGGACGACGGCACCAAGACCATGCCCTGCGCCATCAACGTGGTCACTGACGAGCCCGGCCGCACCGTGATGGAAATGACCCTGAAAGAGGGCAAGAACCGTGAGATCCGCCGGATGTGCGAGAGTGTGGGTCTTGAGGTGGTGCGCCTGAAGCGCAACGCCGAGGGCGTGGTGAAGCTGGGCATGCTCAAGCCCGGCACCTACCGCGAGCTCACCAAGGCCGAGGTGAACGGTCTGCGCGCTGCAGCCGTCAAGGGACGTGCACAGACCCGCTCTGCTGCGCAGCAGTCCAAGGCTGCCGAGCGCCGTCCTCGCGGCCCTGTGGGCAAAAACGCACCCCGGAAGCAGAAGTAAGGAGTTATCGGATCATGGAACGAGAAACTCTGAAATCCCGTCTGGGCTTTATTCTGCTTTCCGCAGGCTGTGCCATCGGCATCGGCAACGTGTGGAAGTTTCCGTATATTGCAGGTCAGGGCGGCGGCGGTGCTTTTGTACTATTCTACCTGATCTTTCTGGTCATTCTGGGTCTGCCTATCATGACCATGGAATTCGCCGTGGGACGCGCCTCCCGCAAAAGCCCGGTGCGGGCGTATCAGGCACTGGAAAAGCCGGGGCAGAAGTGGCACATCCACGGCTACTTCACCCTCATCGGCTGCTACCTGCTGATGATGTTCTACACCACCGTGGCGGGCTGGATGCTGCACTATTTCTACATGACCGCCGTCGGCAAACTGGCGGGGCTCAACGCCGAGCAGGTGGCCGGTAAGTTTACCGAAATGCTGGCCAGCCCCGCTACTATGACCTTCTGGATGGTATTTGTGGTGGTAGTGAGCATTCTGGTGTGCGCCAAGGGTCTGCAAAGCGGTCTGGAGCGTGTGACCAAGGGCATGATGATCGCCCTGCTCCTCATTATGGTGGTGCTTGCCGTCAACAGCCTGTTCATGCCCGGGGCAAAGGAAGGCCTTTCCTTCTTCCTTGTGCCGGACTTTGCCCGGATGCAGGAGGTGGGCGTGGTCAACACGCTGGTCTCCGCTATGAATCAGGCCTTCTTCACCCTGAGCCTTGGCATCGGCGCCATGTCCATCTTCGGCAGCTATATCGGCAAGGAACATTCCCTGCTGGGCGAATCTGTCCGCATTGTGGTGCTGGATACCTTTGTAGCCATTACCGCCGGTCTGATCATCTTCCCGGCCTGCTTTACCTACCATGTGGACCAGACCAGCGGCCCCAGCCTTATCTTTATCACCCTGCCCAACATCTTTGCCAATATGTCCATGGGGCGGCTGTGGGGCAGCCTGTTCTTTTTGTTCATGGCTTTTGCAGCCATGTCCACCGTGCTGGCAGTGTTCGAGAATATCATCTGCTGTGGCATGGAACTGACTGGCTGCAGCCGCAAAAAGTCCAGTCTGGTGAACCTTGTGCTCATCATCCTGCTGTCCATGCCCTGTGTGCTGGGCTATAACCTGTGGGCATGGGATGGCTTTGCAGTGTTCGGCGGTGCTGTGCTGGATGTAGAGGACTTTCTGGTCAGCAACCTCTTCCTGCCGCTGGGCAGCCTGGTATATCTGCTGTTCTGCGTTACCCGCTACGGCTGGGGCTGGCAGAACTACAAAAAAGAGGTCAACACCGGCAAGGGTCTCAAGGTGCAGGACTGGATGCGCGGCTACCTGACTTATGTGCTGCCGCTCATCGTGGTGTTCATCTTTGCATTTGGTCTCTACGACAAATTCCTTGCATAAGTGATCCCAGCGTCTGCTCCGTCTTTGATTGACGAACAGGCGGAACAAGTGTAATATAAAAGCATATAGGGTGCTTCTCCCGGCGGGAAACACTGCTATATGCTTTTTTGTATTCAAAAAGGAGGAAACACACCCATGCACATTCTGGTCTGTGACGATGATGCGGCCTTCGCTGCACAGATGGACGAGTACATCTCGGAATGGTTCCGCGCCCGGGAGATTCAGGTGCAGAGCACCGTCTGCACCAGCGGCGAGCAGCTGCTGGCTACCCCGGAGCTGGAACGCTACCAGCTGGCGTTTCTGGATGTAGACCTGAAAACCACCGACGGCATTGCACTGGGACGCAAGCTGCGGCAGGTCGCCCCGGATATCGTGCTGGTGTACATTTCGGCTTATCTGGAATTTGCCCCGCAGGGCTACACGGTCAACGCTTACCGCTACCTACTCAAGCGGGATATTGCCGCCCAGCTGCCCAGCTGTCTGGAGGATATTTTTTCCGGCATGTCCGACCTCCGAAAAACGCTGGAGGTGCACCACAACCGTACCACCAGTGAGATCCCGCTGGATCAGATCTATTATCTGGAAAGCGATCTGCGGCAGATCAACGTCTACGGCGATATCCCGCACCAGCCCATCTGCACCTTTTACGGCAAGATCGCTGATCTGCCCGCCATGCTGTACGAAAACGGCTTTTTGCAGGTAGGGCGCAGCGATGTGGTCAATCTGCAATATGTGCGCTCCATCCGCAACTATAAGGTGGAGCTGCGCAGCGGGGTAGAACTGAGCGTCAGCCGACAGTACTATACAGCCATCCGCAGCGCATGGCTGGAATGGAAGGGGCAGTTCGGTGATGAATGAAGAATTCTGGCGCTGGTATATGTACGGTCACTGGATCTGCATTGCCCAGTGGCTCGGCTTTATCATGGTGGAATATGCTTACCTTGGCAAGGGCAGGGTAAAGCACCCGCTGGTGTGGTCCTGTGTTATAACCATGCTTACGATGACCCTCTCGGTCGTGTACAACTTTGGCTTTTTTACGCCGAGGGCAGTGGCTCTCACGATCCTTTTTCTGTTCATCACCGTCATGCTATTTGGCGGCACACCGGGTCAGAAGTTTACCGCCTGCCTGATCAACGGTACCATGTGCCTGTTGGTCGAAAACAGTATGAGGTATGTCATATCATGGATCCTGAAGTGTGAACTGCAGCAGGTCATCCAACGCGCAGACTGTCTGATCATCATAGCGGTGGCAAATATGGTGGTGGGCGCAGCTGTGGCCTTTTTGGTAGGCAAGTGGCGCAGGCGCAATGCACTGGAGCCTTTGCAGGCGCTGACCATGAGCTTTTTTCCGGGCGTGGTCGTGGTGCTGAACATCCTGCTCATGCTCACAGATAACAACAAAAGGGCCACCATGGCCACAATGGGGATGACAGTGGGGCTTACGGTGGCTGTCATGGTGCATCTGTGCATCGTGGCAATGTTCAATGATCAGGTCATGCAGCGTCGCAGCCTGCATTTTCAGGCCGAACTGGAGCAGCAGCGGGCTTCGGCTCTGCTGGATTCCTACACCGCCCAGCGCCGCCTGACCCACGAATTCACCAACCATATCGGTGCGCTGCGTGCCTTGCTGGCACAGGGAGATGTGGCCGGTGCGCAGGACTATATTGCCGGTGTGGATAAGGCTGTGGCGGCCAGCACTACCATTATGGATACCCACAACCCGCTGTTGGACTCCATCCTGACTCGCAAGTACGAGGAGGCCACCCGGCAGGGCGTAAGCGTGTATTTTGATCTTTGCGACCTGCGGGATTTTCCCTTAAGCGGAGTGGATATGGTCACCGTGCTGGCCAATCTGCTGGATAACGCCATCTGTGCCGCAGCGCAGGCGTACCCGCCGGAGGTCTACGTGCGAGTGCGCAAAACGGAGGAGGAATATCTTCTCTCGGTGCGCAACCGGGTGCAGCGGGACGTGGAGCTGCCGCCGGATGGGCAGTTACCCCGCACCACCCGCAAGGAGCCCGGCCACGGCATGGGGCTTTCCAATGTGCGGGACGTTCTGCTGCGCCACGGTGCGGAGTATACCCTGAGCTGCCGGGACAATTGGTTCCGCTTTACCTGTGCGGTGCCTACCGGCAATTCATGACATCTGCACCGTCAGAATATGACAATTTTTGTGCAACAGAAGCGTAACTCTGCTATACTGTGGTCAGTAAAGGAAGCCTTCCGTGCGGACATGGTCACGTTGCGGTGGGAGGGGGGAATACCCTTCTTTTTAAAAGCTTTGTTGCTGGATGGAAAAACAGCCTGCGGTGCGTGTAAGCAGGCTGCCTACCTTTGCTTTTTTTGGGCTGTGCAGGAATGCACAGTACCTTGCTGACGGGGCTTTCTGCGGCGGGCCTTTTGGGGGTTGCAGTCGATAAAGTTTCTCGATGTGTCGCAATTCCGGCGCTGCCTGCTGTACGGGAATGGCATAGGCAAGCCGGGGTATCGTGCGCTGCAAAGAGTCCCGTCAGTTTTCTTTTGCACCAAAAAGGACTGCTGTACATGGGTTTTGCCCAGTATAGCAGTCCTTTTTATCTATTAAATCATCGTATCTGCCAGTCAGCAGAAAGCCGACCCGCCGTGCGACTGTTTCGGTAGAAAACCAGCGCGGCAGCTGCGGTTTCCCTCTGCGTCCCTCCCATGAAAAAGCAGCTCAGCCAAGCCCGCAGACTTGGCTGAGCTGCAAAACTAAAATGCGATGCCTTTAGCAAAAACGCAGTTATTCCGGTTTTACCTGCAATTCCTGCTCGCAGTAGATGCAACGGTACTTGCCGTTGGAGCTCAGCTCAAAGATTTGGTCGCACTCCTCTTCAATGCTGGAGATGCAGCGGGGGTTCTTGCAGCGTACAATGTTCACCAGACGCTTGGGGGGCTTGGGCTGCTCCTTGCGGACAGCCTTGCCGTTTTCAATAATGGTCACGCTGATGTTTGGGTCCAGATAAGCCAGCACATCCAGGTTCAGCCAGGAGGCATCGCCCTCTACCTTGATGATGTCCTTGCGGCCGCTTGCTGTCTTTTTGCTGCGTGCATTCTGGATCAGCGCCACGCTGGCAGTGCGGTTGCCCGCAATGCCCAGCAGATCCATCAGACCAACGGCAGTACCTGCCTTGATGTGGTCGATGACAATACCGTTCTGAATCTCGTCAATATTCAACATATCAGTTCTCCTCCTTCGGTGCCTTGGGGTCTGCAAGCCCCAGCAGGGTCATGATCAGTGCCATGCGGACGTAAACGCCGTTCTGCACCTGTTCAAAATAAGCGGCGCGGGGGTCATCGTCCACATCCAGTGCGATCTCGTTCACGCGGGGCAGGGGATGCAGCACTGCCATGGTGGGCTTGGCCTGTGCCATCTTTTCGCGGGTCAGCACATAGCTGTTCTTCAGGCGGATATAGTCCTCCTCGTTGAAGAAGCGCTCCTTCTGCACGCGGGTCATATACAGGATATCCAGTTCCGGCATGGATTCTTCCAGACTGCGGGTCTCCTTGTAGGGGATGCCGTTGGCCTCCAGCACATCGTTGATGATATAATCCGGCACCCGCAGCTCCTCCGGGCTGATCAGCACAAAGCGCACATTCTTGCAGCGCGCCATGGTCTTGAGCAGGGAGTGGACGGTGCGGCCAAACTTCAGATCACCGCACAGACCAATGGTCAGATCATCCAGTCTGCCCATGCGGCGGCGAATGGTCATCAGGTCGGTCAGGGTCTGGGTGGGGTGCTGGTGGCCGCCGTCACCGGCGTTGATCACCGGAATGCGGGAGTAGCGGGAGGCACGCAGCGGTGCACCCTCCTTGGGGTGGCGCATGGCAACGATATCGGCATAGCAGGACACAACCCGGATGGTGTCAGCCACGCTCTCGCCCTTGGTGGCGCTGGATACGTTCTCGCTGGGGAAGCCCAGTACATGGCCGCCCAGGTTCAGCATGGCTGCCTCAAAGGACAGGCGGGTGCGGGTGGAGGGCTCGTAGAACAAAGTAGCCAGCTTTTTGTGGTTGGCAACCTCCTGATAGGCGGCGGGGTCGGCGCAGATACGGTCGGCAAGATCAAGCAGCTGTGTGATCTCCTGCTGGGTAAGATCCAAAGGATCGATCAGATGACGCATGGACAGTATACCTCCGTTTAAAGCAGTTTGCGTAAAATGGAAAAATCAAAAAAGTTTGTGTAGTAGCTCAGCGAGCGCATCACCGGCCTGCACAAACGATTGAAACACACTTCGTCCAGCAGCAGCATGGCCTCGCCCGGGGCAAGACGCATGGCTGCACGGATGGCCTCGTCGCCGCAGCTGGCCTTCAGGTGCGCCACGTTGGAGGAGATCTGCTGGTGGCACTCCTGCTCCAGGATCTCAAAGATGTCGCCGGTCAGGTCGATGCGGGTGTAGTCCCGGTTGCCGAACAGGCTGCGGGGCAGGTAGTCGATGGAGTAGATCACCGGGGTGGTATCGGCAAGGATACGCTTTTTGATGCAGATCACCTCATCGCCGACTTCCAGCGCCAGCGCGTGGGCCATCTCCTCGCCTGCACGAAGAAGCATCACCTGAATGCCGTCTGCATGGGGGTAGCTGCCAAAGCTGCGGATCAGCGGGTAGTACTCCAGCTTCTGGTCCAAACGGCTGCGCAGCCCCAGCACAGCGCGGTTCACCACCGTGCCAATGCCGCGCACCCGTTCCACATAACCGGCGCGCTCCATCTCGCTCAGTGCGTCACGGATCACGGTGCGGCTTACCCCCAACTCGGTGGCAAGGTCTACCTCGGCGGGCAGGCGGTCGGCTTGGGCATAGCGCCCGTTGGTCAGCTCCTCCAGCAGGCTTGCAACAACGCGGTCGCTGATCACAGCGCCGCCCAAGCGGCTGGACGATGCCAGTGCGGGATCTTTCATGGATGGTTCCTCCGTTTCCGGGCGGCAATGCCGCCCCGAACTTCATACGAACGGGCCGGGAGGATTCCTCCACAGCCCCTTCTCTCTTATTATAGCATAATTTGACATTTAGAAAAGCGTCATTTATACTGGAATCTGCTGAAAAGTACGATTTTATTTTGGAGGGCATAGTACAGATGGACTATTTTCTGCAAAAAGTAGGCGGCCGGCCCGCCCGGCAGGCTGTCACCCTGCGGCGCTGCACCCCTGTCGAAGCTCCGGCAGTGTTCGCGCTGCAAAACGAAGTGCGCGCCGCCATGCCGCACCCGGAGCAGTTCGTGCCGGATACGCTGGAAAACATTACCGGCTATCTGCGCACTGGGGTGTGCATTGGCGCGTGGCAGCAGGGGCGGCTGGGGGCGTACCTCATCCTGCGTCTGTGCGGGCAGAGCAGTGAAAACTACGCTGCCTTTCTGGGCGTGCCGCAAAGTCAGTGGCAACACTGGGCCAACGCAGACAGCGCAGTAGTGCACCCGGACTGGCGAGGCAACGGTTTGCAGCGCGCCATGCTGGAAGCGGCTCTGCCGCTGCTGCCGCCACAGATCACCCATCTGGGGGCTACCGTTAGCCCGGACAACAGTTACAGCCTGTGCAACGCACAGGCTTCCGGCTTTGTCATCCGCTGCCGCCGGGAGATGTACGGCGGCTACGACCGCTATCTGCTGGAAAAGCAGCTGTAACTCTATGCAGTTTTGGTGTACAACTATTTTGAAATGTGTTATACTATACGGTATGAATAACAGCGAAGGAAACAGGTGAAACCATGGCAGCATCTCTCGGGCAGGAATTCTGCACCCTGCGTGATACTTACATTGAAAAGCAATTCGGCCGCCTGAACGATATGCAGCGGCAGGCTGTGTTTACCACGGATGGCCCGCTGCTCATCCTTGCCGGTGCCGGCAGCGGCAAGACCACCGTGCTGGTCAACCGCATCGCCAACCTTATCCGGTTCGGCTCGGCGCACGGCTCCAAGGAAACGCCCCGCCCGGTGACCGAGGAGGACGTCAAAGCCCTGCGCACCGCCATTATGACCGGTACAGACGCCCCCAGCTGGCTGGACGGGATGCTGCGCCGCAACGCGGTGCGCAGCTGGAACGTGATGGCCATTACCTTTACCAACAAGGCAGCAGGGGAGCTGAAAGAGCGTCTGCGCCGGATGCTGGGCGGCGAGGAAGGGGACGAAGTGTTCGCCTCCACCTTCCACTCGGCCTGTGTGCGCATTCTGCGCCGCTGGGCCGAAGAGATCGGCTACCCCCGCAGCTTTACCATCTATGATACAGACGATGCCCAGCGTGTAATGAAAACCGTATATAAAGAGCTGAGCATCGATGATAAATTCCTGCCCATCAAGGCTGCCATCAACCAGATGAGCCGCTGGAAGGATCAGCTGGTCAGCCCGGAGCAGGCACTTGCAGACCACGCCAGAGACGTGAAGAGCACCCAGACCGCCCGCATCTACGCAGCTTACGAGAAAAAGCTGAAAGAGGCCGGTGCGTTCGATTTTGACGACTTGATCTACCAGACCGTGCAGCTGCTGGCTGAACACCCGGACGTGCGGGAGTTCTACCAGAACAAGTACCGCTACCTGCTGGTGGACGAGTATCAGGATACCAGCGTGGCGCAGTTCCGTCTGGTCAGCCTGCTCACCGGGCCGGAGCGCAACATCTGCGTGGTGGGCGATGACGACCAGAGCATCTACCGCTTCCGCGGCGCTACCATTGAGAACATTCTCAACTTTGAAAAACTCTATCCCGGCACCAAGACCATCCGACTGGAGCAGAACTACCGCTCCACCTCCAATATCCTCAACGCAGCCAACTGCGTCATCCAGCACAACACCGAGCGCAAGGGCAAGACCCTGTGGACGGACAACGGTGAGGGCGATAAGGTGCAGGTGTATACCGCCGAGAATGAGCAGGACGAAGCCAGCCACATCGCGGACGTTATCGGTCAGCACCTGAAGGAGGGCGGGCATCTGGCAGACCACGCCATCCTCTACCGCATGAACGCCCAGTCCGCTCCCATCGAAAGCTACTTCACCCGCGCAGGCATCCCGCATAAGATCGTGGGCGGGCAGCGCTTCAACGACCGCAAGGAGGTCAAGGACATCCACTCCTATATGTCCATTGTGGCCAACCCCCGGGACGATGTGCGGCTGCGCCGCATTATCAACGAGCCTGCCCGCAAGATCGGTGCTACCACCGTGGATGTCATTGCAGACCTTGCCGGGCAGCAGGGCGTCAACATGCTGGATGTCATCAGCCATGCCGACCAGTACGCCAAGCTCTCCCGCGCGGTCATGCCGCTGCTCAAGTTCTGGCAGATCTACCAGCGCCTGCAGGATTCTCTTGCAACCCGCACACTGGACGAGTTTGCCTCCGACGTCATTGAACTGACCGGCTATAAGGCTATGCTGGAAGCAGATGCCGCCAAGGGGCACGAGGATGCCGCCGACCGGCTGCAGAACCTTGGCCAGCTAGTAAACAACGTCAAAAATTACTGCGACCAGCACGGCGAGGAAGCCACGTTGGAGGGCTATCTGGAGGATATCGCCCTCATCAGCGATATCGACAGCTATAACGAGAGTAACGATCAGGTGGTGCTGATGACCATCCACTCTGCCAAGGGCTTGGAGTTCCCCTATGTGTTCCTCATCGGCATGGAGGAGGGCGTTTTCCCCAGCGAGATGAGCAAATACTCCGAAGCAGATCTGGAAGAGGAACGCCGTCTTGCATACGTTGGCATCACCCGTGCCAAAAAGGAACTGTACATCTCCAACAGCGTCACCCGGATGTTGTACGGCCGCACCCAGCGCAACGAGCCCAGCCGCTTTCTGCGGGAGATCGAACCGGAGTATATCGAGGAGACCCGCAGCCCTGTACTGGAACAGCGTTCCCGCATGGGCGGCTGGGGCTCTGAGTACAGTGATACTGTGCCCGGCGGAGCATCCGGTTACTCCGGCCCCTCCGGTTACAGCCGCAGCAGCTACGGCGGCGGTTATGGCTCGGGTTACAGTTCGGGCAACCGCAGCGGCTACCTGAACCGGGAATATAACGCCGGCGAAAGCCGTGGTTTCGGCTCTTCTTACGGAGGAAGGAACCCTGCTTCCTCCGGTTTTGGCAGTCACTATGGCAACAGCTCCACCCAGCCGACCACAAGAAGCAGCGGATTTGGCTCCGCATATTCCGGCGGAAATGCGACAAAAAATACTGTAAAGCAAACAGCCTTTACGGTAAATTCTGCCGTGAAACCGGCGGCTTCCGGTTCAAAGCACTATGAGCCGGGCGACATCGTGGAGCACAAAGTATTTGGCCGCGGCACGGTGCTGAAAGTAAAGCCCGCTGCCGGGGATCAGATCGTAGAGATCAACTTTGAAAAAGTGGGCATCAAGAAAACGATGGCCAATTTTGCGCCCCTGACCAAGATTACGGAGGAAGAATGACCCTATGATGACTGTTCGTTTGATCGCCCACACCCCGGAACCGGAAAAGGTGGTGGCGGCTGCCGCAAAGCTTTGCTACTCCGACGCCCACATCACCGACCTTCTGGACGGGCTGGACGAGGAAAAAACTGCAAAATTCCTGACCATGCTCAGCGACCTTGGCCATGCCAGCCCCATCGAGCACGCCAGCTTTACCTTTGGCATCGAGGGAGTCAGCCGCACCCTGCTTGCCCAGATCACCCGGCACCGCATCGCGTCCTTCAGCGTGCAGAGCCAGCGCTATGTGCGTCTGGATGATTTCCGCTATGTGACGCCCCCGGAGATCGAGGCTATCCCGGAAGCAAAGGCGGCTTTCCTTGCCAGCATGGAGGAGGATGCCCAGCGTTATCTCGACCTTGCCCACAAGCTGGAGGAGGGGCACACCGCCCGCCTGATGGCCGAGGGAATGCCGGAAAAGCAGGCACGCGCCAAGGCTTCTAAACAGGCCAACGAGGACGCCCGCTTTGTGTTGCCCAACGCCTGCGAGACCAAAATGGTGGTCACCATGAATGCCCGCAGCCTGATGAACTTCTTCCAGCTGCGCTGCTGCAACCGCGCCCAGTGGGAGATCCGGGAACTGGCTGAAAAGATGTTCACGCTGGTGTACCCGGTGGCACCCCATATCTTTGCCAAGGCCGGCCCCGCCTGCCTGTGCGGCCCCTGCCCGGAGGGCAAGATGTGCTGCGGCAAGACTGCCGAGGTGCGCGCAAAATATGCCGCCATTAAAGAAGGTGCCGCCGTATGAGCAAGGGCAAACTGATTGTACTGGAAGGGCTGGACGGAAGCGGCAAGGCCACACAGGCAAAGCTGCTGGCAGAGCATCTCGCCGCGCAGGGCGTGCCGGTACAAAAGATCACCTTCCCGGACTATGCCAGCGATTCCAGCGCACTGGTCAAGATGTATCTGGCGGGGCAGTTCGGCCAGCACCCGGACGATGTAAACGCCTATGCGGCTTCCAGCTTTTACGCGGTGGACCGCTATGCCAGCTATAAAACCAGCTGGGGCAGCTTTTATGAGCAGGGCGGTGTGATCATCGCCGACCGCTACACCACCTCCAACGCGGTGCACCAGTGCTCAAAGCTTCCGCAGGAGCAGTGGGAGGAATATCTGCACTGGCTGTTTGATTACGAGTTCCGCCTGCTGGGACTTCCCGCACCGGACAGGGTCATCTATTTGCAGGTAGACCCGGCGGTCAGCCAGCGGCTGATGACCCAGCGCTACCACGGCGACGAGAGCAAAAAGGACGTGCACGAAAAGGATACGGCTTATCTGGCGCGCAGCCGCGCTGCTGCCGAGTTCTGCGCCCGGCATCTTGGCTGGGATACCGTGCACTGCACCAGCGGGGACGCCATGCGCAGCATTGAAGATATCCAGCAAGAGGTACAGCAGCTTGCTCGGAAAACACTGGGCTGAACGATAAAATATGATAAGAGGGGGCATCCTGAACGATGTATCGTCTGATGCAGCCGTCCGATGAGGCGGCAGTGCTGGCTTTGTGGCAGAGCCAGCATCATGATACCGAAGATTTTGCAAAAATGGTACTGGAACGCTTTGCCGGTATGCAGAACATTTATGTGGCTGATGAAAACGACGCCATCGTGGCGGCTGCGCTGGCTGTGCCGGTCACCCTGCAGGGGCGCACGGGCAATTACCTGTGCCTGTGCGGCGAGGGCAGTCTGCTGCTGGCGGGTCTGCTGGATACCCTGTGCGCCCACCAAAAGCTGCGGGGCGCAGGCTTCACCGTGACAGTCCCGGCAGACGCGGCACAGGCCGCTTTGCTGCAGGATAAGGGCTTTGCAAATGCTTTTGCCCTGCGCTGTCTGCCCCGTGAGGTGAGCCGCAACCTGTGGAGTCAGGCTGAATTTGACACGGTGACAGCCAAAAAGCTGTGTGAGCTGCGGGAACAGTTCTGGAAGGATACCGTGCAGCTGAGCCCGGAACGCATGGCGGTGGTGCTGCAGGAGCTGTACGCCCGGGGCGCTACCATCGTGTCCAACGAACATGGCTACGGCATCTACTTTCGCAAGGAGGATACCCTGTATTTTGTGGAGATGATGGCCGACAGCGACCGTGCCGCCGAGATCCTGATGGAAGCCGCCCGCGAGAAGGAAGTCATCGTGGAAAAGGCAGTCATCACGGTAGGTGCTGCCCAGCCGCTGTTTCTGGGCGAGGGCACCCGGCAGGAATACGGCATGATCCGCTTTGACGCAGAGCCTTTTGACGTAAGCGAAAGCTATCTGCGTCTGATGCTGGAAAACTGAAAAAAGGAAGGTGCGTATGGCACACAACGATACACACGCAGCCCGCAAAAATGGCGGTGCAGGCAGAATTCTGCTGGTAGTGCTTCTGCTGCTTCTTCTGGCAGCGGGCGCAGCAGTGCTGTTTGCCTACAATGAGATTCACGGCAATGGTGCACCCGGCAGCACAGAGGTGACTGTAAGCATCCCGCAGGGCAGCGGCGTAGCTACGATTGCCAACAAGCTGAAGGAAGCGGGCGTCATCCGCTCTGCCTATCTGTTCCGCTGGTATGTTGGGGAAAAAGGCGCAGCCGGGAAACTACAGTACGGTGATTTTGTCTTGCAGACCAGTGCGATTTCCTACGACGCGATCATTGCCACCCTTTCCCAGTACGCCAAGGCAGAAACGGTGCGGGTGACCATCCCGGAGGGCACCACGGCCATTGCCATTGCCCAGAAGATGGAATCCGCCGGTCTGTGCACCGCTGAAGAGTTTTTGAAGGAAGCCAACGAGGGCGATTTCAGCGCTTATACCTTCTGGCAGTATGTCCCGGAGGATAAAGATGCTCCGAACCGCTTTATGAAGTGTGAGGGCTATCTTTTCCCGGAGACCTACGAGTTTTTGAAGGGTGATACGGTGCATAACTATGTGGCTACCTTCTATGCCCAGTTCGATGCACAATTTACCAAGGAAATGTACGCAGCGCTTAAAAAGCAGGACATGACCCTGCCGGAGCTGGTCACCCTTGCCTCCTTTGTACAGGAGGAAGCGGGCAACAGTCAGGACTCCAATGTGGCGCAGGTGTTCCGCAACCGTCTGGCGGAGGGCTCGCCCTACCCCCGGCTGCAAAGCAACACCTCCAGCTATGTCCAGAGCGATGCCGACAATAATTATCTCTGGAACTGGGTCGCGCCCTACTACGGCGGCTGGGATGATATCCCGGAAAATATCCTTGCAGCATACGACACTTACAGCTGCACCGGTTTGCCCGCAGGCCCTATCTCGAACCCCGGCCTTGCCGCCATCAAGGCAGCGCTGGAGCCGCAGCCCGATGAGGAAGCCAAGAACGCTTACTTCTTTGTGACCGACCTCAAGGGCAATTACTACTATGCCCACACGCTGGCAGAGCACAATGCCAACTGCAAAACTGCCGCAGCTGTGAACAAAAACCTGAAAAACTGAGGAAAGGCCGCTGCACAAAAACATGGTGCGGCGGCCCCTTTCCGGTCAGAAAACTGTGATACATAAGAGAGGAACCTACAATGTTACAGATCCCGGAACTGCTTGCCCCGGCGGGCGATGCGGAACGTCTGCGTTATGCCATCAACTACGGTGCCGATGCCGTTTACTGCGGCCTGCCGGAGTTTGGTATGCGCTCTGCCCCGGCTAATTTCACCCCGGAGCAGCTGACGGAAAGCGTCATCTACGCCCACGCCCGTGGTCGCAAGGTCTACCTAACCATGAACACCTTGCCCACCAACGAGGAGGCCGACCGTCTGCCGGAGGCCATCAAGGAGGCTGCCAAGGCCGGTGTGGATGCCTTTATTGTGGCAGATCTCGGTGTGCTGGACGCCTGCAAGACCTTTGCCCCGGACATTGACGTGCATCTTTCTACTCAGACCGGCATCACCAACTGGGCAGCCGCCCGCGCCGCCTACAAAATGGGCGCAAAGCGGGTGGTGCTGGCCCGGGAGATGACCTTGCAGGATATTGCCATCCTGCGCGATAAGACCCCGCCGGAGCTGGAGATCGAAGCCTTTGTGCACGGTGCTATGTGCATGAGCGTGTCCGGCCGGTGTCTGCTGTCCAACTACATGGCCGGGCGCGACGCCAACCGCGGCCAGTGCGCCCAGCCCTGCCGCTGGAAGTACTACCTGAGCGAGGAGACCCGCCCCGGTCAGCTGTACGAGATCGGCGAAAACGAGAACGGCAGCTACATCCTTAACGCCAACGATCTGTGCACAGCACCCTTCATCGACTTGATCTGCAAGGCGGGCGTGGACAGCCTGAAGATCGAAGGCCGTGCCAAGACCTTCTACTATGTGGCCAGCGTTACCGCTGCCTACCGCAAGGCACTGGACGCCTATCTGGCCGACCCGGCAAACGATAACTTTGAACTGCCGCCGGAGGTGTACGCAGAGCTTACCCGCACCAGTCACCGGCACTACTCTCCGGGCTTCTATTTTGGCCGCGAGCAGGCCAAACAGGCCACCGACAGCGCCACTTACATCCGTGAGTGGGAGTTCGTGGGCACGGTGGACAGCTGGGAAAACGGCATCGCCCACTGCCAGCAGCGCGGCAAATGGAGCCTTGGGGATACGCTGGAGGCGCTGTGCCCGGACGGACGCAGCATCCCGCTTACCCCGGAATGGATCGAGAACGAAGCAGGGGAGCGTGTGGAAAGCACGCCTCACGCCATGGAAAAATACACTATGCCCACCCCGGAGCTGCCGCCCATGAGCCTGCTGCGCCGGAAAACGGTGTAACAGCGTGACAAAAAGGAAGGAAACCGCCGTGAAGTATAGTAACACTTCTGGCCGCTACACCCTTCTGGACGAACTGCGCGGGCTGGATTTAGTTAGCATGATGCTCTATCACGGCTGCTGGGATCTGGTCAATCTCTTCGGCATTCAGGCCGACTGGTATTATGGCCCGCCCGGACATCTGTGGCAGCAGAGCATCTGTTGGGTGTTTATTCTGTTGTCCGGCTTTTGCGTGCAGCTGGGGCATCATACCCTGCGCCGGGGCGCACAGGTGTTTGGGGCAGGGGCGCTTGTCACGGCGGTCACGCTGCTTTTTATGCCGGAGGACAGGGTCGTTTTTGGTGTGCTGACCCTGCTGGGCAGCGCTATGCTGCTGACTGGCCTTTTGGAAAAGCCGCTGCGTCGCATTCCACCCGCAGCAGGGTTTGCTATCTCCGCAGTGCTGTTCGCCCTGACCCGCAATGTTTCGGTAGGCTATCTGGGTTTTGGAAGCCTGCGTCTCTGGCTGCCGCAGACACTGTATGCAAACTACGTTACAGCGTACTTTGGCTTTTATCCGTGGTGGTTCTATTCTACGGATTATTTCGCCCTTCTGCCGTGGCTGTTTCTGTTCTGGGCGGGGTACTTTCTCTACGACGTTGTAGGGCGGCAGCGCATGGAGCCCTTGCGCCGCTCGATCTGCCCGCCGCTGGGCTGGCTTGGACGGCACTCGCTGCTGTTGTATCTGCTGCATCAGCCGGTCATCTACGGAGTGCTGTTGGTGGTTTTCCGCGTATTAGGTGGCTGAAACACACGCTTCATGCACTTTTGAGCAAGGCGGCATTGTTGCACCGTGCAAACATTGCGCGAATGCCTTGACAAGCGGGGCAGGGCTGTGGTATCCTGTTGACGGTTAGAAAATACTAACTATAAAATGCGTCATGAAACACGGACGCATTTTTACAGAACATGAAGTTATTCTAAACTAACTGCGCAGAAAAAGAGGTAGAGTTTTATGAGCAAAGTAGCAATCGTATTCTGGAGCGCAACCGGCAACACCGAGACCATGGCAAACTGCATCGCCGAGGGTGCAGGTGCCAACGGTACCCTCGTGCCCTGCGCCGAAATGACCCCCGCAAAGCTGGCAGAGTTTGACGTAGTGGCCTTTGGCTGCCCGGCTATGGGCGCAGAGCAGCTGGAGGAGAGCGAGTTCGAGCCTATGTTTGCTGCGCTGGAAGGCTCTCTGAATGGCAAAAAGATCGCACTGTTCGGCTCCTACGGCTGGGGTGATGGCCAGTGGATGCGCGACTGGGCACAGCGCGCACAGGATGACGGCGCACAGCTGTTCAGCGAGGAAGGGCTCATCTGCAACGAAACGCCCGATGATGACGTGCAGGCTGCCTGCCGTAAGCTGGGCGCAGATTTGGCTGCTTGGTAAAACCCATGTATAAACTCTTGCTCCATAGGGCAACCTATGGACAAAGAGGTGATAAACATGGAAAACATCGGCGTGACCTGTGATGTCTGCGCGTGCTGCCACAACGTGGACGGCTGCAAATGTGATCTGCCGCAGATCAAGGTGACGGAGCAGTGCAACTGCACCACCCAGCAGGTGGAGACCCCGCACTACTGCCAGAGCTACGAGGAAAAGTAAGTTCCCCACCAACGCACAGCAGCCCCTGCCGGAGAAACCTTTCCGGCAGGGGCTGCTGTTTGTTATATGAACATTCAGCGCAGCGCCACGTTACAGGTGGCAAGGCTGCGAATCAGCGTACCAACGCTGTCCTTCATCTGGATACCGGCAAAGCCCAGCGCAAAGGCGGCCTGCACGTTTTCCAGTCTGTCGTCGATAAATATGCATTCGCTGGCCTTCAGCTGATACTTTTTCAACAGAGCCTTGTAGATCTGCGGGTCAGGCTTATTCACCTGTACCTCGCAGGAGGCCACGCCGCCGTCAAACTGAGCCAGTACGCCGCGCTCGGTCAGCAGCTCCAGCACATCCTGCGGGATGTTGCTCAGGTAATACACGCAATAGCCGTGGTTCTTCAGCCGCCGCACCAGCTCCAGCATCCGCAGACGCGGGCGCAGAATGTGCATCCAGTCGTCCAGAACGCCCTGCACCTCAAAGGCGCAGCCCTCGGCACGGGCGTGCTCCAGCATCCGCTGGTTGCCGTCATAGCGGGAAAGCTTGCCTGCGTCCAGCAACTGCCACTCCTCGCTGCCAAAGGTCAAATCGTACACCTTTTCCTCCATTTCGGCGTTGCACAGCCGGTCTACCAAGTAGGCTTTGGGGTCAAAATCCACCAGTACACCGCCGATATCAAAAATAATGCTTTTATACATAAATACTGCCTCGCTTGTATTGGATGTTTTCCGGATATTTTCCATAGTATACCACAACCGGGCGGGTGCTTTCCACCCCTTTGGCATAGAAAATGCCGCCCCGGCGTATGCTGTGACAGAAAGGGGAGAGCGCCGTGACGATCCGGGAACTTTGTGAGAAGGAGGTCGTTCAGCTGGAGCAGGGGGTGTGCCTTGGCCGTGCGGACGATCTGGAGCTTGACCCCGCAACGGCGCAGCTGCAAAGCTTGATTTTGCTGGGCAGACCGCGGCTTTTTGGCCTGCTGGGCCGGGACGAGAGCCTGACCATCCCGTGGCAGGAGATCGAGACCATCGGCACAGACGCAATTCTGGTGCATACTGCTGTGCCAAAAGCACCGGCAGCACCTCACGGCTTCTGGCAGCAGCTGCGGGCAAAGCTTGGTCTGTGAAAAATAGGGGAATATTTTGAAAAATAAAACTGTAATTTTTGTAAAATCATGAATGGACATTTTCGGCGAAATGACTATAATAGGCACGAAAGGCTTGTGCAAATAGCAAAGCCACTTTGGAAATAGGGTTCGGGACGTGGAAAGGGATATCGACTATGAAAACATCCAAACCGCTGTTGACCCTGCGGATGCTCTTCCCGGCGGCAGCTTCCTTTATTGTGCTGCTGCTGGGTGAGTGGATCGCGCGCGGGTCACTGACCGCTGATACCTTCATCAGCTTTATTTTCCCCCATTTCGGGGCATATCTGCTGGCATGGCTGCTGCTGTTTCTGGTGTGGGAGCTGCTGGACTGGGTGCTGCGCATCCCGCCGCTTGCTACGCTGGGTATGGCCGTTTTGGGCTGTGCGCCCTGCGCAGTAAACTTCTATACCATGCAGCTGCGGGGTGAGCCCTTTCTGCCGTGGGATCTGATGCAGGTGTCCGAGGCCGCCGGTGTAGCCTCGGCTGCCGGGCTCAAGCTGCAGACCAGCATGGTGGTCTCCATTGTGCTGGTGCTGGCACTGACGGTGGCAAGCTTCTTTGTTTACCGCGGGCGGCTGCGCCAGCGCTGGTTGCCAAGGCTTGCGGGCACCGGTGCCTCGGCAGCGGCGCTGTGTCTGCTGATCTTCGGCGTTTATTTACAGCCTGCGGTCACGCAGGTTTTGGGCATCGCGCCGGATGCGTGGATGCAGGATCGCTACTATCGTTACTACGGTGTACTTACCGGTTTTATGACCAACCTCACCAATCTGGAAATCGCCAAGCCCGAGGGCTACTCGGAGCAGGCAGTGGACGATATTCTGGATAACGTAGCTGAGAGCGAGAAATTCTCCACCGGCCCCATGTATGCAGGCAGCTATGCCGCCACCACCCCCAAGGAGGAGCAGGCAAAGCAGCCTACCATTATTTATGTGATGGACGAGTCCTACTGGGATGTTTCGGAGCTGGAGCAGTACGGCATCACCTTTGATACCGATGTATCGCAGAACCTTCACGCTCTGCAGCAGACCAGCGCTTACGGCAGGGCATACAGCCCCAGCTTTGGCGGCGGCACCTGTGATGTGGAGTTTGAAGCTCTGACCGGCTACTCCGTGTCCTTCCTGCCCAGCGGCAGCAAACCCTACCAGCAGCACGTCACAAAGCCCATGTTCGCCCTGCCCAATTACCTCAAGCTCAAGGGCTACCAGACCGCTGCGGTGCACTGCTTCTGGGCAAAATACTGGAGCCGCGATAAGGCCTACCCCAACCTCGGCTTCAGCGATTTTATCAGTCTGGAGGATATGCACGGCGTGACCAAGGTGCGCAAACACTACTGGACCAGCGGCCTTGTGACCGATGACTCCATGGCCGACCAGATTATTCAGCAGTATGAAAAGATGAGCACTTCCTCTGATAAGCCCATCTTCCTGCACGCAGTCACCATGCAGAACCATACCAATTATAATAGGGATAACTACCCGGACGACGAGCGGGTGCACGTCGTGTCCCATCCGGTTGGGCTCAAGAGCAGCACCGTGGGCGCGCTGGAAGATTTTGCTACCGGCATCCGGGATGCAGACGCCATGCTGGGCAAGCTGACGGCGTACTTCTCTCAGGTAGACGAGCCGGTCATTCTGGTATTCTGGGGCGACCACTATAACCCCATTGATTCCAACTACGATGTCTACACCACCACCGGCTACGCAAGCGGCTCCAGCACCGACCCCCGTCTGCACCAGACCACGCTGCTGATGTGGTCGAATTACAGCCAGCAGCAGGTGGACTTTGGCACCATTGCCGCCTACGATATCTCCCCGGTGATGATGGAGCTGTTCGGGCTGGAGCAGCCGCTGTACTTCCAGTACCTCAACCGGCAGCTGCGGGTTGCCAGCCGCAGCTGCACCCGCGGCACCACCATGAATCTGGATGGCACCACCACCCAGCAGCCCACGGAGTTCCAGCAGCGCTGGACAAACGAGCACTGGATGCTGCAATACGACCTGATGTTCGGCAAGGGATACGCCCTCAACCGTATGGGTGTTGCAGGTTTGAGCGGGATGAATACGGGCAAATAAGAGAAAAAGTAAGCATTTCTTTATACAAAACAGAGAAAACCACTTGCAACCGCATTCTTTTTGTGCTATTATAACAAAGCATTACACACGCATCACTATGCCCTTTTGTGCCCTTTTGGGTTGAGGGCAGTCCGCCGGTACCCGATGTACTGTGCAGATCACGGTGTGCGGAGGCAAAACAATATCTGGAGGTATTTTATTATGGCAGTCGTTTCTATGAAGCAGCTTCTCGAGGCAGGTGTGCACTTCGGTCACCAGACCCGCCGCTGGAACCCCAAGATGGCTAAGTACATCTTCACCGAGCGCAATGGTATCTATATCATTGACCTGCAGAAGACCGTGAAGAAGCTGGACGAGGCTTACAACTACGTGAAGGAAGTTGCAGCTGAGGGCGGCGACATCCTGTTCGTCGGCACCAAGAAGCAGGCTCAGGAGTCCATCCGTGACGAGGCTCTGCGCTGCGGCATGCACTACGTCAACGCTCGTTGGCTGGGCGGCATGATGACCAACT
>ERZ772865.1149-NODE-1149-length-27751-cov-156.440641_pt1 | contig 27751 bp, 24 predicted proteins | sample MGYA00512133_ERZ772865 | MGnify/ENA primary metagenome ERZ772865 (study PRJEB29015, sample SAMEA2737722) | human gut metagenome | biome: human gut; feature: human-associated habitat; material: faeces | place: China | collected 2012 ...
ATAGCGATACCACAACCATAAAAAAGCCGAGTCAATATGTCAGTTTTCCACTTGCCAATAAAAAATAAGAACGAAAGAATAGATAGCCAATATAAAATAATGCCTATATAGCCATATATAATTTTTATATTACTTGTCATATTTTCAATAGAAAATGACCTTGAATTCATAAGTTTTTCGTCCATTGTAAAATGCCCTAAACCTATACCACATAGTCTTTCCAAATCAGTATGTACAAATTTCATGGCATCTCTTTCAGCATCTTTTCTAGCCCCAATACTATTGAAATTATCAGTCTCTTTACCTTTTATAAAATTATCTATTTTTGCTTGAAAAACCAAAGTTGCATCCTCTACTTTTTGAGCGACAGATTGATTCATCGAAGTTAAGAACTTACCAACTATTACAACAGCAATTAAAAGCGAGAAAGCAAAGACCATAACATTTTTTACCTTTTTCGTATAACATTCCCCTATAATATACACCAAAACTATAAATGGCAAGAGGATTAGTCCAGAACCTGTATTTTGCATCATTATACTTACTACAGACAATAGAATGAAACAAATTCTTTTCTTCGTTTTAAAATGCAAGGCATTAAACAAAACTATAAGAAACATCAAAGATAAAGAGATCGTATCTGATGTTGGATAACCTTTACTAAATCTTCCAAACCAAATATCATTCTTTATCCAAATTGGTAGATTAACAAAAACACTTATAATGTTCAAGAATGTATAGAACAAACCCAACCATACAACCCATGTCAATACCCTAGAATATGATTTACCTGTTAGTTCCTCAAAATGATAAAATGCTACGCACGTAAAATAAATTAACGAGAATTTAAAGCTCATCAGAATGGTATTTGCCAAGTTCAAGGAATCTTCTTGTAAAAGACTAATAACAGAAATCAATATATGGTATACAAATAGGGAAAACAAAGGAATTCCTAACACATACTTCATTTGTATTTTTTTTAGCTTGAGACATTCTATAAAACATAGGACTATAGAAAGTTCTTTAAGAGGCGATATAATTTGATTTAATACAATATTGCTCCTCATACCATCAAAAACACAAAAAAAAGTAATGAGAAAAAACAACACTAATCTATATTTCTTTTTTGTCATGACTATCTTATACCAAAAATACATGATAACTTAAAAGGCAAGAATGCATACAACTTTACAAATGGTATCTTTCTATAAGTAAAAGAGGTAACTTCACTTGAAATAAGCTTACAATTTTGATAAAGGCGCTTTAACTTTTCAAGCTTATGCTTTTGGGTATTTGGTACATCTCTAAGCAAAACAAGATTTATCAAAAATAAGAAATACAAAGGATTACGCAATATTTTAACAAGTGTCTCTTGCTTTGAAATACTCATTTTGTCTGCATTAGTTACAAAATCTTTTATTATGCGTGAAGAAACAGCATAAAAGTCATCGAATTTCTTTACTATACTTTTGGGAGACATAGTTTGCCCATCACGTGCAGTCCAGTAATGATAGAGATTTATATCCAAGGCAATACAAGTCTGAGTTGCCTTATATGGGAAATAGCAATATTCAATGTCTGTATAACTTATACCAGTTTGTAAAGACAAACAAATTTCTCTTAATAGACTTGTGCGATATGTCATGGAATGCATTCTCAACATATCTGCATCTTTCTTTAGTGATAAAATTTCTGTTCTTTGCATTACATTATATTTCAAAACACGAGGTAGAACTGTTTTTCGCTTACTATCAGACTTAACAATTGTATAATTTGTAAAGACTACATCAGCGGAAGGTATGTAATTAAGACTTTGAACAAACTTTTCCAATTCTACATTATCAAACCAATCATCTGCATCAAGAATTCTAAAATATTTTCCAGTTGCCTCCTTCAATCCACGGTTCACGCAGGAACCATAGTTACCATTATCTTTATCAATCACTCTAAACGTACCAGGATACTTATCTTGATACTCATGGGCTATGGCAGAGGAATTATCCTTGCTGCCATCATTCACTACAAGCACTTCTAAGTGCTGCATTTGTTCCTCTGGTACAATCAAGGAATCAAGACATCTACGAAGATAGTCTTGCATATTGTACGTAGGAATTACTATTGTTAATATCTTTTCCATATCGGTTATTGTTATTCTAGAAAAACAAATCAGCAGGCTTCATGCCAACAGCCGAAAAGTAGCTTATAAAATAAGCTGAAGGCAATCAGCTTACTGAAAAATATATTATTAATTCACTCTATATCTTTATAATTACACTGTTACACATTCTTTTTTACAAATTCTCTCCATCTATCCAGCAAAGCTAATCCCTTATCCATTTCTTCTTTTGTATAAAACGCACTAAGATAATATCGACCATTGTCGTATTTGGTATCTGTGAGATAATATTCGAAATCACCAACAGAGAATCCTGCATTTTTCAAATCTCGCGCTGAGCATTTGACAGTATCCAAATAGCGAGAATATTCTAGACTCATAGGAAGGAGATCCCAACGAAGATTATTGAGCATAGTATATCGTTCTATCATCTGTTTCATCTTTGGATGAAAGAATCCATTATAATAAAGCATTACTAACTCATAACGAGAAAGTGTAGCTCTTACAAAGGTAGCATACTTATACTGCTTATCTTCACCTAACCAATCGTTTTCATTAATGAACTTAAGAATAGTATAAAGATGGCGAAAATAATGGTCGAACATGCTTGTTGTGAAATAATCATCGAAATGACTCTTACCAACTCTTTTTATAACCTGAAACAAACCATAGACCCAGTATGAATTATGATTCGCTCTGAATTCCACATCATGTTCACAGCGGCAAAAAACATAGTAAAATAGGTTCCTGCCACGATACTCATCTTGCGCCAAGACTTCCTTCGATAATCTACCAAGATTATTAGGATCATCTTCTTCTATTTTTTCCTTATGTGAATCAGCAGCATAAAGGTCATTGACGATGCTCTGCTGAACCTCCAACATTTTGAAGAAAGTATTTTCAAAGCGTTGTACCCTGAGCGTCTCATTCTGCTCATCAAACTCTTTTGTCTGATTTTGCAATTCCAATTTTGTTTGATCTATTGCTTGTTGCTGATATTCCAAATCTTGATGTTGTTGACGGATAGTTATTATAAGACCAGCAAAAGCCAAACCCGAGAACAGAGCATTTACAACTCCAAACAAATCGCCAAATTGTCCTCTTTGGCCCCAATCATTTATGCACTTAAATATTAAAAAGCTGAAAGCAACATGACAAAAAGGACAAAACCTATCGCCCACATCATAGAACAAAGCCATTTGTCTTTCGATTTTTTCAAACCCTGTAACTCCTCATCCGTTTTCATATAAGACATCAAACGTAGTATATTTTTCTTAGAACTTCTCCATCACCTTCTCGATAATCGGCGCCATATCATAATACTTATATTCTGCTAAGCGACCACCAAAGATGACATTCTCTTCTTTGTCTGCCAGTCCTTTGTATTTGGCATATAGCTCAGAGTTCTGCTTGTCATTCACAGGGTAGTATGGCTCCATACCATCCTTCCACTCTGTGGAATACTCTTTCGAAATGACGGTCTTTGGACATTCATACACTTCCTGACCAAACATCTCGAAGTGCTTGTGCTCAATAACACGAGTGTAAGGAACTTCACGCTCAGTATAGTTTACCACCGCATTGCCCTGATAGTTAGGTTTGTCTATAACCTCTGTCTCAAAGCGTACTGTACGATAGTTTAGTTTACCAAACTGGTAATTATAGAATTCATCAATCTTGCCAGTGAACACTATCTTGTCGGCTATTCCCTCCCAATAAGAGCGGTTTTCAAAGAAATCTACATTCGTTTTCGTCTCTACTCCTTCAAGTAAGCCATCAATGAGTTTGTTATAACCACCAACAGGGATACCCTGGTACTTATCATTGAAGTAGTTATTATCGAAGATGAGACGAACTGGTAAACGTTTGATAATGAAAGCAGGAAGTTCTGTACATTTTCTTCCCCACTGCTTCTCAGTATACCCCTTGATAAGCTTTTCGTAAATATCTTTTCCTATCAATACCTGGGCTTGCTCCTCCAAGTTACGAGGTTCTGTTACGCCATCTGCTTTCATACGAGCAACAGCTTCCGCTTTCTGCTCATCAATCTTAGCCTGCGCTTCCTCTGGCGTGGTTACACCCCACATCTGATAGAAGGTGTTCATATTGAAAGGCAGATTATAGAGCTTGCCCTTATAGTTAGCTACTGGCGAGTTGGTATAGCGGTTAAACTCTACAATAGAGTTTACAAAGTCCCACACCTTTTTGTTAGAAGTATGGAATATATGTGCGCCATACTTATGTACATTAATACCTTCAATATTCTCACAATAGATGTTACCACCTAAGTGAGAACGCTTATCAATTACCAAGCACATCTTTCCTTGTTTGTGAGCAAAATGTGCGAATGTAGCTCCGAACAAGCCAGAACCTACGATTAGATAGTCATAATGTTTAGCCATCATATTTTTCCCATTTATTGGTTATTTGATTAAATTTTTTCAAAATTTTTGCAGGATTACCTCCTACGACACAGTAATCTGGAACATCCTTAACAACTATTGCTCCTGCTGCTATTACGCAATGCCTTCCAATTTTAACACCAGACATTACTTGGCAACCGAAACCGAGCCATGTTTCTGTTCCTATGACAACTTCGCCTTTACTAATCACTTTCTGTTGAGAAATTGGTGTATGAATATCCTCAAACCCATGATTTCTATCAGAAATATGAACGTGAGGAGCAAAGAGGACATCGTCTTCTATGATAATTCTATTATCACATCCAATGCGATTCATTTTGCCGAAATGCACCCTATTACCGATGAGTAATTTGGGTGTAACTCCAGGCATAGTCTGATTTACGCATAATTCCACATCATCATCTATGAAAACTTGCCCCCCCATATCGACATATTGAGGGTTAACTATGCGTACATTCTTTCCGAAATATACATGCTTAGATGGTGAGATACCATAGCGTAATGAAAGTATTATATTACGTGGAATTTTTAAAATCCAAATAATCTTTCTTAAAATTTTGCTTAATAATTCTATCATATAATCTTATTTAAAAATTCTCTTCCAATAGATTTGACAGGAAGTGAAACATGGTTCTTAATACAATATTTTATCATTCTCAACTCTCCCTTCATCAAACCAAGAGGATTGGTACAAGACCATGCTGCATTATTAAAGATTCCAGCCACCCTATTTTTATAATAAAGAGAAAGTTCGTTATTTTGAATTTCCTTTGTCAGTTTTCGGAAGTGATATGCTAATAATATCCATTCCTCTTTTTGTCGTTTCTTATGTGTGAGACCTTGCGATTTCCAAAGATAATGATAAAGTGGAACATCAATAATCTTCAAGGATTTAATGTGATTACAATAGTTCAAAGTAAACACCTCATCTTCACTGATAGCCAGATTCTCGATAAAACGGATTCTATATTGCTCTATAATATCCCTACGGAAAACCTTATTCCAAGTGAAACCAAAATAGTTGATATCAATATCATTCTCCAGCAAATGAAAAATGCCCGTATATATATCTTTCTTATATTCTGAATTTTGAAGGCTTAAAGAACGTGAACATCCATCTTCGTAGTGCCAAACAGAACCAAAGAACAAAATATCAAAATCATAAATTTCATCAACAATCTTCTGAAGGTACTCACTCTCAATCCAATCATCAGAATCGATGAAACAAATAAATTGCCCAGTAGCTATATCTATACCAGTATTTCTTGCAGCACTAACACCCGCATTCGGTTTATGTATAACCTTGACACGACTATCTTTTTGAGCGAACCTATCACATATCTCACCAGAAGAATCTTTACTTCCATCATCAACTAGTATTAGTTGAAAATTCCGAAAGCTCTGATTGAGTACACTGTTGATGCAATTCTCTAAATACTGTTCCACGTTATAAACCGGAACTATAATACTAAAAGTTTGATTTTCCATATATACTCTTATTATGATGTTAGAGCCTGTATCAAGAATGTTCGAGACTCTTCCCTATGTTTGGCTAGAATTTCATCAACCCGATCATAATCAATTGTTTTCATTCTATTTATATCTAAACCTGTATCAGAAGTTAACCTATCTTCTAAACCAAAAATAGAAAGTAATGAGTAAATGCGCGCCAACCCTCTTTCTTTATTTCCAATTACCAAAAACTGCTTATGAAACAAAATTGAGAACACGCATGCATGAAAAGAATCAGTAACAATAAATTCGGAATCATAGAAAGCTCGAAGCCAGCTTTCAACCGGAGGTTGAATTCTCTTTTCTAAATCTTCTGTCCAATTACCACAATCTCCATTCATAAAGAAAGAGGATAAATGTCGTTGCTTCTCTATATTCTTTACAACATTCATCTTTTCATCCGTATTATCTAAAATATAACAGAACAAATTACCTTTGCTTTTCGGCACATCAGATTTCTCTATCAAATCAACATAGTCATCTTTTGATAAAAGCATCGTTGGATCAAGGACATGTTTAGCTTTTATATCATAATAGGTAGAACACAACTTGACGCCTGTCTCTTCCCTAACAGATACTGCATCAAACTTTTGAATCCAGTTTTTACATTCTGCAGTTTCTTTCGCAGGATATTCCCAATTGTCTGTTCCAAACGAAGCGGCATAAGCGATTCTCTTACACGAATCATCACCAAGAAACTTCAAATAAACATTGGCAATATCACCCTCAAAAAAAGGATAATATTTATATCTCCAAATTTGGTCACTTCCACAGACGAAAGCATCAAAATTCCCTTTACAGTCTATTAACTTATCTACCTTAAATTGTTTTATATACTTCGATATAAACTCAAAAATATCATGAACCAGAAGTGGATATATCATTCGTTCATATCTTTCTAAAAAAATTTTTTGATTCTTGCGCCGAACAATATATTTTAATAGAAATCTCTTTCCAAAACTTAGTGGCATCTTCCATAAAGGCGGGTATTGCCACCTGAGATTTTTCTTCAACTCTACTTCTAAAACGTCATGCCCCATACGCTTCAATACTGTTTGGAGGGCATAGGCTTGTAGCACACCGCCATAATTTGAGTTTAATGGTAGCGTTAATATTCCTATCTTCATCGTGTTTTGTATCTTATTCAAAATGAGTCCCGGCATGCTCCCTGCCCCAAGCAGAAAAGTAGCTTAATAAAATTGCTCATGACAGTTTGCATGCCTGAGACTCTATAAGTTATTAATTCATTATTCTATCCTAGACTCTCCATTCGCCCTTCGTAAGCATCCAACCCCTATGACAATACAACTCCATCCCCTGTGTTTACTGGGGATACAGGTTATTTTAAGAAATTGGACGTAAACGGTCACTTTAGGTACATTAAGCCATAAAATAATACTGCGTCCCCACTATATTACAAGTAGTTACACCTTTCTGTTTTTTGAAAAAAGTTATATTGTATCATGCTAACTGAGATTCGAGAGATCCGTGTGGGAAAATTCAACATTCCTCACTCTGCTCTCAAGGATTCTATCACAAACCTTTCGAAGCTCGCCTTGTAGCCACCGTCCATCGGGCAGGGATCGTCGGGATAGGACTTGTGATACTCCTCTTCCATGTTGTCAAGATAGTCCATTATCTGCATCACCTGGTCTTTGGTGCAGTGATGCTTCTTCAGCGAAGAACGAAGAAGGCAGTAGGACTGGGTATGACTGGCATAACCCTCTTAGACATGCTTGACTGAATTCTCATTCATGTGGCCAGCCACCTTTAAGGTGCGTACCACATTGCTACTGCCGCCGAGGATGGTATCCGTCAAAGCGCGCAGTGCCTTTTTGGTTTTTGTAAATCGTGTCATCTCTTAATATATTTAAAAAATTTGAATATCTTTTGTTAAGCTATTATAAAATCATCGCCTTTTTGTACCTATATATGTAGGTACAGGATTCTTGGCGGTCTCAATCTTTTTTCTTAAATTCGCAGCAGCTTTCAAGAACGAGGGCTGAAGCAATCTTAAGTTACCGAATGGTGAACAGCGGGGTGAACACTTGCCCCAAGCATTCACCTTTTCGGCTCAGGGGTGAACCCTAGTAAAAAGAACTTTGTATATACAGCGCATGCTAGAAATATAAGAGTCTCTATTATAATGGGTTATATTGTGTTTTTAACACATTATTAACGCTAAAGGTTGGCATCAGGGTTCACCCTTCACCGACTTCATCGCCAAGTGTTCACCCACACTCTTTCTTAGAGAACGTTGTAAACAACTGATTAGTATATTAACAATCGATAATTAAAAAAAATGAAAAAAGACCCTAACAACAGCATGAATGGGACATCTACGATGCCATCGTACTTCCCTTGTATCAAATCTTCGGAGAGCCATCCACTCGCCGACTGGTTGTATCTCAAGAGCGTGATTACCTCTAGCCCTGAGCTACGAATGATGACTGAGACTTACCGCAAGCGCCTAGCCATCAGCAAGCAGTTTGCCGACCAGTACAAGCCTGAGATGCCTGCCATCATGGTTTCGGCACTCATGAACGGCTACGGCAGACAACTTGCCGACTTCCTCAAACCTACCTACATGTTCCAGCTCGACTTCGACCATGTGAAGAAGGAAGATATGGAGCAGCTTATCCAACTGGTGAGAGGCGACAATCATACGATGGTAGAGTATATCACCGTGAGCGGCAGGGGATTCAGAGTGTTCTGTGCCTACCTTCCTGTAGATGACGACGACATCAGCGTGCTCGAACTCTTCGATGCCGTGCTGCAGAAGGCGATGGCTTACTACACCCAGCTCCTGGGCATTGCTCCCGACAAGCAGTGTGTAGACATCACCCGATGCGCCGGTCTTGCCTACGACCCGGATGCCTATTTCCGTTGGGATGCCGAGCCTTTTGCCTTGGGACCGAAGGATCTGAACCCCCTCTACACGAAGAAGGCATTGCAGGCGAAGTATTCTGCCAGGCGAAACGCCAAGGGAGGTAAGCGAAACAGCAAGGTGAAAGAGGAGGCGAAGTCAAGCGACAAGGGTGCGCCTACCATCGAGGAGGCAGCTTCCCATATCAAGGAACTGCTCGACCTGTGGGGCTATCGGTTCGAGCCTGAGCATCACAACGAGTATGTATGGCACTTTGCCGACATCTGCATCTACTATGGCATCCCGCAGGAAGAAGTTCTGACCTACGCCGACCGTGAGTTTGGCACCAGCTACGAAGATACGGCTTCTGTCATCAAGTCTCGCTACAAGCATCTGAACAAGTTTGGTATCTGGCATTTCTATCGCCATGGCGAGGGGCGCAGCGCCAAGCCATCGGTAAGGGGCATCAAGCAGTGGCTACTCACCCACTATCTGTTCCGCCGAAACGTGCTGACGGGATTTTACGAGGTGGAGAGCCGCTTCGTTTTAGACGGCAAGTATCCTGACTGGGTACGCATCGACGACAATATCGAAAACTCCATCTGGAGCGAAATGGACGAGTCGGGACTGCATCTCTCAGAGAAGACCTTGCACAACATCATCAACAGCGACTTCAGCGAGCCGTTTGACCCCTTGGACGATTACCTGCGCAGTCTGCCGAAATGGAAGAAGGGAGAGGATCCCGACTACATCGACCAGCTCGCCGACCGCATCGAGGTGGAGAACCTGCCCGACAACGAGCATACGCAGAGCCTCTTCCGCTATTTCTTCAAGAAGTGGCTGGTAGCGATGGTAGTGGCATGGGTAACGCTGAAGGTGGTGAACCAGATGATACTCATCTTCGTGGGCAAGGGCGGCATCTTCAAGACCACGTTCTTCCACATGCTGTTGCCCCCACAGTTGCGCCAGTACTTCCTCAACGATTCGACGGGCGCCTATACCGACAAGGACTTCATGGAGGCTTTCAGCAGCAAGGCTCTGCTCTGTCTCGACGAGTTTGAGATGGTATTCGGCAAGAACCTGAGCGCCTTCAAGAGCAACATGACCAAGGTGACATTCTCCATACGCCGACCTTACGACAAGTACCGTTCGGAGATGCCCCACCGCGGATCGCTCTGCGGCACCACCAACAACCAGCAGTTCATCACCGACGAGGAGAACCGCCGCTACTGTCCTTGGCTGGTAAAGAGCATCGAGAGTCCGATAGAGCACCCGATAGACTACGACCACGTGTTTGCCGAGGCAGTGGCACTGGGTCAGGAGGTGATGAGCCATCCTAAGGGCGAGCCCCTGGAGTGGACATACTGGCTGACGAGGGACGACATCGAACTGATGCGCAGTCACAACCGCCTCTTCATGGTAGCCAACTATGCCGAGGAGCAGATACTCCGTTACTACCGGGTGCCGGAGCCAGATACGCCGCTACAGTTCATCAAGTTCCGCTACAGTGCTGAGATACTGGAGAGGATAGGTGTGAACCCTGCCCTTCGCCAGAACCTGAACAACCAGAACATCGGTAACGTGATGAAGCGTCTTGGATTCAAGAAGATTCACAAGAAGAACGGCAACGGCTGGGCAGTGATAGAGAAGGAAGGTAGCGAAATCAACAACGATGCCTTCATCGATCCTAACGATACCGTGGAGGATTAAGTATCATGGTTACGACCACTAAGTATCATGGTTACGATGGCTAAGTATCATATTTACGAAGCATAACCCTAATAGATAACATTCAACATTATTCTTAGTCTCCCACAGATCTCACAGATTTACACAGATAATCTTGTTGCAAACAACAGGTACTCACTATGCCTCATAGCAAATAACTCCGAAGGAGTCGAAATCCGTGAAAATCTGTGAGATCTGTGGGAAAATTCAACATTACAAGAAAATGGATTTACGAAGTTACACCAAGCAGGAGTTAGCCCTGCTCTATTTTCCGGATTCCGACCCGGACGTGGCAAGAGCCCATCTGATGAGATGGATAGTAAGATGCACCCAGCTCTACGAGCAGCTGCAGAAGAGTGGATACAACAAGAGCTGCAAGGAGTTCAATCCTCTGCAAGTATCCTATATTTTCTTCCATTTGGGAGAACCCTGATATTTATCAGTGATAATCGGTGAATATCGGTGAGCAACAATGAGCATCGGTGAGTTGGGAAAATGAAATGTTGTATCTTTGCATTGTGATTCAGAAAGAGTCTCCCACAGATCTCACAGATTTGCACAGATTCTCTTCGTTGCAAGCAACGGTACTCACTAAGGCTCACAGCAAAGACTCCGCGAGGAGTCAAAAATCTGTGAAAATCTGTGAGATCTGTGGGAAAACAAAAACTCCGCGAGGAGAAAATTTCGTGAGATTCGAGAGATTCGTGTTCAAGAATCAGGCACTGCGCAGCGCCCACTCAACATTAACCATTAACACTTAAAAACTTATGTTGCTTTACGTACTAAAACTAAATCAGAACGCCAAGATGCCAGAGGCATACGGCAAGTATTACGCCTATCCAGTCATCACTCAGACGGTAGGTATCGACGGTCTGGCCGAACACATGGCTAGCCACAACACTCCTTTCTCTAAGGGAGCCATCAAGGGCATGATTACCGATATGGTATCGTGCATCAAGGAACTCACCTTGCAAGGTTTCGCTGTGAAGATTGACGACCTCGCCATCTTCTCCATCGGCATCCGCAACAAGGAGGGAGCCGCCTCAGAGAAGGAGTTCACCATCGCCAAGAACATCGAAGGTTTCCGTCTCCGTGCTCGTGGCACCGGTGAGTTTAGCGCCAAGACCATCAACCTCGAAGCTACGCTGAAGAAGGCCTCTGCTCTGTTAGGTGATGGCACCACCCCGGATACCACCCCGGATACGGGGAAGGATACCGGAAAGGATACCCCTGGTGGTGACAACACCGACCAGGGCGGTAGCGGAACCACTGGAGAAGGAGGTGGCGACGGCTTAGAGTAGCCCTACCCTCCTCGCATCTGAAACAAGAGAAAGCGCATCGGCAGGATGCAGTCCGGAGTAATCCGAGGGCACATCAGGAATGAGTTCATCACTCACCATTCAACATTGTCAAATCATCGCCCTGAACGGATACTTGCTCATCCTGCCCGCTTCCTTCTTGGTCTCCCACAGATCTCACGGATATACACAGATAATTCTTCGTTGCAAGCAACGGTCTTATACTCATCAGGTCTCACTGCAAAAAACTCCGAAGGAGTCTATAATCTGTGAAAATCTGTGTAATCTGTGGGAAAATTAAACATTAATCACTAATCACTAACAACAATGAAAAAAGAAACAATCCAGAAAGTCATCAACTTCGTCATCACCGTCCTCACTGCCGTCCTCAGCTCCTTCTGTGTGCAGAGCTGCAAGTGATATTTTAGTTTTCCCACAGATCTCACGGATATACACAGATAATCTTGTTGCAAGCAACAGTTATCACCAAACCTCAATGGAAAACTCCGAAGGAGTCAAAAATCTGTGAAAATCTGTGTAATCTGTGGGAGACAAACATTAACCCTTTAAAATCCATAGAATCCAATGAAAAATCAAAGAAAAATCGATTTGATCGTGGTACATTGCAGTGCCACACGTATTAACCAGGACTTCCCAGTAGAAGCCTTAGAAGCCTGCCACAAGGCCCGTGGTCTCCACTCCATCGGCTACCACTATTACATTACGAAGGATGGCGTGGTCTATCCCTGCCGTCCAGAAAGCGAGGAGGGCGCTCACGCCCGCCACTACAACGCCCATAGCATCGGAATCTGCTACGAGGGTGGTCTCGACGAGAAAGGCAAACCTGCCGACACTCGCACTCCAGCCCAGAAAGCATCTCTGGAAGACCTCCTCTACAGTCTCGTCCTCGACTATCCCGATGCCGAGATTCTAGGTCATCGCGACCTCCCTTGGGTTCGCAAGAGCTGTCCTTGCTTCGATGTCAAGGAATGGCTGAAGGAAATCGACTTCCATCTCTAGAATACCCGAACAGTTCCCAGATATTCGTGTTATTCGAGTTATTCGTGTTCAGAATCATCCCAGCTTGTAAGTTCTAAAAAGCTTATGGGTTGGGATTTTTTCTTTGTTTATTCACATCATTTCCCCAACGCTTTCTTTACCGCCTTTACGCCAGCATCGCCTAAGACTTGCTTTACAGCACCCTTAATCGCTTGTTTAGCAACATACTTAGGATCCACAACAATGTTGCAAAGCATCTCTAGGGCGTTACTTTCATCCTCAGTCTCTGTGAAGACTTCAAACAATATAGGACGGTCTGTTTTATCTGGTGATAAGAACTTATCTATAACCGCCAAGAATTCTTCTTTATTGCTTGCACTAAGGTATTCATATCCCAAATCAGTTGCATAATCCTTTACTAATTTATGAGATTTATTTCCATAATGACCAGCTGCAGCGACATATTCATCAGCCTCTTCTCCCAGGAATGCACAAGGATGACGATAATTTCTGAATTCATTTCCCTTACCATTGTTGATAAGCATAATGCGAACATTATTACCTACATGACGATTACCAACAACATTCATATCATAGAAGAATGCTAAGTCCCCAAATACTCCAATAAACAGTTTTTCGGGATGGACAAAAGACGCTCCCATCATTGTAGAGACACCGCCATCAATACCAAAACCACCTACATTGCATTTTGCCTGAATATCAGCAGGGAGTTTAAAGAAGTTCCAAGAACGAAGACTATGATAAATACCAAAATGGATTTCACTACCTGCAGGAACTTTATCAACCATGTGCTGTGCCATCCAAATATTACTAAATGGCAACTCAGGGATTTGCGCTTTTACACTCTCAATTTCCTGATTCAAACTATCCAAATATTCATGATGAGAAGCTGCTTCCTTAGTATAGTGCTTAAAGAATTCTATCTCTGGCATCATAAATACTCTCCGCAAATTTCCAAAAGTATCACGAAGAGCACCATCAGGGTTAACTCGCCATACATGATTGGCAGAACAAATAAATCCATCACCCGAAACCTCACCTATATGAATACTTAAGTTTGTTTTTGTTAATGGTGATGCCCACTGGTTTTGAGCACAAAGTATTTGTGAATGTACTTCATATTTGCCACGATATCCACTGGTATGATCACAACAAACAATAGCATCATAAGTTGCACAGAATGCATCCACTGCCTGGGTTAACTCCTCAGAAAAATCTGCATGAGAACCTATTCTAACCATGATTTTCCCATCTTGTGGAAGTTCTGGCCATTCCTTTTCAAAAACAGTATGACGATAAATCGCATTTGCGTGTGGCAATTCTTTAACACTAAAATCCTTACTATATCTTGTGTACATATTGATATGTGCAGGGCCACCGCCATTCAATGTCAAAGCCAGCATAGCCTTGTTTGCCTCTATTTCACAATAACGTTCATCTTCAGAATCTTTGACCATAGGTATGGTTACACTTTCCATAGCAATGTCATTGGGAATAGTTCTGCGGTCTATCTGTTGGTCTATCAGATGCCCGATCTTGTGATTGCCACGAGTAGAAGTAATAGCAAGGACTGGCAACTTTCGATAATATGCCTCCGTCAATCCCGGCATATAATTGCGAGAAGCTGTCGCTCCCGTACAGCTGATAGCCACAGGTTCGCCAGTCTCCGCAGCCATGCCACAAGCCAAATAGGCTGCACTTCGTTCATCTACAGATGACCATATCTGAAACCATGGGTCATTTTCGATACTAACCACAAAGGTCATATTGGTAGTTCCAGGTGAAGCTATCACTCGATGAATACCATGAGCCTTCAACAAAGCTATGACGATTTGAACATTCCGTTCATTGGTATATTTAAATTTTGATTCCATGTTTTTAATTTATTTCCAACGTGCATTAATTGTTTTTCCCTCATTGCATACCAATATCTGCCCATTCAAGCAATTTGAGGCATCAGAGAGAAGAAAGGATGCTACTTCTGCAACTTCTTCTGGCAGGTAATAGCGATGAGTAATATTACCAAAACGCAAATCACCATTGGCATCTCCTCCTACCATATCTGATATGGTAACACCGGGAGCAACGGCATTAATTCTGTAACCTTCGTTCACATAACGATAAGCCAGTCCTTGAACCAAACTATTCAATGCAGCTTTCGTCAAGCCATAAGGTCGCTCATCAACTGTCATGCTAGTTTCAGATGAAGTAAAGAGAATTTTCTTAGTTCCTTCTACATGAGTTTCATTACATTTTTCAATGAAAGTCTGGGTTAAGAAGAAGCATCCTTTCAAATTCGTATCAACCTGCGAATCGAACTGTTGAGGTGAAACAGCCAAGAATCCTTCTTCATGAAGTGATATACCAGCATTGTTGACCAAGCAATTAAGACCTCCTAACATTTGATCGGCTTTGTCGATAAACTCCTTAAATGACGTTGTATCCTGAACATCCAAAGGCAGATATTGGCAATTGATTTCTGATGCACTCTGTTTCAATGTCTGTTCATTACGTCCAGCAATTAAGACCTTAGCTCCTTCAGATACGAATTTCTTTGCCATAGCAAATCCCAAGCCTCTACCTCCACCAGTAATGACTATCTTCTTGCCCTTTAAATGTTCGTTTGGGGCAAGATAGTGAATATTGGCATAAATAGGCTTGGCCTCACCATGAAGCAAAAAAGAAATCGTATGCTTCAACTTAGATTTTATTCCCATTATTTCTTTATCTTTTTGGTTATTTCTTTCACCTTATTATATACAAAAGCTCGTTCATTACACTCTAAACCTATAAGCATTACCGATGATAACAGAATCGTCTCTACGATAACAACAGAACTCGCCATTCTAGCAATAATGTTTTCAAACAGATGCCAAGGAATGAAAATTAGTATAATACCTAATGCTAATACCGGCAGAACATACCTCAACATCGAACGTATATAGACATCTAACGGAAGGGAGAACATTTTTCTACCAAGTATCAATTGGGTAATAAATACAATTACCTTAAAGAAGATAAGCAAACCATAAAGTGCTTCAGGAGACATCCCCAACTTTAAGATTACATAAGCACATGCTATATTTACAGCATATATGATAGTCAATGCTATCTCATATATCTTTATCTTTCCATTTGCCAAGATTCCCGTTATCAATCCTGTGGTAAAGCAATCTACAAAGGAATAAAAGAGAATGAGTGAAACAAAGCTACTTGTATGAAGAGGAACTTCTACCAACCATAATCCTAAGAGATCATCTATATTCACAATAATAGGTACTATCAACAGAAGCATGAGAAAAGCAGAAAACTTGGTGCTGCGAATGATGAGTTTATTCATTGACTCATATTCACCGGCTGCATATTGCTTTGTGATTTGTGGTTCTACAGCTGTCATGAAGTTAGTGACAAAGCGATTGACCATCGCATTTACCTGGTTTGCCACACCCTGAGCTGCATTTACAAGTGTTCCACAGAATATGTTTAACAACAAGGTCATCCCCTGGTCTTTGGCCACTACTGCTGCATTGCCCCAAAAGGCCCATCCGATAAAACCAAACATCTTCTTCAGTAAGGTCTTATCCATACAGAAGGAATATCTGCATTCTTCAAACTTTCGCTTACAATATATCCAATAAATAATCTGCGTTGTTAAATTTGCCAAACACAGCAAAAGTGCATAGATCACCAGTCGATCAATAGGTGATACATATAATGCATATACTATGAGTAACTTAATAAACACATCATATAACGTAAAATAGGCATAAATACCCATACGCTCATGCGAGATAATAGACGAAGTGTAGGGTACGTTGATAAGGTTGATTACAAAGGTAGCGATGGAAAATTGCAACACAATATTGGCTGCCCCCATACGTTCAGCAGGAATATTAAGTTTATTGTTCAAAAACCAAATACCCGCAACCTCTGCAATAACAATCATAGCAGCAGCTATCAATAAATGGATATTGACTGCTGTTACGAAAGTCTTTCTCAACTGCTCTCTATCTCCGACACCTAAAGCAAAGGTTAGGAATCGGCTTGTGGCCACAGACATAGCTCCTGTCAAGACAGAGAACATGGTAACCAAACCTCCAACTACATTATAGATACCATAATCTGATGCTCCTAAAGCATCGAGGATGACGCGGCTTGTAAACAAGCCGACAGCCATCATCACAAACATTCGAAAATAGAGAAGAATCGTATTCTTAGCTATACGCTTATTGTTTGAAGCACTATCTAAAGCCATATACGTTCTTATCTCAAATGAGTTATTTTTGCCATCTTCCTCAACACTCTACCTGCAAAATGTTTTGCATGAGAAGGGAGAAGGTAAAGACTAGCCTCTGCATAGGAAGGAATTGGATTGCCATGAGCTATGGCAAAATCTACATTATCCTTGGCATATTCATCTGTATCATATAATAAGCGACACTCACACTTGTATTTATAACTTATCTTTTTATATTTCTCAATATCGAATACCTTTGAAAATGCCTCCAACTTATCCAACGACTCCAAAGTAATCAATGTTCTCAAACACTTAGAGCAGATAGAACAGTTCTGAGCAGAAAGATAATCATCAGCATGATCAACACATACATTCAAATATTGGTGTGCAGGTGGATAATCTGCAATCAACTCTGTCTTCTGTGTTCTGCTATATTGATTACCATCATCAATAATCTCTGTACATTCAGTAGAGAGCAGCGTATTGACATATACATCATAGAAGGTCACTTCCATATACTCTGTTCTCTTAGAGAAAGGGAAATACATCAATTCCCAATATGAATTGGAACCAGATGCAAAATACTTGGATACCTTTCTCTGGAACAACAGAATAGCTGATGCACGCAGGAATGCTCCCGCCTGATATTCCCATGGCTTCAAATAGAAATCAAACAAGTTGGAATCTACTCCGATATAAGGTAAGCCTTTGCTTTCTGGGAATGATTTCAGATAGTTAAAACGTTTCAGGAAACGCTGGCGGGCAATCTCACCGCCTCCACCATGTGAACCAACATTGAAAAAGAACAATGATGATATCTTATAGTTTTCATCAGTTTCCCTTTCTAAATGGTCATAAATGGTAGAGAAGGAATCTACTCCTGCCGAGAATCCCGTACCCACATTTTTTGCTATTTGCTGTGGGTTTGAAAAACCCTGAACCTTTACATTTGCCTTTCTGAACTCTGGATGAAAAGCTAGTATGATGTCTTGAACATAGTTCTTTACATTGAAGAACAAACGTTCTGAAACATTGCCTTCAAGTATAATGTCCTCTTTATAATACATTGCAGGATACAAAGCTGCAATTAAGAAAGAGTCATATACATCAGTATTTAACCAGTCTTCATATTCTTGATGAACAGAATACCAAACGGTCTTAACATCTGTGAACTTAGCTTCCATATCGCAAATCAAGTATGACATACCCTCTTTGCGCTCTATTCTCAAATTGTATATCTTCATCGCCATGCCTCCTGTTTATTGTTTATCACTTGTTTGTTATAACACAAACAGAAAGCACAAGGATATTGGTAAAAATTATCGGTATTTACCCCCCCCATTTTAGTTAGCAACTCTTTCATTTTAAGATATTTATCCTTTATATTATTATTTATATTTTTGTTATTTATTTTACCTACAATGAACTTACGTTCATTTTTAGTTAAACCTATACTGTATTCTACGACAGCCGTAACTATAGTACTAACCAAACAAAGCAATATCAATCTCATCCAGCCTTCCTGCATAGAATAACGTATCATCATTGGTATAATAAAACAGATTATCATGACAGGCAATACTCGATATAAAACTTCACGAACATACATCATCACAGGAAGTTTCACCATATCTTTCAAGAGGTATAGTCGTACTCCAAGTAAGACTGTATAAATGATAAAGTATAGAACATAAGCGATTTCAGGTTGGAATCCTAATTGAAATGCAATCCATGAGAATGGAAACACTAGACATCCTATTGTTGTAACTATGATTTGGTATCTTTTTATATTACCTGTTGCAAACATCGAAGTCACCAAAGAATTAGCAAGGACCGTATCTACAAAGGATGAAATAATAATTAATTGTAGAAATATCGCAGCATACTCCGGGACCGTTTTTAGCCATATTGTTAGAATACTCTGCGTTTCCAACAAGATTGGTATCGCAAAAAACAGCATTAAAAACGCAGAGAACTTTGCACTACGACATACAAGCTTATGCATATAAGCCAAATCACCTTGAGCATACGACTTAGTAATCTGAGGATTGACTGCTGTGGTGAAGTTATTAACAAATTGTTTCAAGGCTGCATCAACTTGTGTTGCTATGCCTCGTGCTGCATTTACAGCGACACCAAAATACAGGTTCATGAGAATATTTACACCTTGCGTATTAAGCATATAAGCACCATTACCCAAGAAATTCCATCCAGCAAATCCTGTCATCTCTTTCAAAATCGGTTTGTCGAAGACAAAATGATAAGTACATTCTTCAAAATGGCGTTTACAATAATAGCCATAAATGAATCGGATAACAGCTCCCACTAAGAGTAATAAAACAGCATAGGTTTCCAATCTATCGAAGGGCGAAATCATAAGCATATAAACAATGATCAATTTCAATGAGACTTCAACGACACTGATGTAAGCAAATGCTGACATTTTTTCATGAGCAATAATCGCTGCATTGTAAGGTACACTCAAAAGATTGAGCACAAATGTGAGTATTGCACATTGGAATACCCAATTGGCAGCAACCATTCTATCAGCTGGTATATTCATCTTAGCATTTAAGAACCAGATACCAACGGCTTCGGCAATAATGATTATCAATACAGACATTCCTAGCTGTATATTTACACCTGTAGAGAAAATCGTCTTTAGCCTTTCTATGTTACCTTTGCCTAATTCGAATGTAATAAAGCGACTGATAGATGATGAGAGAGAACCACTAAGTACAGAGAACATGGTTACGATTCCTCCAACCACATTATTAATACCATAATCCTCAACACCAAGTGTGTTCAATATCACTCGTGATGTAAAAAGACTTACAGCCATTGTAAAGAGCATTCGCACATACAACAGCAATGTATTTTTCGCTATTCGTTTGTTATTGTCTGATGTTTGATTTGACATATATTACTTTCCAAATTCTTTAATTCTCTGTTCTTCTTTCAATGAGCAAACTAGCAGCAGTCCATTCTTCTCGGCTACGATATCGCCATCCAAAGCCTTGAACTACCACCTTGCATTCATACAAACGGCTGCCAATGCCACCGGCCATGATTATGATATGTATGTTGGTGTATAAATCTTGTTCTTTAAATAATAAAGGTTTCTAAAATCATCCCGTCCCTCTTTGTTGATAAAGCGAGCTGCACTCGGCAATTTGAAAACGAGTTTTCATTGCGCTCATTGGCATTGCTTTTTCCCATTAAAAAAGGCTTTTTTCTACCTCTCCGTCTCTCCTGCAAGGAGAGCTCCACCTTTCTCACCAAGGCTCTGCTATAGCGCCGCCAGAGTTTTAGTATCGTCAGCGGAGCCTGTGCCCACAAGGGGCTGCCGATGAGAGTTTAACGCAATAGAATTGCGATTGTTTATCGGCTGGCGCATCATAGTAATCTACCACTATCACGTAATCGTTTCTTCATTCCTTGCAATGCACATTCTGCCCAAAGCTTATAGTCTTTCTTCATCGCTTCCTTCTCCTCTTCAGAGAAATCAGAATGCTCGATTTGAAACTCTACATACTTCTCAGCTGAATGCTTTGCATTATCAAGTTCTGCCTCTGAAACCTTTGCAGTTGTCATCCGCTCACCTATAATGGCACAGATATACCCCTCAACAAAGGCTGTAATGTAATCTTGGTTATTTCGATGTATCATAATAAACAAAATAGAATTAGTTCTTAGATTGCTTAATCATATTTGTCACGGCCATATTCAAATCTTGATGCAAATCTTTTTCATTCCACTTCTGCCAAAACTTTACCGTTTGACTCGATGGTACAATGGTTGGATGGTCGATTTTTATCCTTGAAGGAAGCAAAATGGCATCTCCAACCACGATGGCTTCGGCTATATCCAAAAGTGATAAGTTGTCGGCAATATTTCCCAAATTGTCTGGCAACAAACGTTTAATGACATTCTGGTCTTCAACATTTGTAAGACGCAAGCTTATGAAATTATTGCATTGACTCAAAACCGTTCTGTTCACTTCAGATGGTCGTTGACTGATAATAACCAAGCCAACACCATATTTTCTGCCTTCTTTGGCAATTCGTTCAAAACTCTTCAAGCCAATCTCAGCAACAGAGTCTCTTGATTCCATCTGTTGCACATATAAATGTGCCTCATCACATAATAAAGCAATGGGATGGCGCAGATTACTGTCACTCCATTGTTGAACAGTAAATACAAGACGAGCGACCAAACCTATAACCAAAGGAAGTACATCTGATGGAACTTCGGAAAAATCAATAACTTTTATTCTGTTTTTAGTTGTATCATCTTTTCCCATCAATGTCGTGCAGAAGTTGTTCAGCCAATCTAATGATAGCTCTTCTGCTGACATGTGGAACATAAATCCCATACGTTTATCATCCAGTTTATTCTGAAGACGCTGATTGAAGCGAGTGAGCTTTCCATTGAATGGACCAGCTTTATCAGAACCCGCCTTTGCTCCAGGCACCCTTTCTTCATCCAATTTTGTGAGATTTTGAAGAACGACATCCAATTTATACGGGATAGGACTATCCAGAGTTATCTTTCCCTTTAAAGACGTTTCTTTCACTGTCTCTTCTTTTTGAGAAAGTATCTCTTTAGACAAAAGCATAGCCTGATTGGGCGCATTCTGGTCACTACGATCTAACAGTAATGCTTGCATTTCTTCATAAGTGAGCAGCCAATAAGGAATCATCAAAATACCTTTGCTCAATTTATCAGACTCATCAAGATCTGAAGGCGTTGCGATTTTATAATGAGCAATGCCTTCCTTCTTGAAGGAATCTGTAGAATATTCTCCATGTATATCAAATAGAACAGCATTTGCATTTGGTAAATCTGCCATCTGCTCAACAATACGTGCTACACAATACGATTTTCCACTACCAGTAGAACCTACGATAGCCGCATGACGCTGAAACAATCTATCTCCATCCAAATAGGCACTGGACTTTTCATCCATCGTATAAAGACCTATTTTTAAAGGATTTACCACACTTGCAGCATCAGTAGAAATACATTGCATCAAAGCCGTAAGCCTATCTCCTTCTATTTTATAACAAGAAGCATCAATAGAAGGAACTGCACTGACATTTCTACGGAAAAGATTGAATTTTATACCTTCATGGTCTATGAATTCTCCGATGAAAACAATCTTGATAACATTAAGCGACATTTGTTCAAGTGCTGCGCTTTCTTCATCTTCCTCAGTCTTATCTATAGAAGCTGACTTACGAAATATCTTCATAATCATTGCTATAATATGTCGCCCTGGACGAGGACTTTTTATAGCTAACAATTGATTGATTTGCAACTGAGAAAGCACTGAGTCATCTGTTACAACTACTGTTGCTGTTCCTGTATCAACAGCGTTCACTTGCCCTATACTCTCTTTTACGCCATATTTTAATAAAGATTCATTTGCCATAATCATCAACTATTTTATAATGGTACAAAACTCTTTTAAACGCCAATATTCCTTATCGGGTATTGACAATTTATCATCTTTGGTCTCTATAATGCACCCATTTGCGTCATTACTATATATCGCAATAAAATTGTGTTTAGCATCCATCACATTTTTACGAATAGAGTCAACAATCTCTTTTGTTACAATAATTATTGGAAGACCATTTTTTGAAGCCTTATTCAACAAGACAGGCTGGACATGCTCATCGTTAAAGCCATAACCTATACAAAGAAAACCTTTGGCTTTTGTGAAACACTCATCTACCTTGCTTAACAATTCTCGATGAGGCGGTTGCTGCGTTTTTTCATATTTGTTATTGCCAGGAGTAATAATGCAAGGGGTATATCCTGCAGGAATCTCTAACATATTCGGAAAACAATAAGTAACATTGTCCTTCTTAAACCAATCCAAAGAACCATGTACTTTCCAAATATTCACCTTTCCGGTATAAGATTCTTTTAGCCGTGTTGGACATCCATCCAAATTTACTTTTAATTGCCCCAAATAGTTGGAGGCAAAACCAGTGTTAAGATAGGCTTCACTCTGAGAAACTGCATATTCTGCAATTTTATCATAATTGGTTGAAACTACATTCAACTCGACGCCTTCCCGATTATAGATAAGGTAATCAAAAAGTTCTTTCAAATCAATAGACTCACCAGATATTGCTTGCTTATAGACCTCAATATCTTGCTTCACTATCATTTTCCAAACATTAATGACAATATCTTTCTCTACTTCTTCAGTAACCTTTGCTTCCAACAATGCATCTTCCAAGCCTTTCCCCCCTTCTAATAATGAGAGAAAGCGATTTACGCATTCTTTAGACGATTCAGAGACATAACTCTTCGAACTAAAATAATCTTTCAACATAGTGGCAAGACTCGACATTGAAGCAATTCCATACGAAATCGAAGCTCCGCTACCCAATACTATCACTGGAGGTGTTGGGGCTGAAACAATATCTTGGATTTGTTTGAATACACTATCTATAGTCATAATTATATGATTTTTTAGATGACATTTGGTTATAAAGCATGTTTTTAAACATTTATTTCACCTTTCTCATAGAAGAATTCTTACCGAATTGAATCTCTGCAAAATATTGCTATATAATACTCAGAACCTTTATTTGGGTGCTCCATAATTAGCCTCAAAGAGGTTATAAAATGCCATGGTCGTATCATATACCACATACAAGAAATAGAACAAAGAGAAGAAAGTCATCATATCAACAATCAATCGAGAGTAAGTCGATATAATACTTACAAGTTCATGTATATCTGGTATTTTTATGTTCAACAGTTCAAATGCCAAGAAATCAAAAGCTATAATAACAAACATGATTTTAATATTTCGTCGTAATGAACCTATGCAACTTGTAATGTCAACATCATGCTTATCTTTCATCTTTGCTAATTGTGCCACAATTAGGTTTGTCAATGTTGTATATAGGGTAGTCAATGTTATCAGTAATGCTAATAAATTGCCACTCAATTTATACAAAAAATCAGAATCTTCGTCAGCTATGAATGACAACAAGCCAACAATAAAAGAAAGCAGGATGTAACCGAAATATCGGAAGATTGCACATTTCATCGCAATAGCTTATTGAATATTTCACAAACTTTTTCGTAACCTTTTTGAAAAAGATTGCCAGAAAGAACTGTCACTATATCATTTAATTCAATGGTTCTCTCCGTCTTTCCTACAGAAATCATAGACTTTGAGCCATTTAGCCTAACTTTTATTTCATCTCCACTATCTGCGCCTGTCTCAGCAAGATTCACCATGTCTTTATCTGTCTGAAGTATTTCCAATGCTTTTCCTGACTCTGCCTCAAACTCTAACGCCGAAGTCGAACATTTGTTGCTTTTGGACATGATTTTAATCATCTCCTTAACATTTGTATTTAAAGTCGGCAAATTTGGATAGGAAAAAATGAATCGAATTTTATTGATTTTTCCCGAGTTAGCTGTTACGACATTCCAAAAGTCCTTGGTAGCATACATCTTTTGAATATTGATATGCAAACCTTCGTTTCTTAGAATTTCGCCAAAGGTGTGCTGTAAGATTTTACTAACAGTATCTGTATCTTCAAAGGCACCAGATTTCTCTATTGCTATAAATTGACAGTCTTTTCTATTGTCAACTATGACTATACTGCTGGGGTTATATGTAATTTCTTGCTTGACAAAATGACTTTCCAAACGAGTTTTTCGGGTATTTGCCAAACGAAACACACTAATGCCTCCTTGGTTATATATCAACAAATGCCCAAATCTTCGCTTTCTTGAATTTCGGAAGTAATCGGACTTTTCTATTTTTAGAATATCACTGAAGATATCTTGCTTCTTATCCATCAGTTCTTCGTCTGACAAATCAACATTCATGTTGCCAGACAAAGAAGGCTCCCTATCTTTAATTGGAGCAAATTGGTATCGATATAAAACAAATGTGCTCATGACAATTCTGTAAATATGGCTATTGGATCTATTATGCATTCATTTTCTGAACGACCATTAAACTGCATTTCAAGATTTGCTATTGTTTCGTTCATTCCTTGAGCAGCAGTTTTCATGTCAACCCCATGTAATTCTGGAATTTCCGGCTTAGGATTTCCTGCTTGCGTTACGATACCAATAACTGTGAATTCTTTCTCGGTAATACGAGAATATTTTGAAACAAGAACGTTTCCTTTTTCTTTGAAACATTGTGGATTCGCAACAACAGAAAAATTGAGGGATGATTCTGATAAAATAACTCGCACCTCAAAGCTTCCTTGGAATCCGAAATTCATAACTGTTGATAAATTCTTTATGTATTTATCATCTAATACTAAGCCTTGTTGCTTTAATTGTTCTTCTATCATTTTCTCTACACTCTTTAGAATCTGTTGCTTTTTATTTCGCTGTTCACGATCTTTAGTGACTTTAATGTCTTGTTTAAATTGACTTTTTAGTTGCTCATTTGCCATATATTGTAAGCTCCCTATTGCACGTCCTATATTATTGAAATTTTCTATAATATATTGCATTCGAGCATAATCACAGAAGACTATCTTTCCACGAATTCTTACAAACCCCTTATCAAGTAAATCACTCAAAACATCCGTAGACTTAATATCATACAACAAAGAGCGTTCTTCCAATTCTTTTTCAAATAGATTGAAAGCAAAATCATGAAGATAGCACATTTCAGATTTTCCTTTTGACTGAGACATCATGTCTGCCATAAACCTTCCTGACAAAAAGTTTCCTTTTTGCTGCTGCTCTTCATTAAAGCTCTCTGTCTCTTTTTTCAAAATGTATTGCGTCATTCCCTCGAATAGCTGTGAAGAAATGGAATACATTTTATCTTCATCAAGATAGATGAATGATTTTATATGTAGTGTTTTATTTTTTTCCATTTTAAAATTTTGTTTTCCTCAACTCCTTCTCCTTAAGATAACCACCGATATTCTTCTTTCGGTAACGTATTATCGAAATAATAATATTAGTCATCCCTATTATAAAAATAAAAACGACTATGCCTATATACAACATACTCAAATTATCCATATACTATTCAGTGCTGAGTTTTACAATTAATTTATAACTGAATCCTAAAGACAAAAAACATAACAAAACTGACGTAATATTTAATGCTATAGGATTTAATATCTGTACATTTGAGTTTTCTGCGACATACAGACACCCCAAATTTATACTGAGAAATATCAATATTAGTATTGACCAAAACTGCTTTGATAGTTTTTCTTTTTTGCTATTTTCGTCATTCTCTTTCATATTAATCATTTCATTAATGTTTGAAAGATTTAGAGTCAAACCGAAAAACACAAAATCTATCGCTGAAAAATACATTTTCCATGTTGAATTTATCATAAACAAAGCTGTTAATGCCCTGATAATTATTGGCAATGCTCCAACTATGGCTGTATAATATACCCAATTTTGTTTTTTCATATCCTTAGAAAGTATATCACCATTACAGCGTCCCCACTATTTTACAAGTAGTTACACGTATCTGTTTTTTGAAAAAAGTTATATTTTGTTCCTCATTGCAGTATCGCTCTGCACTTGTCATTTTTCTAAAATCATCCCGTCCTTCTTTACCATTAAAGAAGGCTCCACCTTTCTCACCAAGCCTCTCTTCCCTCAGGGACGAGAGGATGTAACCGCCCTCCGGTGCTCGGAACCGCTACGCTATAAGGTTGGCGGGGCATCAAAGCCCTCGCCATGTTGTGCGGGATGGGACCGCCAGGCTAATGTTCGGGTTTCACCATAAACATATTAACAGTATTGTTGAATTCTGACACGTAATCTACAAAATGCGGATTATCTTTTCTTAGAATCATTGCTGCGTAATTATCTACTCCTTCTAAGTCTTGGATATTAGCAACCATAATGACATATTGTTCTTTGTCATTAGCATAAGCAAACCAAGAATCAAACAGGCGATTTCGCATAGCTTGCTTTCTATCGCCCGTTTCACATATATAAAGGAGAGCAAACTCGTTTGTCTCAAAGAAATTGTCTATGATAGCAATTACGGTATCTCGTACCTTCATATCACGAGGCGAACGTTGCTTGTTCACATTCGTGATATTAAACATGTATGCCTCGCCATGCTCCAGCAAGTCATCAAGATCAAAGCTAATAGCAATCTCAACGCTATAATCTGTTACGAAACGGTAAGTATTTGGATTTACCATCATAACATCATACGGTGAAGAGGCATTGATTGTTTTCAAAGACAACTGTTTCATGTCACCAAACATTTACAAACTTTGGCTCTTCTCCTGTACGAGCTAAATAATCCTGACGGAGCATCTGCTCTAACTCTGCCATACGCTTTCTTTTTCTTTCCTTTGATGCCATGAATCTTTTCATCGCAGCATCACGCTTTTCCCAAAATTCTTTATTCAATATTTCCATAAAACCTCCTATTTTTTTAATTCAGTGCAAATATAAGGGTTTTTGATGAAACTACCAAATTTTGGGGGAGTTTTTTCAACTCAGACCAATTACTTGTAGAGATCTACGGTGATATCGAATGGTGAAGCGAAATCTTTC
>ERZ772865.1154-NODE-1154-length-27715-cov-37.815510_pt1 | contig 27715 bp, 20 predicted proteins | sample MGYA00512133_ERZ772865 | MGnify/ENA primary metagenome ERZ772865 (study PRJEB29015, sample SAMEA2737722) | human gut metagenome | biome: human gut; feature: human-associated habitat; material: faeces | place: China | collected 2012 ...
TGCAGAAGAGAACGGCAGCAATCGAAGAATTGCTTAAGGAATATCTTCCGGCGGAGGAAGGATACCAGAAGACCGTTATTGAAGCTATGAATTACAGCCTTATGGCAGGCGGAAAGCGTCTGCGTCCCATGCTGATGCAGGAGACCTATAAGATGTTCGGCGGCGACGGTGATATTATAGAGCCTTTTATGGTGGCGATCGAGATGATCCATACATATTCTCTGGTACACGATGATCTGCCGGCCATGGATAATGACGAGTACCGCAGAGGCCGCAAGACCACCTGGTCTGTGTACGGTGACGGTATGGGAGTCCTGGCAGGAGACGGACTGCTCAATTATGCCTTTGAGACTGCATTTCGTGCTTTTCCGGCATGCACCTCGGGAGAACCGGTAGATCCGAATTACCCGAGAGTGGCGGCAGCACTGAATATTTTAGCCCGCAAGGCAGGAATCTATGGGATGATCGGCGGCCAGAACGCAGACATTGAAGCGGAGAAACAGGCAGAACCTCTGACCACAGAACAGATCCTGTTCATCCATGCCAACAAGACGGCAGCCCTGATCCAGTCGGCCATGACTATCGGAGCTACGCTGGCAGGGGCAACCGATGAAGAGATTGCGGCATTGGAACTGTGTGCCTACAATGTCGGCATTGCATTCCAGATCCAGGATGACATTCTGGATGTGATAGGGGACAGCAAGGAGCTGGGAAAAGCTACCGGAAGTGATGCACAGAATCATAAGCAGACCTATGTGACTTTACACGGACTGGAAGAATCCGGCAGAGAAGTGGAACGGCTGACCGGGGAAGCGGTAGCAATTCTGGACAGCTTTTCGGGAGAACATGAATTCCTGAAGGAGCTGTTGCTGCACCTGGTCCATAGAACGAAATAGCAGAGGAAAAGCCAATGTTACTGGATAAGATCGAGAAAGCAAACGATATCAAAAAAATAGATAAATCAGACTATGGGGAACTGGCGGAGGAGATTCGGCAGTTCCTGATCGAAAAGATCAGTGTGACCGGGGGACATCTGGGTTCGAACCTGGGAGCGGTGGAACTGACCATGGCACTTCATCTTGCTCTGAATCTCCCGGAGGACAAGATCATCTGGGATGTAGGTCATCAGTCTTATACCCACAAAATATTAACGGGCCGCAAGGACGGTTTCGATGTCTTACGCCAGTTCCATGGCATGAGTGGGTTCCCCAAGAGAAAAGAAAGTGATTATGACGCATTTGATACCGGACACAGTTCTACCTCCATATCCGCAGGACTGGGACTGGTGAAGGCAAGAGATCTCAAAGGGGAGAAGACCACCATTGTATCCGTGATCGGAGACGGCTCTCTGACAGGAGGCATGGCTTACGAGGCCTTGAACAATGCAGCCAAACTGGAGACGAACTTTATTGTGGTATTAAACGACAACAATATGTCCATCTCCGAAAATGTGGGCGGTGTTTCCAAATATCTGAACAATATCCGTACGGCGACCGGCTATCTGGATTTGAAAGAGGGCATATACAACGCTCTCAAGAGAAAACCCGGTGGCGACGGTATTGTCAACAGTATCCGCCGGGCCAAGAGCAGCTTCAAACAGCTGGTGATCCCCGGGATGTTTTTTGAGGATATGGGAGTGACTTACTTAGGCCCGGTAGACGGACATGATATCGAAGGCCTGATCAAGGTCATTGAGGAAGCCAAGAGAGTCAAGGGAGCTGTGCTGGTGCATGTGATTACCCAGAAGGGCAAGGGCTATGGACCGGCGGAGAAACATCCCGCCAGATTCCACGGGGCAGAGCCTTTTGACATCGAGACGGGAATTCCTTCCCATCCCCGCACCGTGGCCAATTATACGGATGTGTTTTCCACTGTTATGTGCAAGCTGGGCCAGCGGGACGAACGGGTAGTGGCTATTACGGCAGCCATGCCGGACGGCACCGGCTTAAAGCGCTTCCGGAATATGTACCCGGACCGGTTCTTTGATGTGGGAATTGCGGAGGAACATGCGGTGACCTTCGCAGCAGGACTGGCAGCAGGAGGCATGAAACCTATTGTTGCGGTGTATTCTTCATTTTTACAGAGAGCCTACGATCAGATCCTGCATGATGTGTGTATTCAGAATCTGCCGGTAGTGTTTGCTATAGATCGTGCAGGGCTGGTGGGGAGTGACGGTGAGACCCATCAGGGTATTTTTGATTATACCTATCTGTCGGGAATTCCCAATATGCATATCTGTGCGCCGAAGAACAAATGGGAATTATCGGATATGATGAAGTTTGCCGTGGCACTGGATGCGCCCATTGCGGTGCGATATCCCAGAGGAACGGCTTATGCCGGACTTGCCGAACACCGTGCCCCCATTGAACTGGGCAAGGCGGAGTGGATCGCAAGAGAGGGCGGTATCGCATTGTTTGCCGTAGGCAGTATGGTAAAGACAGCGGAGGAAGTCCAGAAGCTTCTGCATGAAAAGGGTTACAAGGCAAGTATCATCAATGCCAGATTTATCAAGCCCATTGACAAAGAGGCAGTACTTTCGGCCTGCGAAGATCATGAGATGATTGTGACCATGGAAGAAAATGTCCAAAGCGGAGGATTCGGAGAAAAGGTGTTGGATTGTCTGAATGACCACGAGAAACGGATCAAATGTGTCATGGCAGCTATTCCCGATGCTTATGTGGAACATGGAAATGTAGAGCTTTTGAAAAAGGAGATCGGATTGGATGCGGAAAGCATCACGGAGAAAATTCTGGAAAGATTATAAATAATTAGGAGACGAAGATGAAAGAACGACTGGATGTGATTCTGGTAGAGCAGGGGTATGCTCCTTCCAGGGAAAAGGCAAAAGCCATCATAATGTCCGGCAATGTCTATGTCAACGGACAGAAGGAAGACAAGGCCGGCACCGGATTTGATGTCAGCAAGATCAAACTGGAAGTCAGAAATCATACCATGAAATATGTCAGCCGCGGAGGCCTGAAGCTGGAAAAGGCAATGGAACAGTGGGGATTTCTGCTGGACGGCATGATCTGCATGGATATCGGTGCATCTACCGGAGGCTTCACGGACTGCATGCTCCAGAACGGAGCCACGAAGGTGTATTCCGTGGACGTGGGACAGGGGCAGTTAGCCTGGAAACTGCGGAATGATGAGCGGGTGGTATGCATGGAACAGACCAATTTCCGTTATGTGACCCCGGAGGATATCCCGGATGCTCTGGATTTCGCCAGCGTGGATGTGTCCTTTATTTCTCTGACCAAGATTTTGATCCCGGCGAGAAATCTGTTAAAGACCGGCGGACAGATGGTGTGTCTGATCAAGCCCCAGTTCGAGGCCGGCAGAGGCAAGGTGGGCAAGAACGGTGTGGTGAGAGAGCCTCAGATCCACGAGGAAGTGATCCGCAAGATCATCGACTATGCGGACAGCATCGGTTTCGAAGTACTGCATCTGGAATATTCCCCCATCAAGGGACCGGAGGGCAATATCGAATATCTGCTGCATATCCGTAAGCCGGAGGAGATCTCTGAAGAAAAGCTGGCGCTGACCGAGCATGAAGCGGAGAGCGCCTTACAGACTATTATAGAGGAAAAGACCGGACTGTCCTATACCCCTGAATGGGATGCCGTAATCAAAGGTATCGTAGACAACTCTCATACCCTGTAACAGACAAGGAGTGCGAAGCTATGAAGCATTTTCTGATATATACCAACAAGCATAAGGATCAGAAGCTTGCGACCACGAAACGGATCCAGAATTATCTGGAAACCAAAGGCTGTACGGTGAAATTAAAGGTCAAGGAATCCGACTGGAAGGAAGAAGCGGATTCCGTGGCGGAAGAGGAAGCAACGGACATTCCGTTAGATGTGGACTGCATGATCGTATTGGGCGGCGACGGCACGGTGCTGCAGGCAGCCAGAGAGACGAAGAAGATCCTTGTCCCCATCATCGGAGTGAATCTGGGAACCGTAGGTTATATGACGGAGATCGAACTGTCTGGATTAGAGGAATCCCTGGACCGCCTGATCCGGGATGATTTTAAGAAAGAACGCAGAATGATGTTAAACGGTAAAGTCTGCTGTGCGGATGGAACCGTGTCGGAAGGCTGGGCTTTGAATGACATCGTCATTTCCCGAAGCGGATCCCTGCAGATCATAGAATTCAACATCTATGTCAACGGACAGCTTCTGAATCATTACAAGGCAGATGGAATGATCGTGACTACACCGACAGGATCCACGGGATATAATCTGTCGGCGGGCGGGCCGCTGGTGGAGCCCAAGGCGAAACTGATCACCCTGACACCGATCTGCCCCCACAGCCTGAACCAGAGAAGCATTATCCTGTCCCCGGAAGATGAGATCGTTATAGAGATTCCCGGTGGCAGAGAGGGCAAAAGCCAGACCGTGGAAGCCAATTATGACGGCAGCCACAAAGTGACCATGTGTACCGGAGACCGGATCCGTATTGTGCAGTCGGAGAAGATCACCGAGTTTATTCAGTTGAATCAGGTAAGCTTCCTGGATGTATTGCATCGGAAAATGAGAGATTCCTGACGAATTGTTGTGAGAAAGGCATGAGGTCAAGATGAAGAAAACAAGACATCGCAAGATCGTGGAGATTATAGAAAAAAGAGATGTGGAGACCCAGGAGGAACTGGCGGGCTATCTGAAGGAAGCCGGTTTTGCTGTGACACAGGCTACCGTATCCAGAGATATCAGAGAACTGAAGCTGTCCAAAGTACCCACCGGTGGCGGCAAACAGAAATACGTCATTTTAAAACAGGATGACAGTCATATGGGAGATAAATACATCCGCGTCCTCAGAGACGGTTTTATCTCCATGGATATGGCACAGAATATTCTGGTGATCAAGACCGTATCCGGCATGGCCATGGCAGTGGCGGCGGCACTGGATGCCCTGAAATTCTCCGAAGTGGTGGGATGTATCGCCGGAGATGATACGATCATGGTGGCAGTGCGGACCGTGGAAGATACCCAGATCCTTATGGACAAGATCCATCTGATGATAGAAAGGTAAGACAGGGGGAAATACATGCTTCGTAGTTTACGCGTGAAAAATCTGGCTCTTATCCGGGAGACAGAGGTAGAGTTCGGAGAAGGACTGAATATACTGACCGGTGAGACCGGTGCCGGTAAATCATTACTCATTGGATCAGTGAATCTGGCACTGGGAGGAAAGTTCGAGAAAGACATGCTCAGACGGGGAGAAGAGAACGGTCTGGTGGAACTGGTCTTCGACTGCGAGGAAGAAAGGCTGGCGGAAAAATTAAAGAGCATGGATCTGGAACCTTCGGAAGACGGAACCGTGATCCTGAGCCGAAAACTTTCCTCCGGGAAAAGCATCTGCCGCATCAATGGAGAGACCGTGACGGCAAAGCAGGTGAAGGAACTTTCGGAGCTGCTGATCGATATTCACGGACAACATGAGCACCAGTCTCTGCTAAACAAGAAAAAACATATGGAGATCCTGGATGCCTATGCGGGAGCGGAATTTGCAGAATGCGCAGGGCGGGTGGCTGCACTTTATCATGAGTGTACTGCCCTGGAGAAAAAGATCACAGAGGAAACTCTGGATGATACCTCCAGAAGCAGAGAACAGTCTCTGGCGGAATTTGAACAAAAGGAGATCGCGGATGCTTCCCTGCAGCCCGGAGAAGATGAGGAACTGGAACAGGCGTACCGCAAAATGTCCAACAGCCGAAAAATTGCGGAAAGCCTGGCGGAGAGCTATCAACTCAGTGGCAATGATGCGGAAGACGGTGCCGGGAATTCTTTGAGCAGGGCACTGCGGGCATTGCGTAGTGTGACCATGTATGATCCTGCACTGGAACAGATGGAGGAACAGCTGGCAGAGGTGGAAAGTCTTTTGTCAGATTACAATCATGATGTCTCCGAATATATGTCGGATCTGGAATTTGATGAAGAGGATTTTCGCAGTACAGAGGATCGTCTGAATACCATCAATCACCTCAAGGGAAAATACGGCAACACGATCGAAGAGATCCTGCGGTACAAAGAGGAAAAAGAAGCTTATCTGGAAAAACTGGCGGATTATGATGCCTATATGCAGAAATTGAACGCCGAGTGGGAGGAAAAGCAGGCGTTACTGAAGAAAGCCTGTGAAGAACTGTCTGAGATCCGCAGAAAAAACGCAGCGGTACTGACGCAGAAATTGAAAGATGCGCTGATAGGTCTCAATTTCCTGACGGTGGAATTTGACATCGCAGTCAGACCCGGTCAGGCCATTACAACAAAAGGCTATGATGATGTGGAATTCCTGATTTCCACCAATCCCGGAGAAAGTCTGAAACCTTTGAACCAGGTGGCCAGTGGCGGTGAACTGTCCCGGGTGATGCTGGCGATCAAAACGGTACTGGCAGGGAAAGATGCCATTGATACATTGATCTTTGATGAGATCGATACCGGTATCAGCGGCAGAACCGCATGGAAAGTAGCGGAGCAGCTGAGTATTCTGGCAGGAGCCCATCAGGTCATCTGTATCACTCATCTGCCTCAGATCGCAGCCATGGCGGATGTGCATTTCATTATTGAAAAGAGCAGTACCGATGATATGACCATTACGGACATTCACAAGGTGGCAGAAGAGGAAAGTCTGGCGGAGCTGGCAAGACTGTTAGGCAGTGATGCACTGACGGAAGCGGCGCTTTCCAATGCAAAGGAAATGAAAGAACAGGCGAACGGGTTTAAAGAAGCCAGATAAGGGAAATGCTATAGTGAAAGAAACATTGAAAAAGGATGAAGAAGTATTTCATCCTTTTATTTTGTGCAAATTCAACCAAAATAAAGCACCATATTTGTGAATTAAATTGATTGAATTTGACTGAATATGAAGATATAATATCATCATAAGAACAAGAAAGATGACAGACAGGAGGGATAGAAATGATTTGTACCGTGACCTTCAATCCGTCACTGGATTACATCGTGTCCGTGGATGACTTTCAGCTGGGGATGACGAACAGAACCTCATCAGAGCTGATTCTTCCGGGAGGAAAGGGAATCAATGTATCTATTGTACTGAAGAATCTGGGACTGGATTCCACAGCCCTGGGATATGCGGCGGGATTCACCGGAGAGGAACTGATCCGAAGATTGAACGAGTTTGGCGTAAATGCTGACTTCATCAAAATCGATCACGGAATGACCAGAATCAATCTGAAGCTGAAAAGTATTGACGGAACAGAGATCAATGGCTGTGGCCCGGATATTGATGCAAAAGCTTTGGAACAGCTGATGGAAAAGATTGACAGACTGGGAGACGGAGATGTCCTGGTATTGGCAGGAAGTATTCCTTATACCATGCCGGATGACATTTATCAGAGAATTCTGGAGAGAATTCAGGGAAGAGGTGTTCTCACCGTAGTGGATGCCACCAGAGACCTGCTGGTAAAGGTATTGCCGTATCATCCTTTTCTGGTAAAACCCAACAACCATGAATTGGGGGATATCTTCGGTGTGAAGCTCTCCACAAGGGAAGAGGTGGTTCCATACGGCAGGAAACTGCAGGAGATGGGAGCACAGAATGTACTGATCTCCATGGCAGGCGAAGGAGCAGTATTGATCGCAGCGGACGGACAGAGCATGGGAGCTCCGGCACCGAAGGGAACACTGGTCAATGGTGTGGGTGCAGGCGATTCCATGGTGGCAGGTTTCCTGACAGGATGGATGGAAAAGAAAGATTATGTACATGCGTTCCATATGGGAATTGCTGCAGGAAGCGCCAGTGCATTTTCCGAGAATCTGGCCACCAGAGAAGAAGTCTTGCAGGTATTACAGCAGGTAGAACAATAACAATGATAAATATAAAAAGAGAGGATGGGTCACAACATGAGAATTACAGATCTTTTGGACAAAAATAGTATTTCCCTGAATGCGGCACCGGCTGACAAAAAGGAAACATTGGATCTGGCAGTGGAACTGATGGCAAAAAGCGGAAAGCTGTCTGATGTGGAGAAGTATCGTGAACAGGTCTATGCAAGAGAGGAAGAGAGTACCACGGGAATCGGAGAGGGCATTGCGATCCCTCACGGAAAATGTGATGCGGTAAAAGCCCCCGGACTGGCAGCCATGGTGATCAAAAACGGTGTGGAGTATGAATCTCTGGACGGGGAACCGGTGACCTTACTGTTCCTGATTGCAGCACCGAATACAAAGGATAATGTACATCTGGATGTACTGAGCAAATTGTCCGTGATGTTGATGGATGAGAATTTTACCACTTCTCTGAGAAATGCAAAAAGCGTAGAGGAATTCTTACAGATCATTGATGCAGCAGATGAAAGTGCCAAGAGCATTGATGACAGATTAAGTGATACCGGTATTACCACCGAGGAGAAGAAAGGCTTTAAGCTGTTGGCAGTGACCTCCTGTCCGACCGGAATCGCTCATACCTATATGGCAGCAGAAGCATTGGAAAAGGCAGCCAGAGCAGCAGACTGTCAGATTAAGATTGAGACCAGAGGCTCCGCAGGCGCAAAAAATGTACTGACTGCAGAAGAGATTGAAGCGGCGGACTGCATTATCGTGGCGGCTGATGCCAAAGTACCCATGGACCGCTTTAACGGCAAGAAAGTCATCAGCTGTCAGGTATCCGACGGTATTGGCAAGGCAGACCAGCTGGTAAAACAGGCAATGAGTGGAAACGTGGAAGTTTTCCACGGGGAAAGCAGTGAAACAACTACAGCCGTAACCGGTAAGGAAAGCGCAGCTCATAAGATCTATACGCAGCTGATGAACGGCGTATCCCATATGCTTCCTTTCGTAGTCGGCGGAGGTATTCTGATCGCCATTGCCTTCCTGATCGACGGACTGAACGTTGATATCAATGCACTTCCCGCAGATCAGAGAAGTAACTTTGGTACGATTACTCCCATAGCCGCAATGTTCAAGAATATCGGCGGCGTGGCATTCGGTCTGATGCTTCCGGTACTGGCGGGCTTCATCGGTATGGCAATCGGTGACAGACCGGCACTGGCACTTGGCTTTGTAGGTGGCATGATGGCAGCCAACGGAAAGTCCGGATTCCTGGGTGCACTGGTAGCAGGTTTCCTGGCAGGCTATCTGATCCTGGGACTTCGCAAGATCTGCGATAAGCTTCCCGATGCCATTGAAAAGCTGGCACCGGTACTGATCTACCCGGTAGTGGGTATCCTGATCATGGGACTGGCAATGAACTTCGTGGTAGAACCGATCATGGGTGGCATCAATACAGGACTGAATAATTTCCTGAGTGGTATGGGTGATTCCAGTCGGATCGTACTGGGACTGATCCTGGGCGGCATGATGGCTATCGATATGGGTGGCCCATTCAACAAGGCAGCTTATGTATTCGGAACCGCAGCAATTACCGCAGGCAACTACGACATCATGGCAGCTGTTATGATCGGAGGTATGACTCCTCCCTGTGCCATTGCACTGGCAACCCTGTTATTCAAGAATAAATTCACCAAGGAAGAGAGAGACGCAGGTCCCACCAACTTCATCATGGGCCTGGCGTTCATCACCGAAGGTGCGATTCCTTTTGCAGCATCCGATCCACTGCATGTGCTTCCTTCCTGCATCATCGGTTCGGCACTGGCAGGCGCCCTGTCCATGGCATTCCACTGCACACTGATGGCACCTCACGGCGGAATTTTCGTATTCCCTGTAGTAGGTAACGCAGTGATGTATCTGGTGGCACTGGTGGCAGGTACGGTAGTGTCCGCACTGCTGTTGGGCGTATTGAAGAAAAAAGTAACCACATGAGCAAAAAGGAAACTCTGAAAGAGCGGTTTTGCGAATGTGGGTGTTGAATAGTTATCGTAATATAAAAAATCAGAAGAGGAGATAAGAAAATGAAAGAATTTAAATATGTTATCACAGATCCCGAAGGTATCCATGCTCGCCCCGCAGGAGAACTGGTAAAGGCAGCAAAGGAATTCCAGAGTGCCATCACTCTGACCAAGGACGGCAAGACCGGAGACTGCAAGAGAATCTTCGGCATCATGGGTCTGGCTGTTAAGGCCGGCAACGAGATCACCCTGACCTTCGACGGTGAGGATGAGGAAGCAGCTTATGCAGCTGTTACGGAATTTGTGAAAGCAAACCTCTAAGTAATCATAATATTATCGTCAGGAGAGGAGAAAAGTCATGGAAGTCTACCAGGGAAAAAGTGTATTCGGCGGAATTGCCATTGGCAGGATCAGTGTTCATAAGAAGGATGAGCAGCAGGTAAAGCGTGTGAAGATCGAGAATCCCGACCGGGAGATCGCCCGTTACAGACAGGCCAGACAAACCGCCATGGAGCAGCTGCAGAATCTGTACCAGAAAGCCTTGAAAGAAGTGGGAGAAGCCAATGCAGCTATTTTCGAGATTCATCAGATGATGCTGGAGGATGATGATTACAATGAATCCATTGAGAACATCATTCATATGCAGCAGGTGAATGCAGAGTATGCGGTGGCTTCCACCGGAGACAATTTTGCACAGATGTTTGCCTCCATGGAGGATGACTACATGAGAGCCAGATCTGCGGATGTCAAAGACATTTCCGAGCGCGTATTAAGCGTGCTGGGTGGCAGAACGGCAGGCATGGCGGCATCGGAAGAACCCGTGATCATTGTGGCAGACGACCTGGCACCCTCCGAGACGGTACAGTTGAACAAGGATCTGGTATTATCCTTTGTAACGTTACATGGATCTGTGAATTCCCATACGGCGATCCTGGCCCGCACCATGAGCATTCCGGCACTGATCGGCACCGATATCCCTCTGACCGATGCCATAGACGGAAAACTTGGTATCGTGGACGGACGAAACGGCTGCATCTATGTGGATCCCGATGAAGATACTCTGTCGAAAATGCAGCAGCTAAAGCAGGAGGAGCAGGAGAAGAAAGAACTGCTCCAGACCTTAAAGGGACGTGAAAATATCACTATTGACGGTAAGAAGATCATGCTCTATGCTAATATAGGTAACAGCAAGGATCTGGCGGCCGTATTGCAGAACGATGCCGGCGGCATCGGCCTGTTCCGCAGTGAGTTTTTATATCTGGAGAGAGAAACCTTCCCTACCGAGGAAGAACAGTTTCAGATCTACCGCACTGTGGCGGAGACCATGGCGGGAAAGCCTGTGATCATCCGTACACTGGACATCGGTGCAGATAAGAAGTGCGATTACTTCGAAATGGAGCCGGAGGAAAATCCGGCCATGGGATGCCGTGCCATCCGTATCTGTCTGACCAGACCGGAGATCTTCAAGACACAGCTCCGTGCATTGTTCCGTGCCAGTGCATTTGGTAATATCTCCATTATGTATCCTATGATTATAAGTGTGGAGGAAGTACATCAGATCAAGGAAATCGTGGCAGAGGTAAAGCAGGAACTGACAGAACAGGGTGTGGCTTTCGGAGAACCGAAGCAGGGTATTATGATAGAGACACCGGCTGCTGTCATGATGAGTGCAGAGCTGGCGAAGGAAGTGGATTTCTTCAGTATCGGTACTAACGATCTGACCCAGTACACACTGGCCATCGACAGGCAGAATCCGAAGCTGGATGCATTTTATGATCCGCATCATCCCGCAGTGCTGCGTATGATACAGATGGTCGTGGAAAATGCGCATAAGGCCGGAATCTGGGCAGGTATCTGCGGAGAACTGGGTGCAGATACATCGTTGACCAGACGTTTTCTGGCTATGGGTGTTGATGAATTATCCATGTCTCCCGGAAGTATTCTTCCCGTGCGTAAGATCATACTGGAGACAGATGTGACAAAGGAAAGAGAAAATAACAATTTATGCTGACAGAACAACGTTATGAGATCATTCTGAAATTATTGGAAGAAAAAAACAGCATTACGGTGGCCGAGGTAAAAGATCTGTTAAATACGTCGGAATCCACGGTACGCCGGGACATCACAGCATTGCATAATGCCGGGAAGCTGGTAAAGGTCTTTGGAGGTGCTGTGGCATGTGACCGGACGGTGATAACACATGAACCCACGGTGGAACAGAAGGCAGAAGTCAATGTGGAAGCCAAACAGCTGGTGGCTGCCAAAGCGGCAGCACTGATCCAGCCGGAGGATTTTGTCTATCTGGATGCAGGTACGACCACAGCAAGTATGCTTTCTTATCTGACAGAGAAAAGTGCCACCTTTGTGACCAATGCGGTAGCGCATGCCAAGACACTGGCAGCGGCAGGATTCCGTGTATATCTCGTCGGCGGTGAATTAAAAGGCTCCACGGAGGCTGTGGTAGGCAATCAGGCACTGATGAATTTACAGAGCTATCATTTTACCAAAGGCTTTTTTGGAACCAACGGGATCAGCAGGCAGAGTGGCTTGACCACACCGGATATGAATGAGGCCATGGTGAAAAAGACTGCCATGGGACAATGCAGAGAATGTTTTATTCTGGCAGATCATTCTAAGTTCGGAAATGTCAGCTCTGTGACCTTCGGGGCGTTTCAGAGCGGAACGATTCTGACGGACGACTGCCCGGAGGAATATAAAAGCAGTGGGAATGTGGTCATTTGTGGTTAAACTGGAGAAAACTGTAAACCGCAAATCCCGGTGATCACAGATTAAAAATAGGAATGTGACGTACACTATACCCTATACAGCAATGACAGAAGTTCAGTGGGGGAATGTGTATGAATCTATGGATTACGGAAACGGAAAAAGTAAAAAGGCAGGCAGGAGAAGATGCAGTCATCATTTTGCAGCTCTGGAAACAGAAGGTGCGCAGACTGCGGATTTACCGGGCCTGCCTTTGTGCTGCCCTTATCCTGGCCGGTATGGGACTCTTTGGCTACAGCTATTATCTGGTGGACAGCAGTATTCCTTCTGTTATTTATATGCGGGCGGAATCGGAGGAATCACTGGCACTGGATATTCCCGCAAAAGGTGAGATTTTAAGTGTCAGTGAACAGGGAACCAGTAATATTCCCCAAGGTGCCGTGACACTGGATCTGAGTCAGCCGGTGACTATGAAGACCGGAATGACGGACAGCCTTGAGATGCAGGTGAAGCTGTTCGGGATCCTGCCTTTTAAGCAGGTGGGGATCCGGGTGATCGAGGATCAGCAGCTGATCCCGGTAGGTGTTCCCATCGGAATCTATGTCAAGACCGAAGGGGTAATGGTCATAGGTACCGGAGAGTTCCGTTCTGTCAACGGGGAGAAGGTGGCTCCGGCGGAACATATTTTGAAAAGCGGCGATTATGTGGTGAAACTGAACGGCACGGAAGTGGCGGACAAGGATGATCTGATCACCCGGATCGAAAACGGTAATGGAGAAGCAGCGATTTTGACGATCCGGCGGGGCGAAGAATATTTTGATGTTAAAATCGATCCGGTACAGGATCAGACGAAGAAATATAAGATTGGTGTCTGGGTCAGGGACAATGCCCAGGGTGTGGGAACCATGACCTACATTGACAGTCAGGGAAATTTCGGAGCACTGGGGCATGGAATCAATGATGTGGACACCAGCAACCTGATGGAAATGAATGACGGAACCCTGTACCAGACGGAGATCATCTCCATTCAGAAGGGAACGGCCGGTCATCCGGGGGAAATGACGGGAATGATCGTCTATTCTGATGACAGGATTCTGGGGGATATTACCGGCAACAGTGTCCGGGGAATCTTCGGCAAGTGCAATGACAAAGCACTGGCAATGGGAACGGAAGAGGCGATGCCCATTGGATTAAAACAGGAGATCCGAAAGGGACCGGCGCAGATTTTGTGTACCGTAGACGGCACCACCAGATACTATGATATCGAGATCACCGACATTCATCTCGATCATGACAACGTGAACCGGGGAATCGAACTGAAAGTCACAGATTCTGACCTGATCGCCCTGACCGGAGGAATCGTCCAGGGAATGAGCGGTGCACCTATCATCCAGAACGGTAAATTCGTAGGGGCCGTCACCCATGTTCTCGTGCAGGACAGTACCAGAGGATATGGGATTTTTATTGAGAATATGCTGGAGCAATAAGGTTGCCGTCCGGCAGTCAATATGGTAAAATAAATTAAATATGCATTCAAATGCAAAAATGGATTTGTAATGTGAGGAATAGGGAAAATGCGCTGACGTATGAAGAAGATGCGAAGAAATGTCTGACCGCCGGAATGAATGCACATCTGGCGGAACCGTTCCAGATGGAGAAAGCGATCGCAGCCATTGCGGAACATTGTAAGAAATAATAATTTTGGGCAGATTTTTCAGAGGATAGGGATATAGAGGAGAAAGAAAATGAGTATACAGCAGCTCAGAAATCTGACCACGCTCTGCTACATCGAGCAGGACGGAAAATATCTGATGCTTCACCGGGTGAAGAAGGAAAATGACATTAACAAAGACAAATGGATCGGCGTGGGTGGTCATTTCGAGGCGGACGAAAGCCCGGAGGACTGTGTGCTCCGGGAAGTAAAGGAAGAGACAGGGTATACTCTGACGGACTACCGGTTCCGGGGAATCATCACCTTTTTATACCGGGACGTCTGTGAGTATATGTGCCTGTATACGGCGGATGGATTTACGGGGGAACCGAGGGAGTGTGACGAAGGAACGCTGGAATGGGTGGAGATCAATAAGGTGGAGGAACTGGATCTCTGGGAAGGGGACAAGATCTTTTTCCGGCTGCTTCGTGAGAACCGCCCCTTTTTCTCCTTAAAACTGTCTTACGATGAGAATGGTATCCTTCTGGATGCAGTACTGGACGGTGAGCCGATAGCGACAAAGGAAGGCAGAAAAATGCCGGAGGCGGAAAGTGGGACAATGAATTGAATTTTACGGAATTTGTACGGAACTATCACATACAGTTAAACGAACAGCAGATGCAGGCGGTACAGGCCACGGAAGGTCCGGTACTGCTTCTTGCGGTTCCAGGAAGCGGTAAGACCACCGTACTGGTCAGCAGACTGGGCTATATGATCTATTGCCTGGGAATAACACCGGAGTCGATCCTGACAGTGACCTATACGGTGGCGGCAACGAATGATATGCGCAGGCGGTTTGCGGGGATGTTCGGAGAAGCGGATGCAGAGCGGCTGGAGTTTCGCACCATCAACGGCATCTCCCAGAAGGTACTGCAATATTTTGCCTACCGTACCGGGAAAACGCCTTTTCAGGTGGCAGACAAGGAAGCCTCGGCGGCCGTCAAACAGTCTTTTCTGGAAGTGACGGGGAAATACGCCACGGAAAATGATATCAAAGAGACCCAGCTGGATATCACCTATGCGAAAAATATGCGTCTGACACCGGAGAAAATCCGGGATATGGACACGGATGTGGAGAAATTCCCGGAGATATTCCGTACTTATAATGCGAAACTCAGGCAGATGCAGATGATCGATTACGATGATCAGATGATCTACGCCCTCAGAATTCTGGAACAGTATCCTGAGGTACTTGCACATTTCAGGGAGCAGTATCGGTATTTCTGTGTGGATGAAGCGCAGGATACTTCGAAAATACAGCATGATATGATCGACCTGCTGGCGGCGCAGAGCCGGAATCTGTTTATGGTGGGAGATGAAGACCAGAGTATCTACGGCTTCCGGGCAGCTTACCCGCAGGCACTTGTCTCCTTTGAGGACAGACACCCGGGAGCAGGGATCCTTCTCATGGAGACCAATTACCGTAGCAGGCAGGAGATCGTCCGGGCGGCGGATACTCTGATCCAGAAGAATAAAAACAGACATCCGAAGAAGATGACCGCGGCCAGAGAAGGTGGTGGCTGCGTTACAGAGATCAAGGCAGTATCCAGACAGGGACAGTACAATTATCTGCTGAAAGTAGCCCAGGACTGTGAACAGGAGACGGCAGTATTATACCGGAATAACGAAAGTGCACTTCCCATCATTGATCTGTTGGAACGTAAAGGATTGTCCTGCCGGGTGAAAAATTCGGATATGACCTTCTTTTCCCATCCGGTGGTCAACGATATCTGTGATTTTATTCAGTTGTCTCTGGATCCATGGGATGGGGAGGCATTTCTTCGGATCTATTACAAAATGGGAGCCGGTATCAGCAAAAAGGCGGCCATGGAGGCGGTGGATGCCAATACCAGACGATTGACACTGTTGGATACGGTGGCGGAAATGGATGAGGTATCCGTTTACACCAGAAAACAGTGCAAGGCACTGGCTACCCATCTGGACAATATGCGGTATGAGTCAGCAGGAAAAGCTATCTACCGGATCCTGAATTATATGGGATATCAGGAATTCATGGATACCCACGGGTTGGACAGTGGCAAGGCGGAGATATTAAAGGCCCTGGGAGATCAGGAGAACAGCCTGTTTGATTTCCCTGCAAGATTACAGAAGCTGCAGGAGATGATGCGAGAGGGCTACGGGGATCCGAAGAGTAATTTTATCCTGTCCACGATCCATTCCAGCAAGGGACTGGAATACACAAGAGTGTATCTGGCGGATATGCTGGCGGGAGTGATCCCTTCCCAGATTCCGGGGAGGGGCTGTGTACCGGATTCCCCGGAGGCAAATGCCTATGAGGAAGAGAGAAGGCTTTATTATGTGGGAATGACGAGAGCGAAGGAACAGCTGTATGTATTTACCTTTGGACCGAATCTGACCTCTGCTTTTTCAGGAGAAGTGTTTGAGAAAACGAAGCCGTTAAACGCTGTAAGAAAGACCGGTACGGCTGTCGGGATCAGAGGCTCGCTGCTAAAGACACCGGACAAAAAGGTGCAGAAGCTGCCGCCACGGGAAGTGGAGGCCTGCATCGCAGCCTGTGAGTCCGGACGGGAAGTACAGCATCAGAAATACGGAACCGGCAGGATTGCGTCCGTATCGGCTGACGGCATTGCCCAGATTCTGTTTGCAGGCGAAAACAGTACCAGAAAAATATCCCTTCCCATTGCGTTTTCCGGGAAGATACTTACCTTAAAATAATACATACCAGAGAGGGACAGCGATGTATACAATCGTAGTGGCAGATGACGAAGAGGAATTACGCAGAGCAATCATAAGGAAGATCGACTGGGAGAGCATCGGATTTCAAGTCGTGGGGGAAGCTGAGAACGGCATCGAAGCTTTGGAACTGGTGGAGAGGATGGAACCGGATCTGCTACTTACGGATATCCGGATGCCTTTTGTCTCCGGAATCGAGCTGGCAAGACAGGTCAGAGAGGTACGTCCTACCACACAGATCGCCTTCTTAAGCGGCTTCGATGAATTTTCTTATGCCCAGCAGGCCATCCAGTACAATATCATCAGTTATATGTTGAAACCTATCACTATGGTGGATCTGACGGAAGAACTGAAGAAGATCAAGCTTAAGATCGACGGAATCTTTGCGGAATTTGATGCCAGAAAACATGATAATCCGGATCTGCAACAGTTTTTTCTGCCCCTTTTGCTAGATGATTATGCCAGCTTTGAGGGGCAGGACCGGGAGGAACTTTTACAGGAACAGGCGGTTGGCAACGGCTTTTTGAAGGATCGTAATAATGCCTTTCAGTATGCTGTGCTGGCCATCACGGTGGAGGATACCAACGGGAAGAACCGTACGAGACCGGAACTGGTACATTCCGTGGATATGATACTGCAAAAATATATGAAGCATTATTCTTTTGCCATGGACGGCAGGATCATTGCAGTGCTGGCGGCCACCACGTCGACCTTCGACCGGTATCTGCATATTGCCGTGGGAGAGATGGTACAGAGTACGGAACGCATTCTGAAAATGCATTGTCATATCGGTGTCAGCCGTATCAGAGAACATCTGGGAGAATGCCACGAGGCCTACAGAGGAGCTATGAGTGCATTGGGATATTGCACTCCGGGAGAGAGCGGCATCCATTATATTGCCGATGAAGAGCGGGATAACACCATGGACATGGAGCTGGCGGCGGAATGTGTTACTCAGATGGAGAATCTGATCCGTGGTGGTTCCCGAGAGGAACTGGAAAACTATCTGAAGGATGTATTCGGCAAACTGGAGGTGCAGCAGGATGCTGCCCTGAAATGCAAATTCCTGATCTTCCGGATGTCCTCGGCGCTGATCCGCATTGCCTATACGGTGACAGAAGATTCCGCCCTGCTCCAGCGTTTTGCCATGCTGGAAGGTCCGATACGGGAATCCAGGGATCGTTTCACGGCACTTTGCCTGGAAGTATGGGAACTGGTCAATGCGGGCAAGAAAAAGAGCAGCCAGATCCTGTGTGAAAAGGCCATGCAGATCATCGACAAGGAGTATGGGGATCCGTCCCTGTCTCTGGTGGGCGTCAGCAACAGCATTCATGTGAGCCCCAATTACCTGAGTGCCCTGATCAAAAAAGAGACCGGGTCAAGCTTCGTGGATCTGTTGACGAAAAAGAGGATCGAAACGGCAAGGGAACTGGTACTGGGCAGTTCCATGAAGATGCGGGAGATTGCGGAGCGCTGCGGTTACAGCGATCAGCATTATTTCAGCTACTGCTTTAAAAAGTATTGCGGGGTATCTCCCAATGCCATGCGACAGGAGAAAGAATAAGATATGAAGAAGCAAAAAACGTCCCTTTCTTTTATCATTACGACATTAGTGGTGGGACTGGTTACCCTGTTTTTGCTGTGGTCCACTTTTTACTTTTTTTCTCTTTATGTCGGAAGTATGAAACAGGCGGCACATACCAGCAGTGAACAGGCGGTGACTCAGGCTTCCAATACCATTTCTAACTACATCGGAGATATGCAGGAGATCATGAGTCTGATCGAGAAGGATCTGACAAAGAGCGGCGGAAGTACCGGGCAGATACTGGAGACTCTTTGCAGTGTCCGGTCGGATCTGGTGGCGGTCTATATCTATGATGAGCAGGGGAAGCTGGTGGATTCCCATACGGGAACTCATACTCTGAAGGAACATTATCTGAAGGATCTGTCTTATATCGAACTGGATTCCTACAGCCCCGGGGTACTCTATCTGTCGGAACCCCATGTGGAATCTCTGTTGCAGGACTATTATCCCTGGGTGGTATCGGTCTTACAGGAGATTCCCGGAGCAGACGGACAGAAGCTGCGGGTAGTCATTGATATCCGTTTCTCCAAAATATCGGATTATGTGGACGATGTGGGAATCGGACAGCATGGCTACTGCTTTATCACAGACAGTAACGGAGAGATCATCTATCATCCCCAACAGCAGCTGCTGTATTCGGGTCTTAAGACGGAAGCCACGGAGGGACTGGATCTGAGCCACAACGGTTCCTTTGAGACCGAAGAACTGATCTGTAGTGTCCGGGCGCTGGATAACTGTAACTGGAAGGTGGTGGGTGTCAGCTATATCAGTGAACTGGTGACGGCCAAAGAGATGGAACTGGTGGGAAACATCTGTGTCATGCTGACAATCATTCTGCTGACGACCATGGTGGTCAGTGTTCTGGTATCCAGACTGGTGACCAATCCGGTGCAGCGTCTGATCCGGGCTATGGAAGAGTTCGAAAAGGATGCTGCGGGATATGTTTATCAGCCTGTGGAAGGCACCACGGAGATCGAGGCACTGTCACAGTCCTACGAGCACATGGTAAGAAAGATCCAGAAACTGATGAAGCATGTACGTCAGGAAGAGATTTCCCTGCGCAAAACGGAGTTAAAGGCTCTGCAGGCCCAGATCAATCCCCACTTCTTATATAATACGTTGGATGCCATCGGGTGGCTCTGCGAGGAAGAAAGGTGTCAGGATGCCGTGGAGATGGTCAATGCTCTGGCGAAACTGTTTCGTATCAGTATCAGCAAGGGGCACGAATTGATCACCATTGAAAAAGAAGTAGAGCATGCCAGAAGCTATTTAAAGATCCAGAATTTCCGCTATAAGAATCAGTTTTCCTATGAGTTTCAGGTGGAAGAGGACTGTCTGCAATATTACTGTAACAAGATCACCCTGCAGCCCATTATCGAAAATGCCATCTATCACGGACTGGACCGCATGGTGGATGAAGGACGGATTCTGATCCGCATCTACAGCGAAGGGGAAGATGTGGTCTTCCGGGTGGAGGATAACGGTGTCGGTATGTCAGAGGAACAGTGTCGGTCGATCCTTCATAAGGAGCCGGGAGATAATTCTGGCATCGGCATCAAGAACGTCAACGACAGGATTAAGATTTATTTCGGAAAAGAGTACGGTCTTTCCATAGAAAGCGAACTGGATGAAGGCACTACTGTGATCATACGGATGCCAAAGGTGGAAGAAAATGCAGCGGCAGGATGGGAGAAAGTATGAGAAAACAGAAAATGAAAAAAATACTGTCCCTGCTGGCTGCGGGTGTCCTGCTTCTTATGAGCATGAGTGGCTGCGGAAAAGAAGCTGAGACAGGGAAAACCCAGGTGGCTATGATCGTGAAGTCCACGGAGAGCGCCTTTTTTAAAAGTGTCTTTGCGGGTGCCCGGGCGGCGGCTACGGAATACAATCTGAATGTTACGTTTAACGGCCCGGAATCGGAAGAAGATTATGTGACCCAGAATGAGATGGTGCGGCAGGCCATGGAGGACGGAGTGGATGTGATCGTTTTCTCTGCGGTGGATTACAATGCCAATGCGGAGATCATCGGTCAGGCAGCCCAGAGAGGAATTAAGATCGTTGTCATTGACAGTGATGTCAACAGCAGTATGGTAAGCTGCCGCATTGGGACCAATAACCTGCAGGCCGGTGTGAAGGCGGCGGAAGCAGCTCTGGCGGTGGGAGAAGACGAACTGTATATCGGTATCGTGAATTATGATGTGAATTCCGCCAACGGGCAGCAACGGGAACTGGGATTCCGGCAGACGGTGGAGCAGGACCCGAGAGTAAAGGATATTACCACCATCAATGTCCTTTCCACCACGGAGGATGCCAGAGCGGGAGCAAAAGAGATGCTTTTGTCGGATTCCAGGATCAATGTGGTGGTGACCTTTAACGAATGGACCAGCCTCGGTGTGGGCTGGGCCATCCGGGATCTGGACCGGGGAGACAGGACGCAGGTGGTGGCGTTTGACTCCAATGTGGTCTCTGTGGGAATGTTGGAGACCGGGGAGGTGGATGCCCTGATCGTGCAGAACCCCTATGCCATGGGGTATCTGGGAGTGGAGACGGCAGCGAACCTGATCAACGGACAGACCGGCGGCCCCAGCGTGATAGACACAGCCACCACTATTGTGACCAGAGAGAACATGTACGAGCGGGAGAGCCAGAAGATATTGTTCTCTTTTGAAGAGAGAAAGTAACTATTCAGAACCCCACTCGCAAAACCGCTCTTTCAGAGCTATTCTTTTGCTCATGTGGTTACTTCGCCGAATAAGCATTAAATAATTTCGTCGAACGCTTGCATTCGTAAGAATTATGTAATGCTTTTCGGCTCTGAATAGTTACAAATTATGTATAGAACATGAACAAAATGTGTACAGAATAGTATATTTTTTAACCCCATGCGTAAGATTTTGTATATCTTTTATGTACAAGATGCCATATAATTACCTCATCAAGAGATGAAACACATACATTTTCATCAAAACAAGGAGGTATTTTATATGAAAAAGTTCATGTCACTACTGTTGGTCGGCATTATGATGCTCAGCCTCGTAGCGTGCGGAAAGAGCGGCGGAGGAAAGGGAGAGTTGAATGTAGGAGTATTCTATTACACCTACAGTGATACATACATCTCCAGCGTGCGTACTGCACTGGATAATGCGCTTACCGAAGCAGGCATCAAGTTCCAGAATTATGACGGCAACAGTAACCAGACCACCCAGAACGAGCAGATCGATACCGCTATTGCACAGGGTACCAACCTTCTGATCGTCAACATCGTAACATCCGGTTCCGTAGACGCTTCCCAGGCCATCGTTGACAAGGCAAGCGCAGCAGGAATCCCTGTAATCTTCTTCAACCGTGCGGTAGAATCCGATGAGGATGAAGGTAAGGTATTAGGCAGCTATGACAAGTGTGCATTCGTTGGAACCGATGCTCCCGAAGCAGGTCATATGCAGGGTAAGATGGTTGGTCAGTATGTAGTAGACAACTTCGATGCTATTGATCTGAATGGCGATGGCAAGATCAGCTATGCAATGTTCATGGGTCAGTTAGGTAACGTAGAAGCAATCTATCGTACCCAGTACGGCGTAGAAGATGCAGATGCAGTGATCACCGCAGCAGGCAAGCCCGCTCTGGAGTACTTCGATGCATCCAATACCGATAAGTATCAGGTTGACCAGGACGGTAACTGGTCCGCAACCGCAGCTAACAACTACATGACCACCAACCTGTCTCAGTACAATGAGTCCGCTGGTAACATGATCGAGCTGGTTATCTGCAACAACGACGGTATGGCTGAAGGCGTTATCTCCGCTCTGAATGACAAGGGCTACAACTTAGGCGATGGCAACTGCACCACCATTCCTGTATTCGGTGTTGATGCAACTGACGCAGCCAAGCAGCTGATCGCAGACGGCAAGATGACTGGTACCATCAAGCAGGATGCAGAAGGTATGGCAAACGGTATTGCTTACCTGGCTAAGAACATCCAGGCTGGCAAGGATCTGATGGCAGATACCGACAGCTTCAACATCTCTGAGAAGGTTAGCAACAAGATCTACATCCCTTACGCTACTTACACCGGAGAATGATCTGAATAACAAGTAAATAAAAGAAGCGGCTGCTGCATCTGGCAGCGGCCGCTCTTTATGTATAGGAGGATGCGTATGGGACAGGAAGTATTACTTCAGATGACAGACATATGCAAGGAATTCCCCGGCGTAAAGGCACTGGATCATGTATCCCTTACCGTAAAAAAAGGAACGGTACACGCGCTCATGGGAGAGAACGGCGCCGGTAAATCCACCTTAATGAAGTGTCTGTTCGGCATCTACAGTAAGGATGCAGGCAAGATCGAACTGGAAGGCAAGGAAGTCAATTTCAAAAATTCCAGAGAAGCACTGAATAATGGAGTGGCCATGGTTCACCAGGAACTGAATCAGGCACTGAAGAGAAATGTCATGGATAATATCTGGCTGGGCCGTTATCCCATGACAGCAGGCATTATGGTCAACGAGCACAAGATGCTGGAAGACACCAACAAGATTTTTGAAGAACTGGGGATCGCTGTAGACCCCAAGAGAATCATGAGTACGATGCCGGTATCACAAAGGCAGATGGTAGAGATCGCGAAAGCGGTATCCTACAACAGTAAGATCATTGTATTTGACGAACCTACTTCATCCCTGACGGAAGAAGAAGTGGAGCATCTGTTCAAGATCATCAATATGCTTCGTGACAGAGGATGCGGTATTATCTATATTTCTCACAAGATGGCAGAGATCCTGCGGATCGCAGATGAAGTCACCGTCATGCGTGACGGTACCTGGATCGCAACAGAGCCTGCACAGAACCTGACTACAGACAAGATCATCAAACTGATGGTAGGCCGTGAACTGACCAACCAGTTCCCGCCCAAGACCAACAAGCCCGGTGAAGTGGCATTGGAGGTAGAACACTTAAGCGCGAGATATTCCTTGCTGCAGGATGTATCCTTTAAGGCTCGAAAGGGTGAGATCGTAGGTCTGGCCGGACTGGACGGCAGCGGCAGAACGGAGACACTGGAGAATATCTTCGGTGTGGCTACCAGAAAAGACGGTGTGATCAAACTGGACGGCAAAGAGGTCAGAAACCGCAATGCCAGAGAGTCCATTAAAAACGGTTTTGCACTTCTGACGGAGGAACGTCGTGCCACCGGTATCTTCGGAATCCTGAATATCCGGGAGAACACGGTGATCTCCAGTCTGAAGAAACATAAAAAAGCAGGATTTTATCTGAGTGATAAATCCATGGAGAAGGACACTGCATGGGCCATTGATGCCATGCATATCAAGACACCTTCCCAGAAGACGAAGATCCGGTCACTGTCCGGTGGTAACCAGCAGAAGGTTATCCTCGGCAGATGGCTTCTCACAGAGCCGGAGGTGCTGATGCTGGATGAGCCTACCAGAGGTATCGACGTAGGTGCAAAGTACGAGATCTACCAGCTGATCATCGATCTGGCCAATAAGGGCAAAGTTGTCCTGATGGTATCTTCGGAGATGCCGGAGCTGCTGGGTGTATGTGACAGAATTCTTGTCATGAGCGGCGGTAAGCTGGCAGGAGAAGTAGATGCCAAAAATACGACACAGGAAGAGATCATGTCTCTTGCTGCAAAATATGTATAGGAGGATATGCGTATGAATCCCGGCAAAGCAATTCAGAATAAAATTAACGGCGTAAAGCAAAATTTTGCAGACTACAAGAAGCTGGACAGCAGAGACAAGAAGACCTATTGGAAAGAATTTTTACTTAACAATGCCTTATACATCCTGCTGATCGTAGCAATTATTTACACTTACATCCAGAACTCCAATTTCCTGTCGGCGGCTTCCATTGTCAACATCATCAGCCTGTCCGCGGCGAACCTTCCCATTGCCTGTGGTATTGCAGGATGTATCGTATTGACAGGTACCGACTTGTCCGCAGGACGTGTGGTAGGACTGACCGCATGTATCACGGCATCCCTGATGCAGTCCGTGACTTATGCCACCAAGATGTTTCCGAACCTTCCTGTACTTCCGATCCCTCTGGTGATCCTGATCGTACTGTTGGTCGGCGGTATCGTGGGATGGGTCAACGGTTTCTTCGTAGCGAAATTCCAGTTGCATCCCTTCATCGTAACTCTGGCTACCCAGTTGATCGTATACGGCTTACTGTTAATGTACATCATGATCAACGGCAATAACGGTCAGCCTCTGTCCGGTCTGGATCAGCACTTCAACGATGTGGTAAAGGGAAGCGTGATCTCCTTCAATGCCGGCGGTGCGAGAATCGCCATTCCCAACTATGTATGGCTGGCAGCTTTGATCGTTGTTATCATGTGGTTCATCTGGAACAAGACCACCTTCGGTAAGAACATGTTTGCAGTAGGTTCCAATCCCGAAGCAGCAAAGGTATCCGGTGTTAACGTAATGAAAACCACCATTTTAGTACATACACTGGCAGGTGCCATGTACGGTCTGACCGGTTTCATCGAGTCTTCCCGTATCGGTTCCAACACAGCAAATACCGGATTGAACTACGAGTGTGATGCCATTGCAGCTTGCGTTATCGGCGGTGTCTCTTTCGTAGGTGGTACCGGTAAGATCAGTGGTGTCGTACTTGGTGTATTTCTCTTAAGAATCATCTTCGTAGCACTGAACTTCCTGTCCATCAACATGAACATGCAGTATGTGATCAAAGGACTCATCATTCTGGTTGCCTGCGCGATCGATATGAGAAAGTACCTGGTAAGAAAGTAATGATATAAGACTCTCCCATAGAAAACATCCGTGACTGCTTGCAGGTAAAGGATGTTTTCTATGTGGGGAGTAAAACAATATGAGTATGAAGGACGACAGTCCGGAATACGAATATTGGTTGCAATTTCGAGAGTGCGCAGCACATAGAAATTGCTTATGGTAGATTAGGAAAAGGAAAAATTATGAATCAGGAACAAGTGACAACAGAGAATACAGAAGAAAAGGCAGCAGAAGTCACCACGCAGTCGGAAACGACGCAGCAGCCGGAGGAAGCAATCCGTCCGAAAGGAAAATGGTTCGGCCGCGGCATTTACGGAAGCAAGGATGTTCCCATCCGCATTCTGGACGGCCTGATCGGTGTCCTGATCGTGGTGATCGTGGGAATGATTATTTTCTTCGCGGTACGCGGTGGATTCAACATTGTGTACGATACGGACGGCGGAAGTGAAGTGGCAGCCCGGAAGGTACGCTACGGTGAATTCCTTACAGAGCCCGAGACCCCTTATAAGCCCGGCTACACCTTTGACGGGTGGTATACGGAAAAAGAAGGAGAGACAGTGCTGTGGTATTTCCAGTCGGAGAAAGTCACCGGCGATATGACTCTGACCGCTCACTGGGTTCCCGCACAGTTCACCGTGAAATTCGACTATGACGGCGGCACCGGTGCCGACGGTTCCACCGTGGAATCCAAACAGGTGACCTTCGGCGAGACCTACGGTGAACTTCCTACCCCGGTAAAAGAGGGCAGTGCCTTCGGCGGATGGGAGTACAGCGGCCAGATCATTACCGCAGACACCGTCGTCCAGATGACCGGGGAGCATGTCCTGACAGCAACATGGAACTAACGTAGTGCTGTCATACCCCACGAACGCCTGCGGCAAATAGAACATCCTTCCGAGGTGTCAGGTCTCCCGGTGGGAATTTTCTGACGAAAAGTGAGATAGCGGTTCTAATCCGCACGGGCACGGCTCCAGTTGCCATCCATGGCAACGTCCGCCTGTCGCGAACGTCCTGTTCGCTCCACCCTGATTTTCAGCACTTTTCGAGAAAATATCACCACCGTCCGATAAACATCCTCGGAAGGACATTCTGTCCGCCGTGGGCGTTCTGCGTTTCTTATACCCTGCCAAGGGCTATGGGGATATTTCACTAACTCTCCAGTTACCAAAAGACCTCCATATGCTGCGAACAGCAGATGGAGGTCTTTTATAATAGTATAGTTTCTTAAGCTTTCTTATTGATCATGGCACGTTTCCTCATGGTCGGATCCAGAATCTTCTTACGGATACGCAGGTTGGTAGGAGTTACTTCCAACAGTTCGTCGGTATCGATGAAGTCCAGAGCCTGCTCCAGAGACAGGATCCTGGGCGGTGTCAGACGCAGAGCTTCGTCGGCGCTGGAGGAACGGGTGTTGGTCAGCTTCTTGGTCTTGCAGACATTCAGCTCGATGTCCTCCGCCTTGCCATTCTGGCCGATGATCATGCCGGCGTAAACCTTCTCGCCCGGTCCGATGAACAGGGTACCGCGCTCCTGGGCATTGAACAGGCCGTAGGTAATCGCTTCTCCGGCCTCAAAGGCAATCAGGGATCCCTGCTTCCGGTACTGAATATCTCCCTTGTACGGCTCGTAACCATTGAAAATGGTATTCAGAACGCCGGTACCCTTGGTGTCAGTCATGAACTCACCACGGTATCCAATCAGTCCTCTTGCCGGAATGGAGAATTCCAGACGGGTGGATCCATTGCTGTTGGTGTGCATGTTGCGAAGCTCACCTTTTCTCTCGCCAAGCTTCTGGATAACACTTCCGGAGAATTCATCATCTACATCGATGTAAGCAAGCTCCATTGGTTCCAGCTTCTTACCGTTCTCATCATAGTGATAGAGAACCTCTGCCTTGCTGACGGAGAACTCGTAGCCCTCACGGCGCATGTTCTCGATCAGAACGGACAGATGCAACTCACCACGGCCGGATACCTTGAAGCAATCCGGGGAATCGGTCTCCTCTACACGCAGACTCACATCAGTATTTAACTCACGGAACAGTCTGTCGCGCAAATGACGGGAGGTAATGAATTTACCTTCCTGACCAGCCAGCGGGCTGTCGTTGACCATAAAGTTCATGGCAATAGTCGGCTCGGAGATCTTCTGGAATGGAATTGCCTCTGGCTTCTCCGGGGAACACAAGGTATCTCCAATGTGCAGATCCGGGATACCGGAAATAGCAACGATGGAACCGATCTTCGCTTCCTGTACCTCTACACGGTTTAAACCGTCAAACTCATACAATTTACCGATCTTTACACGGCGCATCTTATCTGGATCATGATGGTTCACCAGCGCACAATCCTGGTTCACACGGATCACACCATTATCTACCTTACCAACACCGATACGGCCTA
>ERZ772865.1171-NODE-1171-length-27477-cov-6.358143_pt1 | contig 27477 bp, 34 predicted proteins | sample MGYA00512133_ERZ772865 | MGnify/ENA primary metagenome ERZ772865 (study PRJEB29015, sample SAMEA2737722) | human gut metagenome | biome: human gut; feature: human-associated habitat; material: faeces | place: China | collected 2012 ...
CCTCAATCCTCGATTTAGAGGATGCTGACAGGGATGCCCTGATGGAGGTGGACGACGTTGGGGAAGTTAGTGCAGACTGCATTTTCCGTTTCTTCCATGATGAAAAGAATAAAGATATGATTGCCCGTTTGAAGTCGTTGGGTGTAAATATGGAAGCGGAAGAGACTGAGACGATTTTTTCACCAATCAGTGGGAAAACAGTTGTTATTACAGGTACACTGCCGACGCTTGGAAGAAAAGAAGCGGCGGAACTGGTGGAGAAATACGGTGGAAAAGTGTCCGGATCTGTGTCGAAAAAAACAGATTTTGTTCTGGCTGGGGAAAATGCCGGCAGCAAACTAACAAAAGCAACTGAACTTGGAATCGCAGTGATTTCTGAAGCAAATTTGTACGAAATGATTCTAAGATTGAAAGAGATGTAATCAACATGAAAGACAGAATACATGAAAATTCGACATTAGAAGAGAAACAAAAAAATGTATTTGACACTTGAATCTATCTTAAATATGGAAAAGCGGAGAATCTTAAAATTCTCCGCTTTTTTTCGCTTTATCTCAACAAAAACATATGATAAGATTGTCCTTGATAAAAAAATTGTGGCATATTAGTTACTGTTCCGTAAAAATAGTACAAGCGGACAGTAAAAATTGAAATAAATAATAATGGTATTATAATGTACCAGTATTTAAACAATGAAACAACTACGGCTAAAATTATAAGTTTAACGAATAGTTATTACACATCCGCATATCACGCCTAAAAAAAAGGGGAAACCGGAAATACCGGCACCCCTTTAAATTATTTACGTCGTTTATCTTTATTTTCTTCCAGTTCACTGATAAACCAGTCACGCCCGATTTTTTTTGCAGTAAGATACCCACCACGCCGAGCCTTAGCGCGTGCATAAGACGCGTCAATTCCATTTTTAAACGCCCATTCAGTAAGCGGAATATCTCTACCAGTTTCCATTTCCAAAGTCACTTGTGAATGTACTTCTTGGTCTGTATCACGGCTATATTCAAAGGTTACCAAAGAATAAGCGTCTTCTAAACATTTTACATTATCCGGAACCCAGTCAATATAAATTTTCTTAATTGACTCCAAAACTTTCAAACAACTTTCATAATCTGCACTCGTTAAATATCCCATATAGCTTTCCTCTCTTTCTTTTGATATATTTATTATATACCGCTAGAGGGAGAATGTCAAGCAAGTAATGCACCGCTAGAGGGAGAATATTGCACAAATATAACATGTACTTTTTGTGCAAAATTCCGGTTATTTCCCCGAATTTAAACAGCTAAAAAATATAATACTACGCCGAGGGAAATAACCATTAGAAAACGAAAGTCCGTTATAGAATTATCGGGTGCAAGCCGACACCGTCGGCATTTTGCACCCGATAATTCACTGAATACCTAAAAACGGTATCTTCTTAAGTATAAACATTTAGGCGGTCAAAATAGTCTTTGAAATAGCCATCTTCCGGCACAAACACAGACACTAAAGCGTTAATCAATCCCGAAAAAAAGTTATTGAAAAATTTTGAAAAAAAGAGAAAGAGCCGAATATAACGGCTCATCTCAAAATTAGCGGAACAGATCTTATCAATCCAGTCGATGGGACTGAAAAAACGTTTAGAGCATACACACTGCAAGTCAGCAGTGATTGGAATTTCCGGCGGACTCGATTCCACGCTGGCACTTCTCGTCACCGTGCGCGCTTCTGAGTTCAGCGTTTTGTGTTATATAAAATTATTTATCTGTATTGTTTGGTTTTAAACTACTAATTTTAAATGGATATTTCCATTTTAATCGTGTAGTACAGAAAGGACATTTTTGAAATCCAATTTTTACTGGCCTGCCACAATTTTTATTAGGACATCTGAAACTATAACATTTTTCATTTCCTAAATTCACGATATTTAAGAAATAATATGTATCCTTGATATCTTCAATTTTAAAGTCATATTCCATTAAAATCGGTTTTCGGGAAAACATAAAAGACCTCCATTTATTTTAATAATTCACTTAATTTCTGAAGCTCCTTTTGAGCTTTTTTTCGTTCAAATTCCGACAATTTTTCTTTTCTTCCAGTCATATTTTCCATTGCCTTTGCAGCCATTATTTTTTCTATATAATTTTTTTTACTTTTTTCCATAGATAATATCCTCCAAATCGTTCTCGTTTCCCGAAATCTTTGTGAAACAACAGCATGATAACCTTTTTCTAATAAGATTTACTCTGATGTTCAATGTACTGTTTGATGTTCTCTTCCGAAACAGCACCAATTGTCTCGCAGTAATAGGAATGATTCCACAATTCCCCATGCCAAAGTCGGTCACGTATTTCTGGAAACTGTTCTAAAAGCTTACGCCCGGTAATCCCCTTTAGATATTTGACAATCATTGTTATAGATAATTTTGGAGGGGCAGTTATGAAACAATTACAGTAATCAGAGTCCACACATTCAAAAAACTGAATTATAAATCCTTTTTCATTAGCAATTTGCTGTACCAGTTCGTTGAGATACATCTCCACTTCTTTATCAAGAATCTTGTGTCTGTGTTTTACAGACCAAACCACATGGTATTTAATATTGCATGTGGAAGTCCGGTAATATATGATATTTTCTTCCATGCACATAGTATATCACAAAACATAAAACATAGCAACCACATGTTTAGAAAAATGACTTTATTATTGGTAAATCATGGAAAAGTCAACCTGAATATATTGCAAATATTCAATATGTATGATAATATTAATATATTAAAAAATTAAAAAATAAATCGAAAAAAGCTTTGTACATTTTACATAGCTTTTTATAATATGATCGCTTTTAAGCGATCTTTTTTTATGCTCTTTTATAGGGCTTTATCATAGATTGAAGCATTTTAAATCTAAATTCCACGTTGCAAAATAACGTGATTATATACAGAAAAAATTACGGAGGATATCAATATGAGCAAATATTTTAAAAACGTACAAAACTACAATGAATTAAAAAAAATTTATAAAGAACTATTAAAAACAAATCATCCGGACAACGGTGGTGATCTTGCAAAGATGCAGGAAATTAACGCAGAATACGATGTAATGTTTAAGATTTGGAAAGATCGCGCAGCAAAAGACAACACATTAAACGAGGAAGAAAAGGCAGAAACAGCCCAAAGTACACGTAGCTATTTTTATACTTCCTTTGGCTGGGAAGGTGACAACCACAGTTGGAGCAGAAGTCTCAAAGAAGTTGCTCAAATCGTTAGGGCATATGTAAAAGAAAAATATCCGACTTATAAGTTTAGTGTCCGCACTTCTTACGCTTCCATGTGTCAGGAATTGCATGTGGAACTAAAAGAAAGTCCGATCGAGGTTTACAAGAAAGCCGACGAACTGACTGAGGACGACAAAAATGAATTTTTTAGAAAAGCAAACCGCAACGGCTACTGGTCTTTAGATTGTTGGAATGATTCAGAATTTGAAGCCGAATATAACCGTATCACCGAAGAACACGGCAATTTTTTTAAAATTATGAATGAAGTGACAGATGCAGTCGTAAAAGATGTTGATGATTTTGTAAAATCTTACAATTACAGCGACTGCGACGGCATGATAGATTATTTTCATGTCGATTTTTATTATTTTGGATGTGCTCAAAATAATGGTATAAACATAAAAATTGTACCAAAAACGGCACAAATAAAAGATGCAACCACGGTCCTGGCTCAAACGAAAAAACATGCCAAGCCAGCTTGAGACATACGGTCATTTACAGTTAAACAACATGGCAACATAGAAATTTTTTGCATTAATTAAATGATTAAAAGGAGAGAATAAAATGATAGCAAAAAATATTAAGTGGGATACAGATGGCAATAGTGAATTATTGGATATCTTGCCAAAAGAAGTAGTGATTCCAAACAGTATAACAGATGAAGACGAGATCTCTGACTGGTTGTCAGATGAATATAGTTTTTGTCACTTAGGTTTTGACATTGCATCTGATTTTACTAATTGGTTGATTGAAACAGGATATCTTGATCCGGAAGATATTTATGATGTAATGGAAATTATACAAGATCTGGATAAAGTAAAAAAAGTTGCTCCAAAATTCTATAACCTACTCATGTGCATGTGCAATAGTAAGGAAAGAGTTTAAGAAAAATAATAATTACATTAAAAAAGATTTTTAAAAGGAGAAAAAATGGTATTAAAAGAATTTATGGAAGGTTGGAGAAAAGGAACAAAATTTTATATTCATGATGTTACTGGTTACGTGAAATTTGATGCAAGTGAAGTCTTAGATCGGCAGGTTTTAGAACAATCTGCTAGTCAAGATGCTATATTCCTTAAAGTTGATGCAAAGGAGCTCACAGATGAAAGGATGAAAGCGTTTCGTCAGGTTTCTCGTTCTGAAGCAGATGAGATCAATAAGAATCATGGTTTGCTTTATTGTATTCCTGGCTTCATGGCAGCAGAAGGGGTACTCCAACATTCCCTAAAAGTTATCGGAACAACGGATAACTATTTTGACAATGTAAAATATTTTACACCCGTTTTGGAAGAAGTAATTGTGTACACCGATTGTTTAACAGCAGATCACAGGGGAGATTTTGTAAAATGCTCTGATTGTGGGACATTAATGTTAATTCAGATTGGTAGCACTGCCTGTGGCGAATGCGAGAGTGAAAATTTGCAATGGTATGACACTAATAAACCAGAATGGAATATAGAAGAATTAGAAAATGCCGGGTTTATTATAGTTGAAAAATAATTTCAGTGGGAACCGGCTGATCCATACGGGATAGCCACAAATTCCTTCTTGATGTGATGTTTTAACGGAGGATGTCGATGGATAACAAAGAAATTAGCTATAGAAAGCAAAGACCCGATCTATTTTTCAGAGATGGACGTCCCAAAAAGAGGGCTATGCTTTGTGAAAAGGAATCATATCAACGAGAGACAAAACTCATAAATGGTCCTAGTATGTTTTCTGGATGGACATGCGGAGGTAACAGATGTCCTTTATACGGACATTGTGATAAATAAGATATACTATCCAATAAATTGGAAGAAAGAAGGTAATTATGAAAGAAATTTCCAAAATACAATCAGAAATAAAAGCCATAAAAAAATACAGAGAGGAAGCAAATGAATTGATCAAAAGAATTAATAATTCTGTTAGTGAAATTAATTCTTCCTCGGAAATGAAAATAAAAGTTATAAAAGAGAAAATTGCTGCGGATGTAACGGAATTAAAAACATATATGTCTGAAGATATATATACAACAAAATCCATTTCTCTTTATAATTATGTTGAAAAAGAGAAAAGTGCTAATGGGGATTATTATTATCCGCTAGCAAATTTCATAATTCGGTTTAATTGTAAATGTTATAGTATTGATCATGAAGCAATTCAATCAGAATATGGTATAGCAATTATCGAAAATTGCCACTCCTATGCTCCAATCTATGCAGATGGTCATTGGGCTGATGAGTTTCCTGACATTGCTTCGGGAAGAAATTGGGGCAAACAAAGAAATGTAATTGATTTGATTGAAATTTTATGTAGAAACTGGAACAAAATTATTGAAGGCGCTTACACCGAAATTAAACTTGCTTATCAAAAAGATACGGAAAATAAGCTACATTCCACCTTAAAAACGGAAGAAGATGCACTTATTAGATATAATGCACTATGCACTGAATCTATGACGGAATCAACCTCCGTATAAAAAGATACAATATAGATTTGAAATAAGAAAAAAGACTGATGGGTTATAAAATACCTGACAGTCTTTTTTCTTTTATCAAATAATTGATTGATCGAATCCTAAAATCTTCTAAACACGAAGAGCAGGCATTCAATGCATGTGCCGGGATACTACATCGAGTAAAAGCAATCCCTAAAGGCATTGCAGAAGAAGCCGCTCGTAAATGCATTGAAATGAACTCCTGTCGCTACTCGACGTACAGGCAGGTGCTTAAAAAGATGGAGTGCGATGAGCATCCAGAATCATCACCGGAATCACTTCCATCTCATGAAAACATCAGAGGAAAGGATTACTACAAGTAAAGGTGAATGATTATGGCCTATAGACAGAAAGAATACAATTATAACGACAAACTTACAAAGGATCAAAATCTTCTTATGGACAAACTCTATAAGATGCGTATGTCCGGCATGGCAGAAGCTTTTGAAAACCAACTTATGAATCCGAATTCGGGATTAGAGAGCTTTGAAACAAGGTTCTCTGAAATCATCAACCATGAGTGGTCAGGGAGAGAAAACAAGAAGTTCAATCGGCTCTTAAAACAAGCAACACTAAAATATCCGGCAGCTGACCTTGATAGTTCTCTTTATGATCCAGAGAGGCAGTTAAACACACATGTTATTGAATTACTGGCCAAAGGTGATTGGATTGATGAACCGAACAATCTTTTGATTACAGGTGGAGCAGGAGCTGGCAAAACGCATATTGCATGTGCACTTTGCGTCACAGCACTACATCAAATGAGAACTGTTAAATATATCCGTGCGAATTATCTGCTTCAAGAATCCGCCCATGCGCATAGTGAAGATAATTACTATGAGTATTCAAACAAGATGGCCGGTTATGATCTTCTTGTTATAGATGATTTTGGCTTGATGGACTTAAATCTCGACAAGTGCCGTGATCTCTTTGAAATCATCGAAGCTAGAGATTGCCGAAAATCAACAGTCATCATCTCGCAGATGCCAGTAGCGAACTGGTACCAATTGTTTGGTGATAACACATATGCAGATGCATGTCTCAGCCGCATGACCTCTAAAGCATATCGATTAGACTTTCCAGGTCGCGATAGACGTGTAGAAAGCAAGTAACTTTATTAACCAACAGGGCAATGATCCGTTCCTAGCGGAACAGCGCTCCGCTCATGCGGAGCGAGTGCTCTGTTTTTGCGGAATATGCAGATGAACTAAAGTTGGTTCTTTGATGCGTACATAAAATACTGAAAAACTAATGTTATTTTTATTGAAAGAACCACATTTAGTTCATAAAATTGTGACCTAAATGTGGTTCTTTTCTGCGTAAGAGTGCCACTTTCATGGCATTCAATCCGCAAAAGAAATGTCTATCTGCCTAGCAAACTATGACCAACCATTAGAAATAGTGGGAGAGCAGATCTCTTTGGCAAAAGAATTTTTCCCAGATGCGTTTTTGGATGGAAAACGCTTATTTTCCTGTGCTGATACGCTAATGGACGAATATTTGAAAATAATGAAGGAAATAGGTATTCCATCTGCGTCAGAGATTCCTATGATGTATTTTGTTAATACAATAAAATATTGTTTAAACAACTATGGCATTACTGGAAAAAAACTATATTTTCCAACAGATGAAGCATGGCGAAATTCTATTTTTAATTCTGGATATGTCGCCGCAGAAAGGTTGTATTTTAATGTACCCATTGGATAACGGAAAAGCAGGATATACTTGGAATGAAGAGTGGAATTTACCATACGAATCATTGTGGGGACGTATTGAAAAATTTCGAGCAGTTAATGTTCTTGAATCTGGGCAACTAGGTAAAATAATTCATATTGGTGCAGATAGTACATATACAATTTTTTGTCCCCAATTGCTAATTTATAGGAAACAGGCATACAAAATCAAGCAAGTACGCAGTTTTTTGCATATTGATGCTGAGTTATTTACAAACTTTACACATTTAGATGGAATTTTTGATAATAGATTACGGTATTGTCCTATATGTATGAAATCTGGATATCATTCATTCTTACATCAATTATATTTTTTAGATGAATGTTTCATTCATCAGAAAACACCATTACTATATAGATGTTCATGCATAAATACATATATTTTAAAGAGAAAAAGAATTGCAGACGTAACAGCTTTTCAATGTGAGCAATGTGACAAAAAAATTGCTGTAGCTCCATCTATGTCAGACGGAATCCTTGAATTTTGGAGAAAGGACAATATTTGTAAACGCCTGCGAAGAATAAATAAATATAAAAAAATAAATATTGTAGATGTCCTGCTTTTATATCAAGAAAAAGGTAATAGTTTTCACAGATATACGGAATTTAGTACTACACAAAAAGCTGTATTAAAGGATTTAATTTTAACGGGAAAAACTAAACAAACACCTCGACTATTTATAGTTCGTGATTTAGCAGAATCGACCCATAAAATTGTAATGTCAGAAGCACTAAACCAGTACATTCTAAACAAATATGAGCATAATGTAATTCTAAAACATTTTTGGCATATTTCAGATAGGTATTGTCGTTATGAAATAGGCGAACACAATATAGAGTTGTTATCAATTTTTTTCTTGATTAAAGAGCTCCAATGCAAAAGTTATGTTGATCAATTGAACTATGGATTACGCAGAGATTTAGACGGAAATATAAAAAGAATTTTTTTATCAGATAATGAATACTCTGATGCAATTTTTCTTATACAAAGAATTTCCTTTCAGTTAGGCATAGATATAGACGATTACATAGAATTGTATAACTTTATATTAATGGAATTCACTTTGGCACGGTATAAACATATCTATAGTTGTTTTCGTGACAATCACCCAAGTGAATATCCATGTACGAGTGCAGCCTCAGTTTCGTATAATAATTGGAATTACCCTGTTTATATTATTGTAAAAAACAAAGAAGATGAAATTTTATTATATTAGTACTAAACATATTATTCAAACCAGAAGATATTTTTGTGAACAAAAGTTGTTTCATTCAATTTCAAAGAACCAACTTTTGTTCACAAAAATTGTATAAATATTATTGAAAATCGCTTTAAAGAACCATCTATTAGACTTTTCTTCACAGAAAGAACCACCTTTTCTTCATTTGACACAAATATTGTACATTAGAATAGTAGCGATAAAGTTAGTCGTTAAATAATAATTTAACGTCATAGTATTGCGTTTTTTATAAAAATATCTTATAATATATAAAACACAATGCATTTACCATAAATTATGGAGGAAAGCTTTATGTCATACCGAGAAGAACACAACGAAATACTCGCGAAAAAAATATATGAGGAATTAAAACAAATGCCAGACGTATGCCGTGATTATGTAAAATACCTTGAATCGTTAGAGCGATCATACAACACGATTTATGGATATATGCATGATCTACAGACTTTTTTTTACTTTTTAACAGTATACAATCCTCAAATAAATACCTACAAAGATGTTACAATTCAGATTTTGGATTCGTTACGTCCTACAGATATACAGGAATATATGCATTTTCTTATTAACTACAAGGATGATAACGGGGAAAAAGTTCCTGATTCAAATAAAAAAGGAAATAACGCCCAAGGCCGCGCCCGGAAACTGTCCAGTCTGCGAAACTTTTATAGTTATCTCATGATTAGCGATATCACATCCTCAAATCCGGCTAAATTAGTCGATTCGCCTCGTATACACAAAAAAAAGAAACCCAGATTAAATAAAGAAGAATTTTCCGAACTTCTCGATGGAGCTGCGTCAGGCGATGCTTTGGATGAAAAGAAACGTTCCTATGCGAAAAGAACGAACCTACGGGATTATGCTATCCTTGCTCTTCTATCCGGTACTGGAATGCGTGTATCTGAATTGGTTGGCATTGATCTTGATGATATCGACTGGAAAAAAATGAAAGTAAAAGTCATTCGTAAAGGTGGATCTGAAGATTTAATATCACTCAATGAAGAGTTGGTTCAGATCTTGCAGGATTACATTCAATTTGAGCGAAAATCATATGATGATTCACAAAGAGCCTTGTTTTTATCATCTCGTGGTACTGATCATAACAGGCTTACAGTACGATCTGTAGAACGTATAGTCGAAAAATACGGAAAAAGTACCGTAGCACTAAAAAAGATATCCCCGCACTCTCTCAGGCGAGGATTTGGTACAGAACTTTATAAAAGCAGCCACGATGTTTACCTGGTGCAGCAAGCATTGGGCCATTCCGATATTAAAGTAACTGCAGAACATTACATAGATGATTCGGAATCAGTTTCTGAAAGAATATCTGAGTTTTCAAGTGGTTTATTATCACCTTCCTCATATAATCCAAAAAAAATTTAAATGATGTTTTTGAGACTAGATTTATATAGATCTTATGTATATATCCTCTCTTTTACCATTGACTGTACATGTGGCGGAGCCAGTATGTACAGTTTTTTATATTTCTAACCAGTATAGTCAAACTGCTCAAATACAACCACGTCTGCATTATACGTCACTAACGTATCCATAATATTCACTTCCTTGTCACAAATTATGCTTTTTCATTTGTTAAGTATCTTGGAACATAATAAATATATCATTTTCAGTTTACCTTATGTCATTCAAAATGATGCATTGAAAGAAACGTACATAGACATTTGCACTCGGTTTTTAGATGGACTTTACGATCATAATGAGTATGTTGGACGTGGATTAGACCCTAAACATTCATCATTCCAGGCAAAATTAGAAAGACATTTCCCTCTTCTCAAAGAATCAGGTGATGCAAATGCCATTAAGTTATTAGAGGACTTCGAAAAAGCACTTGCTTAACAAACCAGGATGTTGCTGCAACTCGCAACATCCTGTTTTGTTTCTGCATCACCTAAATATGAGGTAATTATCGCACATGACGACTATCAAAATTAAAAAGATAACTAACTATCATTTTTAATTTTGATATTTCGTTGTAGTCTTTTTAACGAAGATTATAGTGCAATAACGCAATTATATCATTAATATTTCCAAGATAAGTTTCCGTATATTCCTTTTCATCTTCTACAAAGTCAAAGCATAATGACAAACAATCCGGTGTATCGTCCCTGATAAATATTCCTTTTATGGCAGCATCAATGAATGTCTTTACTTCTATATTGTCGTTGTCTCTCATATTTTGCGTGGAACCATGGTTTACGACATATAACATTGCCTTTTGAGAAAATAAATTTGGATCATTCTCTTTTAACCACTGTTCAATGGCCGATCTATATCCGGAATAATATACATTGGGATCATATTCATATCGCAGCTTCCCCGCATACTTATCAATCGTAATCCGGTGTGGCAGCGGCTCATTAAACCGAAAATAATACATTCCTTCTTTCTTTTCAATATGAAGAGCCGGCTCTACAGGCATATATTGATAGTCTGTAATATCCGCAAGCATATTCCGGATAGATGCTATTTTGCGGTATGAGGATGCAATTTGTTCTGTTCCACTGCTTAATTTCCTATTAAAAGTAGATATGTCATCCAAATTACAGGATGCATTATATAAATAATCGCATGTTTTTTTTAAATTATGTATTTCGCACAACAGTTCTTGTCTTGTTTTTTCTCTTAAATCCATTTTTCCCTCCGTAAAGTTATAATTTAGTATATTATACCACAATATACTTTTTTCTCTTGCATTAATATGAAAATTATGCTATATTAATTGTGTTAAAAAAATTAAATAATAAATCGGGAATGCTTGTGGATCTACCCAGTTCCACAGTTTTCTATATAAGGACTGCCTCTTGCGGTCCTTTTTTTATGCCATATGGCATCTAAATCTAAATTACATGCTACCAGCTCTGGTTGCATGTTTCCATACATACTAAAATTAAAAAGGAGGTGTGCTACTTATGTTAGCACAAATTATTGAAGCAATGGGATACGCCCAGGCTCATAACAGCATTTTGCTAATCAATGTTATGATCAGACGTGCTGTGGAGTTTGAGCAAAAGGCATCAGAATATGAAGAGATGCGTTTCTATCCTGTAGGTCATCCTCGAAAACTTCTTATCGAGAAAAGAAACGAATGTTTTAACGAAGTGCTTGTAGAACTAAAAAAATGGCACGATGGAAATGGAAATATCTTATTTTCGCTTCCTCTTCCATTGCGTCCATATCAAGAAGATGCAAGCAGGATTAAATTAATCTGCAAAGATTTTTTGCAGTTGGAAATGTCGGGGGAGATTGAATCTGCCCTCAAAAAAGTAATTTAAGGAGGAAATTTTATGTCAGCAAAGGTAATATTCCATTCCTATGTTTTGGATGGAAAAATAAAGTTTGATAAGGCATCAAATGGTGCCGACACAGCTTCGTTTTGTATAAAAAACGGAGATGAAAAATACAGAATGGTTCTCTTTTCGGATGGAACCGATCAGAGCCCATTTTCACGCATGAAAACTTGTGTTGAGAAAGGATTTTTGGACAAAGGAAAACCAATTTGGGTAGAGGCAGAAATGTCCTACTATCAGAAGAAAATGATTTCCGATGAAGCATGGGAAAAAATTTCTTCTTCTGTCTCGGATAAGATATTAACCGATCTGTTTGGCAGCACGGAAAATCCATCAAAGGGAAAGTTTCCGCGTTTCAAAGTAACCGATTGGGATTTCGCTATTCCAAAAGATTATTTGGACGCCCGAAAAGAAATAAAAGAAGCTCCAAGTAAAAAACTGAATGATGGAGAAAACAGCGGTTCCTCCAAAAAGGAAACCATACAGTCGTTATCTTTGTCAGGACGGTTTAGTTCGTAAAAGGCAGGTGGCAAATAATGTTAGAATTGATAATTATAATCATAGCATTGATTCTATTCACGAAAAAAAATGAAACAGGTGAAAATAAATCAGCTTCTACTATTTCATCTGCTAAAACAAAGGATTCGGATTATGAAAATAGTTTTGACTATGAAAACCGCTCAGATTATGAAAAGTCTGAATTGTATTTTCGTCATCGTATGGAAATGGTGTTGAAAAAGAAATACCCGGAATTAATTTCATGGAGAATGACACGCCAAGGCGTGTCTCTCCTAAATCAGGCAATCGAAGTTGTCGTCACTCTTCCAGAAGAAAAAAAAGAGAGAATCTGGATCAACCAGCATGAGCTGATTGGATCATTCAAAATTCTGCCGGAGGAAGTTTCGAAGAATGACATTGCGGATGAATCAATTCCTGATGATCTGCGCGAATTTTTCGAACTAAACGCAGGCATCATAAATGAAAGAATTCGGATTGCTGTAGAGAAGAAAAATAATTATGCTTACTTCTCTTTTAGTAACAACGAATCTGATGATCTGAAAAAAAAGATTGTCACAAAATTAGAGCAAACCATTGACGGTGCCATGTTCAGTTTATGTGACAATCAATTAGAAATGAACGTCCAGAATTTACTGGACGACTAAATTTACACAGAGGGCTGCGCCTTCCGCAAAAAGCGGTATCTTGATTTGGCGTATGCCTTACCATGATATTGCTGCGGAGGCATCCTCTTAAATCAAATAAATGGAGGATAAAATCATGGAAAATACATTTTTTACATCTGATGATGCAGTAGTTACACTTAAAACTGAAGCCGACAAAGAAAAGGTATTAGAATTCATCGCAAAAGATGAATGGTACACACCATATATTTGGGAGTGTTTTGCAAAAGAGATTGCAAATGCACCGCTTTTCTTTGAACAGTACAAGGAGCAGTTCGAAACAGAGCTGCCAAATGGTCTGAAATGTAATGTTCCGGCGCTGGATAATTCCAACGAGGAACTTATGGAAACTGCCAGAGATACCGGGCTTATGCTCGGTTTTCCGGCTAACGGTGGCATTGTTGTGAAACCAACAAGATATACGGCATTTACGTCGATTTGCCAACGTGCCGGAATTTCTGGATCAACAATTTCCAACATGGATGAAAAACCTTTGATTTCCGTGCTTCCTACAATGGAAAAAGCACAGTGGTTATCCAGAGGATTTTCGTTACATAAAGCAGACTGCAAGATACTCTATCGCGATGGTAAAGTTTCAAGTATGCTGTCGAAAGAATATGAAATTCTTCCGGCAAATAAAACCATCCCACGTTTTGAACGGAAACTAAGGGAAGATCATCCGGATTTGACTTTCTCATCCGGTATGTTTTCCCATGAATACCTGGTACTTGACTACATGCTGAACGATGACATTATGGAAGATTCATTTATTTCCATGCTCTCAGAGTATGGCGTCTCAGCAAAAACAGTTAAAGCCGGTGTACGTTTTTCAACATCAGATGTTGGAAACAGCTGCGTAACTGCAGCCCCATTCTATGATCTTGATGGAGCCCGTATCAGGCTTGGAAAACCAATCTGTTTATCCCATGATAAAGGACACAGTATTGAGCAGTTCATTAAAATGCTCAATGGACTTGCTATGGTCTTTAAAGAAAATGAAGATCTTGTTGAAAAGCTGGGAAATACGCAGATCAAGCATCCTGGAGGATGTTTTTTGCATATCATTGACAAAAACCGCTCTCTCAGATCCGGATCAGAGGATCTCGCAGATGAGCTGGATGCAGAATTTCCTGCAGGATGTACAGCGATTGATGTTTTTCTTGCATTAAATAAAATCGTTGAGGTTAGGAACAGCCGTAAGGAATTAAACCCGACACAGCTGATCAATTTGACAGAAACGATTGCAAAGTTACTCCTGATTAATTATACAGATTACGATCATGTATGGACTGATGAGGATTAACTACTACTAACCATTACTGCCCTATGTCTCATTTTATGTTGCATAGGGCAGTTAAATATAAAACTATCATTTTTAATTTTGATAATTAAGGAGACTCAAATGAAAAAATTCAACATAATTTTAATGTTATTATTGATGTTTTTTGTTACCGGATGCGGTAACAAAAAATTTGATTTATATCAAGGTTCACAGGATATAAAAATCACACGAAAATCTGACAGCGGAACTGCCCGGATCAATATTTCTGATACATATAAAAAAGGAGGAGAAAAATATTTTATTTTTACAACAGATATTGGAGAACAGGAATTTACTTTGTCTGAAAAAAAATATGATGAATATATCGGAAATGGCAATGATGCTGTTGATTACACGTCATATAATATGCAATTGGAAACATCACTTTACAAATACAGGAAGAACATCTTTACCAGTATATATTCCAATCATGATAACACGGTAGAAATATTAAATTCACTAGAGAAATATCCTGATATCGAAGTTTACAAGGAAAACGAAAATTCTGTTACATCTTCTCTATATATAAAAAAATATCAGGATAACAGATTCAACAAAACCGATTATACCGTATCGTCGGAATCCGATTCTAAATACTTTACTGGAAGAGCCACGGAAAGGGTAAATGTCACCCATTACTCTTTCATGGGAGAACATGACTTTACAGATGATGAAGTAAATCATTACTGCAAGGTCATGGATAAAATTTCAAATAATATTTTGTCAGGGATTTATCAAAAAAATTGAAATATAAACTCACTAATACCCACAGGCTTGCCTGTGGGTTCCGCACTAAATTTTTATGACTACTACCCTCTGCTACTTTTGGTAACAGAAGGTATATATCAACAGCATAAACTATCATTATTAATTATGATAGTTAAAGGAGAAAAAAATGAAAACAATTTGGAAAAATAAGATAGTAGATGTAGAAATATATCTTGATCTTGAAAACAGTTTAGATGGAACAGCCACTATTTTATCAAATAAGAACGTACTTGGAGAAGCAGCAATTTTTGCATTTAATTCCTACGAATATGCAGAACCTTTGTATTTCGTTGAATTACCGAAGATTTCTGCTTACCAAAAGATTACTCTTCTTGCCATGTTTGATACATGGTATGGAGATACTGACCAGGAAACAACTAAGTGGGCGTTAGAGTACCAGCTTTTAACAAGAATGCTGGTGAAAGAAAATGCGCTGATCCTAAATCCAAAACATTTAGAGTTGGATTTAGATATCCTTGAGAAAATCAAAAATATTATATGGGGTTAATTTGCTAAATACCCGCTACCAAATACATTGTCAACATCTGATTAATTTGCTATAATATTTACGAGGGAAAAGATGAAATTAAAAATTTTATATCATGGCACAGATCTTGAAAGTGCAAAAGAAATTTGTGGAGGGAATATAGATGTAAAAAAAGGTTCCTCCCATACTGATTTTGGTCAGGGATTTTATACCACCGATGACAAGGACCGCGCAATACGATGGGCATATCGCAAAGCTAAAGTTCGAAAAAGTAAACCTGCCCTAATAACTTTGTATTTCGACGAAGGATCTGCCCATCCTATCATTGAGTATTTTTGTGATGATTTACGATGGGGGCAATTCATTATTAATAATCGTAATGGATCACAATATATTAGAGGCGTATCATTTCAGGAAAATAATCTTGATGCCCGCTACGAAATTACATATGGACGTATTGCAGATATAGAAGTTACTGATATTGCAAGTGAGTTGAAAGAAAGTGGAGAAATGTTATATTCTTTAGAAAGAATTTTAAACAAAAATTATCCTCTGCAAATTGTTTTTCATACATCAAATGCAACACAGTTTATCAAAAAAATGTCCTATCGTTTAGTTTAAGGAGGGATGATTATGATTATTTCAGAAGAAAAGAAAAAGAAATATATTGATAAAGTTTATGATGAAATGAAACGACGAGGTTTTACAGCCGACGAAATTCCAATAGTGATAAGTAAAACAGGATTTATGATCGCCATAGAAGAATATCCGGAAGAGCAAATGCATTATGATATAGCAGATACAGTGGATGAAATTCTTTTCACTGCAACAAAACACAAAAAAAGTTGCAATCCGCGTATTAAAAATGGTAGCTGATGCACAGACATCGAAAAAGTGTTTATGCGTTTAAAACTCAACTTGCAAGGGATTGTATATTATACAGTCCCTTGTTTTTTAATCAACTTTTTATTGACTCTTTACCGATATAATGCTAATATAACAATGTAAATAAAATTAATTAATAAATCAAAAAGTTATGTTAATACCACATGGATCACATAGCTTTTATAATTTGGATCGCTATAGAGCGGTCTTTTTTTATGCCCTTTTGTGGCTTCTATATAGAGCAATTCTAAATTCCACTCTCCTATTCTGGATGAGTGTTTCCATAAATTACAGAGAAAATAATTTTTTATTTGGAGGAAAACAAAATGAATGATAATTTGAAGGCTTTTTTTACAAAAGCAGTTTCCTTTATTGGAATGCTGTCTTTTATACCTATTCAAATCTTTTTTGCGAACGATTCGGAAGTAATCGGTGCAGCATCCATCCTTTTTATTGTATGTGCAATAACATTTGTACTGCCATATAAAATGCTTACGTTTGAGTATTGGGAATACGAAAACGATACCCATTACAAGAATGTAGATAAGAAACCCGTGCAACCACAAAATCATCGTGGACACGCAGCATAAGGAGGAATCATTATGAACGCAACGTATTTATTAATGGTTACTCCGGAAGGTAACCACAATAAATTTTATCGGATGCTGCCAAATTTCCCGGACGATTCTCATTTTACGGTTGAATGGGGACGTGTTGGAGCTACAGCCATAAAGAAAACGACCATGTACTATGGATGAAATACGTCATATTAAAAAGTATCTTGGAAAAGAATCAGAAAATAAGCTGAAAAGTGCATTTTATGTGAAAAATGAAGTAACCGAAGCGCATTTTTATGATTATTGTTCAAAGAATCAAATTACTGAAAAAGATATCCATTATCTTTATCATGGATCCCGTAATGAAAACTGGTGGAACATTCTAATCCAAGGTTTGTCATTACGTCCCAAAAAGTCTGTTGTCCGGACCGGCGCTATGTTTGGACACGGATTATATTTTGCTCTAAGAGCAAAAAAATCCATCGGCTACAGCTCATTAAAAGGAAGCTATTGGTCCGGTGGAACGTCATTAACAGGATTTTTAGCTGTTTACAAAGTAGCCTATAAAAATCCGTTTAATGTTTATAGGCATACGCCTGAATATAAGCTCTTTACCAAAGAAAACGTTCATAGGTTAGGCGCAGATGCAATACTTGCATCTAAAGATCAGGGAATGCTAGTAAATGATGAGGTTGTCGTCTATGATGACAAACAGGCAACAATTCGATATCTTATCGAATTAGCCTAACATGGTTTTGAGCGATTTATGTTGATTTTTATGGTTTGCAATGGTATAATATACTTTGTAAAACAAATTCAACAAAAAAATCGCAAATGAGACCATGAACATGTTGTTCGTGGTCTTTTTTTGCAAAAAAATAATTTTATGGTCCTTATATAGGACAGAAAAGGAGAAAAAATATGAACAAAGTTATACTTATGGGAAGAATCACCAGAGATGCCGAGATCCGTTATACACAGGGGGAAAAATCTACTGCTATTGCAAGATTTTCTCTCGCAGTTGAACGCCGTTTCAAAAGAGATAACGACGAGCAGCAGAATACAGATTTTATTAGCTGCATCGCATTCGGAAAAATCGCTGAATTTCTGGAAAAGTTCGGACGCAAAGGAACAAAATTTGTTGTGGACGGTCGTATTCAGACTGGCAGTTACAACAATAAGGAAGGACAGAAAGTGTACACCACAGACGTTGTTGTGGAAAACATTGAATTTGCTGAGAGTAAAAACAGTTCAGGTTCAGGTGGCTCTACCAATCAGCCTGCTCCTGCTCCTTCTTCTTCTTCCGCTGGTGATGGATTTATGAATATCCCGGACGGAATTGTTGAGGAGTTACCATTTAATTAAACGTTAGAAGAACACACAGCATAATAATTTTTTTTACAAAACCCACTTTTTGTTAAAAGGTGGGTTTTGTTTTTCCAGGAAGGAGAATTTTATGAAACTACCAAGAAGATTAAAAAATGAAGAAATTATGGTCAAAGTAGACCATCTCACAGAAAAAGATGTTACGCTTGTGCTTTACACAAAGCCAACTGTGATCATGAACATAATGGACGAAACGTTCGGTCCTGATGGATGGCAGGTGGAGCATACTGCTATTCCAAAAGGAAACGGTCACATGACCATGTTATGTAAAGTGTCTGTATATGATGAAAACAGAAAAACATGGATATCAAGGGATGATGCCGGGGAGCCTGTTGGCAGCCATTCTGATAAAAGTCAGGCTACGGATGCGCTGAAAAGGGCATGCGCTCTGTTTGGAGTGGCTAAAGAATTAAAAACCATGCCAGAGGAAATTATCGTGCCCGCTTTTCGACCCAAAACAGACGAAAATAACAATGCGGTAAAAAGGAACGGGTTTCAGGAGACAGAGACACTGATCAACATTACAAAAAATGATGATGGATCCCTAAGCTGCATGGATCGATTCAGTATTGTCCAGTATCTGTTGGATGACACTGGGAATATCTGTGCATTGTGTATCAAAGACGATACCACCGGCAAACGTATATTTACACGCGACTACCGGAACAACAGTATCCCGAAGCCATCTGCTATTGCTCCACTTTCTGCTGCAGAACTTGCAAGGTTTTCCATGTTAAAAGCCGATATGGGCGCTTTTGCACGAAAAGGGAACACGATAGGAGAGCTTCAGCCGGATGAGCTGCGCTGGCTGTTTGGACGGACAAAATCCACAGACATTAAACGCGGTTGTCTGGAAATTGCGGAGGCAATTCCTGAATACAAAGAGGAATTTGTTACGGCCGGATTTAATCCAGATGAGTTATTAAAAGAATTTCGTGAGGACCGGTAGCATTTTGCTGCCGTCCTGATAAAAAAAATTGGGAGGAAAATAAATGGCAGCAAAGATTACAGAAAAGGAACGGCATATTTTCATTGAAAATATGTTTGCTAAATTGGAAAACGTAACTGTTGAATCCATCGTCAGTTCACGGATTCCTTTAAAACATAATGGGCGCCATCTGTTAGGACTATGCCCTTTTCACAATGACACCCATTTAGGATCTTTTTTAGTGACACCTGACAGAGGGATCTGGAAATGCTTTGCCTGTGGTGATGGATATGCAGGAAACGGCATAAAATTCATCAGCTTATATGATGGAATCGATTATCTGCAGGCAGCTTTCAAGGTGGCTTTAGAGAAGGGAATAATTACATATGATGAATATTCCCTATATTCTCAAAGACAAAACTACTCTGAGTCGTATATAAAAAAGATTGCTGAAAAATACGACAAAGAGAAAAAAAGCAGCGCAAAACCTCTGAAAATGGCAGACATTGCCATTCGTCATAATGTATATCACGTTATAAAGGATGCCTGCCAGCTTTCAGATCAACACATGTCACAGTTGAAAGAGGAAAGGAAATTATCGGACGAAAGAATAAATGCCGATTATTTCACCTTCCCGTGTTTAAGCTGGGAAAAAAATAATGTCATAAAAAAAATCCGTGAAGAATATCCAGAGTATACGGATGAAGTATTAATGACTGTTCCCGGATTCTATTATGACAGGACTAAAAAGAAAATTGCATTCTATGCCGTAAAAGGCATCGGAATGCTTATACATGATGTTTACGGCCGTGTAGCAGCCATTCAGATTCGTAGAGATACGATAAAAGAAGGGCAGCAACGATATATTTGGTTCTCATCTTCTTTTGCCCCATATGAACCGGATAAATATATTGGTGGAACAGGATGTGGTTCTCCGCGAGATATCTTATATCCCGCAAACACAGATCGCTCTATCCTGTGTATAACGGAAGGTCGTTTCAAGTCTGAGGTTATACGCGACTTTGGAAATGTCACAATATCCTTGCAAGGTGTCGGCTCTCAAAAGGGACTCGATTCTGACATAACAGAAATTATGAAAGAACTTCCTATAAAATCCGTGTTCTTAATGTTTGACGCAGATTCGTTTGGAAATACTGCCGTATTTTTGCAGTTGGAAAAACTGATCTGCATGTTGCAGGGAAAATTTCCATCTCTGAAAATCAGAGTTGTATGTTGGCGCAAAGAATACGGAAAAGGTATTGATGATCTGTATCATAATGGAAAAATTAAAACTGTGAAATATATAGAATCTGATCTGTATGTCAAAACTTACAGGTCCGTGCTTTCTAAAATCCTCAAGTCTTATGAAACGGAAAGTTTATCTGACTTAAAAAAACTATCTTTAGAAGAAAAAAAGTCGTTTGAGGATAACCTGCAGCAAGCAGAGGAAAGTATATTTCTGCAATAATTTTTATTGAAATATCTTTTCCACTATGATATAATCATTGCATAGAAAAAATTAAAAAAAGAAGTCAAAAAAAAGCCATACGGATATTCTGTATGGCTTTTATTTTAATCAAAGACCGGTTTTCGGTCTTTTTTTATGCCTTTTACGGCTTTATTCATATATAACAGCAAACTTTTAATCTAATCAACACGAAATTCGTGATCAGATACAAATACAAAAGAAAAGAGGAAAAATTTATGGAACAATCATTAGTATGGTATCCAGTGCAGTCTAAGGAAGAACGCGCTTATATCGTAAAAAACAAATGGCAGCTTAAAAAATTTAACAGGATATTCGGATGTGAAGCTTTCATCTATCCGGCATTATATGTGAACTTCTTTGGAGAATTCACACCTGTGGATATCAAAAGTATATCCAGTTATGAAAAACTGGGTTACAAAATTATTAAATTATAGATAAGAAAGGAGTTGGTTATTTATGGCATTGCCAACAAAAACAGACCTGTCTACATTAGTACTTCCTGGTGTAAAACCGGTCGAATATTTTAAGATAGCAAATGTATTTCAGGATGAGTTTGATGCTCTTCCTTCTGAATTTCAGGTTCATTATGATTATGATCCTGAAACTCGGACATATACTCTGGATGAGTTGGAATGGCTCAAATGGAGAAAACACGGACCATATCATCGGCATCCGGAAGATTCGAGATACATTGAATACACTCTTGGTGGCAGCGACATCGCAGTTCTGTTTGACGGTTCAGAGCTGTCTGAACAGCTGTTTTTATATGACGGGCAACACGGCAGCAACTTTAAGTCTGCCATTGAACTGTTTTATGAAAAAACAGGAAAAAAGTTTGAAATGAAAGAGAAAAAGAAAATTGGTTCAGATGTCCTGTGGGTAGGACATAACGAAGAACCCTCAATCCGCAATTTATTCAAGCGAAATTATTGCAAGGATCATCCGCTCGATATAGTGAAAGTCATCAATGACTGTCATATGTATCAATGTGGAATGAGGGATCACACCGGGAAACTGCTCTATCCTTTCGTTTTATGCGATTTGGATGGACTTGTTGAAATCAACGGTGTGACCGGTATCCTTGAATGTAAGACGTGCAACAAAGGCAGCGAAGACTACAAGCTTTGGAAAAAGCATATCGTGCCTTTGAAATATTACCTGCAGGTATGTTGGTACATGCTCTGCATGAATCTGCCCTATGGTTATATTGTCGCTAAATGGGGATTACTTCCATCTGAATGCGTCTATATTTATATAGAGCGTAATTTTGATGTTGAAAACCTCATTATCAAAATGGCACAGGATTTCCTTGAAGCGGTAAAAACAAAACAGCCACCTGATCTGAATAATCAGAATTTGGACCGACTCTTTGTTTACTGGCGCAAAAAAATGGGCAATCCAAAGCCGGATGCGCCGGTTAAAATGCTTGGACGCGAGTACAAAGATACCGCGCTTACTCTTTCGATGATTGGAACATCTATTAAAGATTTTCAGCAGAAAGAGTCTGACTTAAAAAAACAGCGCCGGGATATTCTTACAAAACAGATTTTCCCAGTAATGGGACAATCCTCAGAGGCATTGGTGGATTTTTCACCATCATCTAATATGAGAATAAAACTGCATAATGGCAGTAAAAAAATGGTTGATTCGGATAGTTTAAAATCATATGATCCCGAATTATACCATCAATATGTGAAAGAGGTTTTTGATGAAAGACTCTTTATCGAAGAAATGACGGACACCGATCTCGGTGACGAGTTTATCGTGGACAGCAATGTCCTGACTGACTCAAAATTAGAGTATTGTGAAGTTCGTCTGGAACCTAAAAATAAAAAATAAAGGAGTGGCGAATATGCAGTTTGCCGAAAAGATAGTTGATCGAGCCTTAAGGAAGACTGGATCTACCTGGATAACACAGGAAGATCTGGAAAAGGAAATGGCCCGATCAAACACAGGAACTATGAATGATATCATTTATGGTGTCAAAGATAAGTTCCTTGTTTCGTTTAAGATGGGAAACGGCATGACCGCATATTCAACAAAACATTTTCATAATGCAGAGAATACGATTGCAGAAAATGTTATGCGGCTGCAATTTGTCATCCCATCAGCAAAATATGATGAGGCGGTTATTGACCGGCTCATTGATGAATTTGAAGAACAGAAAAATAACGGCCGAAAGCTGCATTACCACCAGCGTGATGCCGTCAAAATGGTCTGCAATAACAATTTTTCTGTTCTGACCGGCGGTCCCGGTACTGGAAAAACAACCGTTTTATCTGCAATCACTTATTGCCTGCGGGCATTAGATCAGCGGATTAAGATTGTTTTTACGGCACCTACTGGAAAGGCTGCCAGACGTATTACCGAAAGCACAGGAGAACATTCTTCTACTGTGCATAAAAAACTTGGTATCGGATATAATTCGGATCTTTCATCTGTTTTTTATGAAGACATTATGTTTATAGATGAAAGTTCCATGAATGATACTGAGTTATCTTCTATTCTAATGCGATCAATTCCTGATGGACGAAAAGTCGTCTTTGTCGGAGATGTTGATCAGCTTCCAAGCGTTGGACCGGGAGCTGTTCTGCGTGATCTGATTGCATCTAACACTGTTCCTGTCACAATGTTGACACATACATTCAGGCAGGATAACAGTTCAAAACTATTTGCGAATATCTGCAATATTCGCAAAGGTATTCCAGAATTTCTGGATGGAGAAGATTTTCATTCCATCCTTTTGCCGCCTGGCAAAGGTCAGGAAAAATCTGCCACTCAGAAGATTCTAGCCGCTTATCAAAAGGCAATTCAAAAATATGGTGCAGAACATGTCGTTGTTCTTGTTCCATATCGCAAAAATGGATTATGCAGCAATGCGTTAAACAATCAGTTACAACGCATTGCCAATTCACGTTCCTGTGGTTACCGCTATCATAATCAGGCTGAAAACAACACACTCTTTTTTAAACAGAGTGATTTTGTGATGCAGCTTGTAAATCGTGAAGAATGTGCCAACGGTGATGTCGGTCAAGTGGTTGAATGTTCTGCTACAGGCTTAAAAGTCAAATATGTAGATGCAACGGTAACGTATGCACCTGCAGATTTAGACCAGTTGGCACTGGCATATTCCATGACAATACATAAATCTCAGGGGTCAGAATATCCTTGTGTAATCATGTGTTTTTTGGAAGATCATGAAGCCATGTTACAGCGGAATTTGATTTATACAGGCATTACTAGGGCAAAAAAAGAATGCATTGTTATATATCAGCAAAAAGCTTTGGAAAAGGCCTGTAAAACGATTGCGGATGCCAACCGTTTTACTCTTTTAAAAGAAAAATTACAGGATTTAAGAGCGCAATATCGAATGATATATGGAATTTAAACTTAGGTGACGCTTCAGTAAGTTATATTGAGTAGTTCACTAACAAACTATTTGGTTCTGCCCTCTTGGGAGGCAGATGAAAGGAGAAAATATGAGTGAAAACGAAAAAAAAAGTAAAAGAAGAATATATGCAGAGGAAGGGCTATTGAACGCTGCATTTACATTAAATGGCTGGTTTGTAAAGTTAAAACCAGCATATGCCATAGACAAGATGGTCTTTTGCTTTGTAAAGAAAAACACAAAAGCAGCACAATCTTTCAATGTCTATATGGATCTGGATGATTTTGATATCTGGATGTCAGATATTGAAAACTTCCGAATGAAACGGATCATCGATGAAGAAGGAAAAGCAAAAAAAACACTGCCGGAAGCATATAAAATAGTAACCGGCGAAAAAGGGGCATTCTCCGTTGGAATCTGTAAAAGCTCCAATGGAGACGGTTATGTCATTAACGGACATGGTAAAAAGAAAGAAAACGGGAAATATACCGGGGATTTCATGAATGCCTTTGTTCCAGTGTCATATGACTGGCTTCGGGTTACGGCCAGATATTATAAGCTGACTGTCAAAAAACATTATGAAGAACTTTCAGATCTCATTCTGTTGGAATCTTCCAGACAGCATAATCCTGCCGAAGGTGTTCAGGCAGATCCGTCTGATCCATCTGAAGCAACTGAAAACGATAACAAAACAAACAATGCATCTTCTAGCGAAAACAAAAACAGTAAGACAGATAAGGACAATTCCTCTGCAAATAAACAGGAGAATGATACAAAACCTGCTTCAAAACCTGCAGCTAAAAAGCTACCTGAAATGGCCATTGATACGATGACAAAGGTTTGTTACGATGGAAAACAGTACAAATTTATGGCTCTTAATCCAGATGGAAAAGAGCTGAATATCATCGTTTCAAATGATACGGCACAGGCGCTTGGAGAACGCTTTGCAGAATTTAGAAGAGCCTGTGAGGAAGCCGTTAATAAGGGCAATCACATTCATGTCACCATGCAGTATAAAAACGGTACCTATAAAGATTCAAAGACAAACAAAGAATATGCTGTTTTTTATATGCTTGGTATTGCAACAAAATGACAAACGAGAGAAGCGGATGGATTTTTCCAGTTCCGCTTCTCTTTCATTTTTAACTAATTTTTGCTATAATATTTTAAAAGGAGTTTTCATATGGAAAACAACACAATTTTCGATGACGTGTTTCGTACTATGTTAGAAAAGATGCCACAACTCGTCATCCCAGTTATTAACGAGGTTTTTCATACTTCTTATTCAAAAGAAGAAAAGATCAACCAGTATAGAAATGAACACCATACAGCCTCTGGTGAGATTATAACTGATTCTTATCTTGGAATCGGTAATAAATTGTATCATCTTGAATGTGAAAGCCGTGTTAAGGGCAATATGGTGATAAGAATGATTGAATATGATTTTGCAGCTGCACTAGAGGATATTGCATTGGCAGATGGAATATATGAGATGAATTTTCCACATTCATGTATTTTATATTTAAGACATAATAAGAATACACCAAATCATCTAAACGTCAGAATCAATATGCCTGATGGACAGCATATCATTTATTCTGTACCAACAATCAAGCTGCAGGAATACACAAAAGATGACATTTTCAGGAAAAAACTTCTTTTCTTTCTGCCATTTTACATCATGCGGTATGAGAAGGAACTTCATTCGATCGAAAAAGATTCGAAAAAAACAATAGAAATGGTTGAAGACATCGAATCTCTTATTGTAGATTTGAAAAAGGAATTTTCCTCCGATGAAGAAATGGAATTATATACACGGTTGGCAGAGCTGATGGAAAGAATTTCAGATTATATTTTGAATTCAGAAAAGAATTTAAAAGAAAGGATAGGTGCTATTATGGGCGGAAAAATTTTGGAATTAGAAACAGACAAAATATTAGAACGGGGAAGAGAACAGGGGCTTGAACAGGGACTTGAACAGGCAACGACAAAAATCATATCCCAGATGCTCAAAGAAAATGTTTCTTGGGATAAAATCATTCTGTATACTGGATGTACCAGAGAGGATATCGAGAAATTAACCGAAAAATTATAATTTTTGAAACTCCACGGTTAAAACCGTGAAAAGAATAGCCCAGGATTTTGGAAAATCCTGGGCTATTTTCATAAATAAAATCCTTTCGTTTGTCGTAGGAGGAAACCCACTTCCTTTGGCAGGTGGGTAGTTGACATGAAACGTATATCCTAGCTGAAGAATAATTTCTTCACATCTTCCACTGGCATATCCTGTCCGGTATAAAGCTTAAATGCAGCAACTCCCTGCCATAACAGCATTCCTTTTCCTCCGACACAGGTACATCCTGCTTCTCTTGCCTCGCGAAGAAGTTTCGTCTCTTCCGGATTGTATACCGCATCTGCAACAACAAGTCCTGGACGAAATGCAGACAGATCTTTTACAACACTCTGATCATCCATCGGCTTCATTCCAACGATCGTAGCATTTGCAAAGATATCACTTGACTGGATCTCTTCTGTCATCTTTGCGGTATCTGCGATGTCATATACATTGACCACGCACTCCGGCACTGCCTTTTTAATCTTCTCTGCTGTCTGCAGCGTTCTCTCAAAAAATGCATCCTTGATATTGAAAATAGAAATTTCTCTCGCACCATCTAAGGCACACTGTACCTGGATCGCCGTCGCAGCACCGCCGCCTCCGGCTACTGTGATTTTTTTGCCTTTGATCTCAATGCCGTGATCTCTTAAGTTATGTACGAATCCCTCGCCGTCTGTAATGTGACCGGTCAGTTTTCCGTTATCATTGACGATCGTATTGACAGCACCGATGATTTGTGCAGCCGGTGAAAGCTCATCCATGTATTTTGCAGCTTCCACTTTGTCCGGCATGGTAACATTGCAGCCACGCATGTTGAAAGTCTTCATTGCAGCGATTGCATCTTTTACCTTGTCCTCTTTTATATCAAAAGCCACATAAGCATAATCTAATCCCAGCTTCTCAAAGCTGTAATTGTACATCGCCGGTGATCCTGAATGAC
>ERZ772865.1175-NODE-1175-length-27442-cov-11.267682_pt1 | contig 27442 bp, 18 predicted proteins | sample MGYA00512133_ERZ772865 | MGnify/ENA primary metagenome ERZ772865 (study PRJEB29015, sample SAMEA2737722) | human gut metagenome | biome: human gut; feature: human-associated habitat; material: faeces | place: China | collected 2012 ...
CGTGAAAAGAGAAAAAAGAAGAAAGAAGAAAAAGCTGGTGAATGATTTCCACCAGCTTTTTGCATTCTATATTTCCCGTTCAAACCGAAAAATACAGTCCTTATTTGATTACGTGGATCCAGCCCTCCGGAGCTTTGATGTGACCCATCTGGATGCCGGTCAGTGTCTCGTAGAGTTTCTGGGTAACCGGACCCATCTTCTCCATACCTGCCGGGAAGCAGATTTCCTTGCCGTGGTCAACGATCTTGCCAACCGGGGAGATAACAGCTGCGGTACCGCACAGACCGCACTCTGCGAAATCTTTTCCTTCGTCTAAGTATACTTCGCGCTCTTCGGTCTCCATGCCAAGGTAATCTCTTGCAACCTGCAGGATAGAACGGCGTGTGATAGACGGAAGGATGCTGTTGGACTTCGGAGTTACCAGCTTGTCGTCTTTGGTGATAAAGATAACGTTTGCGCCGCCAGTCTCCTCGATCTTGGTACGTGTCTGCGGATCCAGGTAGATGTTCTCATCGAAACCGTTCTTATGAGCATCTACGATCGCATGCAGGCTCATCGCGTAGTTTAATCCGGCTTTGATGTGACCGGTTCCGTGAGGTGCTGCACGGTCGAAATCGCTGACGCGGATAGTGATCGGTTTAGCGCCGCCCTTGAAGTACGGGCCAACCGGTGTACAGAATACGCGGAACTGATAGATGTTTGCCGGTTTAACGCCGATGATGGAATCATAACCGAACATATACGGGCGGATGTACAGGGTTGCACCGGAACCATACGGCGGTACGAATGCTGCGTTGGCTTCTACTACTTTTGTGATGGCGTCTACGAAGCGCTCCTTCGGGAATGGCGGCATTTCAAGACCTTTTGCGGAATTTTCCATACGCTCGCCGTTTAAGTCAGGACGGAACGTAACGATATGGCCGTCCTCGGTCGTATAGGCCTTCAGGCCTTCAAAGCAGGTCTGTGCGTACTGAAGGACACCTGCACACTCGTTAATGACAACCTTGTCATCCTCTGTAAGTGTTCCGTTATCCCATGCGCCATCTTTATAGTTGGCTACGAATCTCTTGTCAGTCTTGATGTAACCAAAGCCAAGGCTTGACCAATCAATATTCTTCTTTTCCATTGTTAGTACTTCCTTTCATCTAAAGATACTGATGTAAAAAATGTTTTACACGATTTTGAGCATATTTTACGCTCTTAAAAATGTCATGTCAACATTTCATTACTCATCTCCGGTAATTTCTGTGTAATATTTAGCATAATCGGTTCTTTCTGCCTTAGTAAATGCAATTGCTGTTCTTGGATGCTGGTTAGTCTGACCGGTAAGCATGTACTGTACATCACATCCCCATACAACACCTGATGCTTTAAGTGGAACCATATGCTTCTCAATAAACTTAAGCACTGGAACTATATTAAACTTAGGATTTCTTAAGAACCCTAATAATAATTCTGAATAGCAGTTACCTGCACCTCTTCCCATTCCGCTTACTGTTGCATCAAGAAGGCTTACGCCGATTGAGCATGCCTCGATTGTATTGGCAAATGCAAGCTGCTGGTTGTTATGTGCATGTATACCAACACTTTTTCCATACTTCTCTGCTATCTTAATGTATTTGTCAGCAAGTCTTCTTACCTGCTCCGGGTATAATGAACCATAGCTGTCAACAAGGTATATGTACTGTGCCTTGCTCTGTGATGCAAGAAGCTCTAATGCAAGGTCTAACTCATTCTCACCTGCTGTCGATATCGCCATAATATTGACTGTAACCTCATATCCCATATCTGAACAGTAGTTAGCCATCTCAATAGCTGCCGGAATGGTATTAATATATGTTGCAACTCTGACCATATCAACAACTGACTCTGACTTAGGTGGAATATCTCTCTTCATATTAGTTCTTCCGACATCAGCCATAACTGATATCTTAAGTGGTGTATCATTCTCGCCAACAATAGCTCTGATATCTTCTTCCTTACAGAACTTCCACTTTCCGAATTCTTTCTCATCAAATATATCCTTATCAGCCTTATATCCAAATTCCATATAATCAACGCCTGCTGCCACATTAGCTTCATAAAGATCTTTAACAAACTCATCAGTGAATTCAAAATTATTCACAAGACCTCCATCTCTTAATGTACAGTCCATAACCTTGATGTCTGGTCTGTAAGAAGTCAAATTACCCCTGTTTTCTGCCATAACCTGTTTCCTCCTGTAAAATTTCCTCCTGGAATTGTTTCACTTTAAACCGTTACGCTTTAAAGTGTTAAACTATTTTGAATTATAACACATCTATCAAGGTTGTCAACTGTTGATGTGAGATTTTTACTTCACCATCAGCCTCTCCATAAACACATCCATCAACGCATTAAGCCCCTTAAGATATTCCTTCGCATTAGTGAATTTCTTCTTTGTTACAGTCCATATGAATGCAGGATTGGCGTCTACTCTCATCTGGATTGCACCGCCATACTCGTCAAGAAGCTTCTTTATAGCATCCGGGTCTAATTCAGCCTTAGGATAAACTGTCATAACTGTACGCCATACCGCAGTTCCTGATTCCTGATGCGCAACGCCGCCCTTTATCTCTATCATGCCAAGCTTATGTGCCTTTGACTTGATAAGCGCAATCATAAGCAGATTATCAGCGCATGATGGCACACTTCCGTATCTGTCTGATAACTCGTCCTTCATATCTGATAATTCATCCATGTTCTCAAGTGCAGCAATTCTCTTATATATATCAAGCTTCTGGTACTCACTCTTAATATATGTTGCCGGAATATAAGCGTCCACATCTACATCTATTGTTGTCTCAAACTCATACTCATTCTTAATTCCCTTAAGATTGTTGACCGCCTGATTAAGCATTTTACAGTACAGGTCGTATCCTACAGCCGCCATGTGACCGTGCTGGCTGTTTCCAAGCACATTTCCTGCACCTCGGATTTCCAGATCCTTCATCGCTATCTTAAAGCCCGAACCAAAATCCGCAAATTCCCTGATTACGCTGAGTCGCTTCTCCGCTACCTCTGTCAGTACCTTATCTCTTCTGTACAGCAAAAATGCATATGCAGTCCTTGAGCTTCTGCCAACTCTTCCTCTTAGCTGATAAAGCTGAGAGAGTCCAAAACGATCTGCATCTTCAATTATCATTGTGTTGCAGTTGGATATATCCATACCTGTTTCAATTATAGTTGTAGACACCAACACATCTATCTCACCATTAACGAAATCACACATTATCTTCTCAAGCTCCCGTTTAGCCATCTGACCGTGGGCATATGCCACATTTGCATCAGGAACAAGCTCCTGAATGTGTGCAGCCGCCTCATCAATGCTTCTTACACGGTTGTATACATAGTATACCTGACCGTTTCTGGCAAGCTCTCTTGTGATTGCCTCTCGTATCATCTCATCATTATGCTCTGTAACGAAAGTCTGTATCGGAACACGGTCAACCGGAGGCTCTTCAAGAACACTCATATCCCTGATTCCCGCAAGGCTCATGTGAAGCGTTCTTGGAATCGGAGTGGCACTGAGCGTAAGTACATCAACATTATTCTTTAACTTCTTAATCTTCTCCTTGTGTGTAACACCAAAACGCTGTTCCTCATCAATAATAAGAAGTCCCAGATCCTTGAACACCACGTCTTTAGAAAGAAGCCTGTGTGTGCCTATTACAATGTCAACCATGCCCTTCTTAAGTTCCTCAATGGTCTCCTTATTCTGTGCTGAGGTTCTGAAGCTCGACAACTGGGCTACCGTAACCGGAAAGTCCTTCATTCTCTGTTCAAATGTGGTAAAATGCTGACTTGCAAGTACTGTTGTCGGTACAAGATAAGCAACCTGCTTTCCTTCCTGAACTGCCTTAAATGCTGCTCTTATCGCAATCTCTGTCTTACCATAGCCTACATCTCCACATATAAGTCTGTCCATTACCCTGCGGCTTTCCATGTCATGCTTCGTGTCTTCTATCGCATTTAACTGGTCTGTTGTCTCCTCATAAGGGAACATTTCCTCAAATTCCTGCTGCCATACCGTATCCGGTCCAAACTGATATCCTTCTATTCTCTGTCTTGTGGCATACAGCTCAACAAGGTCTTTAGCCACTTCTTCAACGGCTGAATGAACCTTTGACTTAGTCTTTCCCCACTCTGAACCACCAATCTTATTAAGCTTTGGCTTTTTCTCTACATCTGAACCGGCAAATTTCTGCAGACGGTCAAGCTGTGTTGCGAGCACATAAAGGTTGCTGTTATCTGCGTAAGATATCTTGATGTAATCCTTCTCAACACCTTCAACCTTAATCTTCTCAATGCCCTTGTACTGGCCTATACCGTAATTCTCATGAACAACATAATCGCCAATATTAAGTTCATTAAAGCCGGCAATATTCTTGCCATCGTACTCCTTCTTCTTTACTTTCTTGCGCTTCTTCTCTGTAAATATGTCATTTTCGGCAATGCACACAAAGCCCTGCAGTGGATACTCAAATCCCCTGTGAAGGCTTCCGTAAGTAACCATCACAAGTCCGCCTGCCATGGATTTATTGCTGTCTTCTGTATAGAAGCTCTCAATTCCAAGCCTTCCGAGGTCATCAACAATTCTGTTAGCTCTTGTTCTTGAGCTGCACACAAGAAGAACTGCATATTTATTGCGTTTGTACTTTCTTATGTCATCTGAAAGATATTCAAAGCTGTTATTATATGAGCTTATGCTTCTCGCTTCAATATGCATTGAATAATCTATACCAAAGAATTCAGGTGTGTATTCAAGTGTTGTCAGCACAAGCTGCTTATGTCCGTTCATTGAAAGAACGGCTGTCTCCATATCCATAAACATATGTGTCTGACTTGGTAGCACATAACCGCTTTCTAATCTGTTCTTCATACTCTCACTGTACTCATAGAAAGTCATGTCGCTGTGTTCTTTAAGCCTTACAGGTTCGTCCACGACAATAAGAGTATCTCCCTTAGGGAAATACTCTGCCAGGCTGCTCACTCTGTCTGCAAATGTATATATGAATTTGCTGTAATCTCCTGTCCTTAACGCGTCATCAAACATTCTGTTAAGATGATTGCCAGCCTCTATCTGTTCCTTAGTACGCTTTCTTTTATCTGCTCCGAACAGCTTCATCTGTTCATCTTTCTCATGTCTGATTTTTTCAATCCCATGCTCTATCTCATCCTCAGTAAAAAGGAACTCTGTTGCAGGAAATACCGTATAACTCTTATAATTCTCAATGGAACGCTGGCTGTCTGCATCAAACGCCCTTATTGAGTCTATCTCATCATCCCACAATTCAATTCTCACAGGTGCTTCATCTGTATATGAAAATATATCTATTATTCCGCCTCTTATGGCAAACTGTCCTTTGGCTTCAACCATTCCGAATCTCTCGAATCCCATAGCAGTAAGCTTCTTTGCCATATCCTCTACATCGAGTATGTCACCCTTCTTAAGGTTAATTACTGCCATCCTGAATCTGTCGACTGGAAGAAGCATATCTGATATTCCATCAATGGTTGTCACTATTGTAAGCGGTCCATCTGAAGCTTCCTCTGTTGATTTCTCCATTCCAGATTTGGCGATGTCCGATTTATTCAATCTGTCAATTATGGCTGCTATACATCTGATTCGCTCTCCGGCAATCTGTCGTCCCTGCACATCTGCGTTATAAAATATTACATCCTTCGCAGGATAATACATTACATTACCACTGTTAAAGAATCTGGCATCCTCCGCCATATCCCTTGCTTTCCCCTCATCACTGGTTATAACAAGCTGGAAGTTGTAATTGCTGGCTATGGCACTTGAAAAATGCAGTTTCTGCGTGTCAATACAGCCACTTACCATTACTGTTCTGCCGCCATCTTTAGCAAGCTCTTTATTAAGTTGTTCCACACCGGCTGTATTATACACCGGCTCAAATATTGCTTTCATATTATACCACCAGTTATCCGTTATATTTATTCATACCACTTTCTATTCCATCTGTAAGTATGCATTCTACAGCTTCACATGCTTTCTTATTAGCCTCTCTTAATGTTGCATATTCCTCTGTAGGAAATTTCCCAAGCACCCAGTCTGCAAGATCCCAGTTCTTAGGCTTGTCGCCCACTCCGAACTTTATTCTCTTGAACTTGTCACTTCCAAGATGTGCTATTATACTCTTGATTCCATTGTGTCCACCTGCACTTCCCTTTGCACGGAGTCTTAGTTTACCTACGTCAAGACTTATATCATCGAAGATAACAATAAAATCATCTATGTCACATTTGTAATAATCCATAACTTCTCTTATACACTCACCCGAATTATTCATATATGTCATAGGCTTAACGAGTATTACTTTCTGACCTGCTATTACGCCTTTTCCAATAAGTCCTTTGTGCTTTGCTGTGTCCACACTGATATTATATTTGTCTGCAAGCTCGTCTATTACTGAAAAACCTGCATTATGTCTTGTTCCCATATATTCTTTACCCGGATTACCAAGTCCCGCTATTATATACATAACATCCTCCTGATTAATTATCATATATTAGCAAGTATATAACATATTTCTTCTTTTGGCTATCTTAACGCATCATCTGTAACCTGACAGGTTAAGACAACCTTATCTTTATCCAAAAAGTCCCGCAAGTCATAACGACCGCGGGACATTTTGCTATATTAAACAATTATTTAATTATAATTATTTAACAGATATTCTTCTTTTCTTTGATACAAATACAATTCCTGCTAATGCACAAAGCATTAATACTACATATAATGCAATTGGAGCTGTATCTCCAGTCTTTACAGTTTCACCTGTTGACTCTGTTGTTCCATTAACATTATTGTCTTTTCCTGTTTCTCCACCTTCTGCTACATCACCCTTTGATGAACCGTCATCCTTAGAGATAACTTCTTTGTAATGAACTGGCTTCCATGTACCAAGAACTGTATCAACAGCAGAAACATTTTCTGAATCAATATAATTAACAACAGCATCTAATGTACTCTTAGTGCAGCCTGTTGTCACAAATGCTTCACCCTTGTTTGTGTTATTGTACTCATTGAAGATTGCTGAAGCCTTCTCTCCATTAGACATTTCTCCCCAGCCTTCTGAGTCAATGTATCCATTAGTCTCACACTCAATAAATGATGCATTAGAGTTAGCACCCCATGTTCTACCATACTTACCTAATACTGCTATATCACCATGTGCTCCATCTGTTGTAACCTCACAGTTTCTGAATACATATGGGCTTGTCTTAGGTGCAACAATGTAACCAATCTTTGCATTATTATTCTCATCATTCTTATATGTCTTCCACTGTAACTTACAGTTATCAAATACAGCTGCAAACTCACCACAGATATAATCTACATTACCACCGATTGTACAACCGTTGAAATATGCGTGATATCCATAATTTGCTGAACCATTTCTACCAAGTGTATCCTGTGATGAAAGAATTGAACAGTTGAAAACTTCAATATTATCAGCCTCAATATAGAAAGCATTTGATCTCTCTTTAAACTTGTAATCTGATACATCTGCGCCTTCTGCTAATCTGTCTACTGAAAGATTTGAACCTGCAATATCTGTCTTCTCAGCCTCTGTTAAGTAATAGTTGTATGTATTCAAGAATGTTGTATTCTCTGCAACAAAATTATTACCTCTAACAATGAATACACCACCCCAGAGACTTCCATTTCCTTCTTCAGATGAGTATCTGTCCATAGCAAGTGTCTTATTGTAAAGACCTGTTGCTGGATCTATTGAATAATACTTTGTTCCAACACCATAATACCATGAAATTGTATGTCCATTACCCTTAAGTGTTACATATGGTGCAGCCATAACTACCTGTTCAAATACATCAGATGTAAGGTTAATAGTTACTCTGCCTGCTTCGCCTTCTGGTCTGTTCTGCATACCAAGAATAGCATCTGAAGCTTCATTTAATGTATCATAATCGCCAGGAACACTAATCTCTGACTTGAATTCTGTCATAGGAACAACTGAAATTCCTGTAATATATGTTGTTGCACCAAAGTTAACAACAGCATCACCTTCAACTACCATCTCAAATGTATCTGTCTTAGATGTTGTACCAACTGATGTATAACCCTTATCAGTTTCTGTACTATCGTACTTCTCCCCATTAACTGTAAAGTTGAATGCATAGTAAGTAGAAATAGCAACCTTAGCTTTTCCCTTTACTGGAATTGTAAGTGAAGAATCAGCTCTTGCTACTGTGTGAGGCTTTCCATTCTCTACTGCAATATTACCTGTTGTTGTAAGAGATGGAACTCTTGTATAGCTGTAATCTCTCTTAGATGCTGGATCATCCTTCTCTACATATACATCATTAACATTCTCAGCACCAGCCTTAACAGATGCTCTGTCATATGTTGTTGATCCATCCTTAGTCTCTACGCTTGTTGTATATTCACCAGGCTTTACAGAAACCTTGTATGAATCTCCTGTTATTGTTGCTTCATTTACTGTTCCACTAGTATTATTAGTAAATACGAGCTTTGTAACATTAGATGAATCTGTACCTACAATCTTACCTGTAAGTTCAACATCCGGAACATTATTAAGTGTGATTGTAACTGCATCACCTGTTACTGTAAATGTCTGTGAATCACCTACAAGTGGCTTAACACCGCCATCGTTAGAACTTACTCTGTATGTGTGTCCCTTAAGAAGCTTAAGAGATTTTGTTGTTGTGCTGAGAGATATCTCATCTCCACCTAACTGGTCATCTACTAATGATAACTTTAAACCACTACCAATTGTTGCATCAATATTATTTACAGTTACAGGAACTGTAATCTTCTCATCTGCAACATAGCTGTATCCAGCATAGAACATATTATTAGTCTTTCCTGTTGTTGACATAACATATGTCTTACCAGGAACAACTTTAAATGAATATGATGTTAATCCTGTTTCTGAATCAACATAGCCTTCCTTGGTTCCATCAGCATTGAAAGTATGTACTCTGAGGAATGAAGTTGAGTTATAATAAACTGTCATCATACCCTTAGCTGCTGGTGTAAATGTAGCTAAACATCCATCACCTTCACCTGGAAGATTAGGAATATTATTGGCATCAGCGTGTCTCTTACCTGATGTATAAGCATCATGTTCAACACCATTAATTGTAACCTTCTTATCTGGCTTTACTGTATACTGAGTAATAACTCCGCCTACTGTCTGTCCACCTAATGTAAGTGTGCTGTCTCCGAACTTGTACTCACCAGTCTTAACAACACCATCTACAGCATGCTCATCCATAACAAATGTAAAGTTTTCTACATTAGCTTCTGGCTCTGCAATATGCTTTACATCAATGCTTCCAATATATCCATCAGCTGTTGCAACTAAATCTACATATCCTGCTGCACCTGAGTATGTATACTTGAATTCTGTAGTGCCGACTTCTGTTCCTTCAATTGTAGCCTGCTTCTCTTTATATGATCCAATTGTGATTTCACATGAACCCTTAACCGGAATCTTAACAACAGCTCCTGTGTTAAACTGTGCCCAGTCACTTCTTGTAGAATCAAACTTACCAGTTGTAGCATCAATAACTAAGCCATTAACTTCACCTGTAGTTCCCTGAATGAGCTTTCCGTTAGAACCTATTAAATCAGAGCCTTTTCTGAAGTTCCATGTTCTGTCTCCGTTATCTTTTGATTCTACTAATGTTAAATTCTTAATCTTCATCTCACCTGAATCACCGCTTGCAAGTGTATCTGGTGTAAGTAAAATATAACCATCCTCAAAAGCTGCTGATGAAACTGTTACAGTAGCTTCTTTATCACCATTGATATTAACTGCATTAGGAAGTTCCTCTCTACCTGCTGTATTCAGACAGATGACTGCATTCTCTCCGCTCTTGTCACCAACATAAACATATCTGTTATTGTTGTTACTAGAAAACTTTAAAGTAAGTGTAGCTGATGTTGCTGTTGGGTCAACAGGAACAGCAATAACAGCATCCTTTGTTTTCTGAGCTGATAATCCTGCTCCACCAGTCTTAACATATGCTGTACCGGCAGCAACCTTTATTCTGCCAACCTCATCACCTTCTGCTAAAGTAAGTGATTTTTCTCCTGAGTATTTTGAAAAATCCCAGGTTGTTGTTCTTTCGTTATTCTCCCATGTACCAGCGTCTACTACGACCCCTGAATCAGCGGTCTTATCATCGGCTTTAGTATTAGTAATACTGCCTGGCATGAGAGCTGCAACCATAAGAACTGCCATGAATAATGATGCAATTCTTCTGATCTTACGCTTTTTCATAAACTTCATAATTATCCTCCTTAAATATATTTGCACACGATTGTGTCTTTCGCGGTAGTTTTCCGCTTTTGTTACCATAATACATTTATGTAATGTGTTTTGCTACCGCTTTTTTTGTTTCTTATGTTGTTTTTACATATAATTTTGGCTTGATTTTTTAACCATTTGTTAATTACAGCAATATTTCAACATATTTTTTGTGCAAAATGTATATATTGCACTTATTTTGCTCTAAAATTTTCCGTTTTTTAATCCATTTATTTTTCCATTTATCTGTGTTAATATATCTTTAAATATAACTTCAGGAGAATGTATGAATTCAAATTATTTTAACATTTCAAAATTATATCGCACTCCAGAAAATTCAATGTCATCTTCTCATACACACTCTTTCTGGGAATTATTTTACCTTACCAAAGGAAGCTGTAGCATTTTAATAAGAGATGCTTTATATGAAATAAACGAAGGAACCATCTTCCTGATTCCATGTGATATTTCTCATAAAACCATATATTCCAATACAGATAATGAGCGGATTGTAATTGAATTAGGAGACGACTATGTAGCACCAATTATATCAGGTTTCCCCGACTTAACTTTTTATAATAAATACTGCTGTCATTTCTTTACTTTTAATCTGTCAGCATCTAACCTGATTAATTATTATTTTGATACTGTTCTTTTAGAATCTAAAAAACACAGTTCTATATCTTCATTAACTATAAAGCATTCAATTCAGGGAATTATTCTGTGTATAATCCGTTCTGGTTTTGATATAACAGCGTCATTAAATGTCAGGAACTCATTACAAACAGAGAATACAATTATTCAGAATGCCATTGATTACATAGAACAGAACTTTTCCGCCAATATTTCTTTGACCGCTTTGGCTGAACATTTACATCTGAATCCTTCTTATCTGTCCAAGCTTTTTAAAGATGAAACCGAAATGACATTCAAAGATTTTCTGAATAGAATAAGGATTAGCCATGCTGAAAGATTATTGCTTGAAACCAATCTTCCAATGTCAGATGTTGCTTCATTATGTGGATATGAATCCGGTAATTATTTTGGGGATGTTTTCAAGAAAACAAAAGGTATTTCCCCAATCAAATTCAGGGAAGCAAAGGGTTATATTGCATAAAAAAGGTCTGACTCTGAAAATGCGCTAACGCATCTGTCAAAGTCAGACCTTTTAAATGTGTTAAATTGTTACTCCTCTACATCCTCCGCCTTATCATAGGCCTCAAGAACAAGCTTCTGCAGTTTATCTCTTGTCTGAGTGTTGATAGGATGAGCAATGTCACGATACTCTCCGTCTGATGATTTTCTGCTTGGCATTGCAATAAACAATCCCTTCTCTCCCTCAATCACCTTAATATCATGTACAACGAATTCATCATCTATTGTGATTGACACAACAGCTCTCATCTTACCTTCTTTAGCAATCTTTCTAACCCTTACATCTGTTATATTCATAACGCACCCCTTCTAAAACCTTATGGTTCCTGTTATACTTTAGTCCAAACACCTTCTGTTGCAATTCTTATTCTTAATAGTACAATGGACTGTCCTCCACAACAATCCTTACGCCATTCTCACCTACATATCTTGAATTAGCCTTTATTGTACTATTGCTTTCAACAATACAGTTCTCAATATATGCATTGTCTCCAATATATGCATTGTTAAGAATAATTGAATTCTTGATTACACTGTTATTACCAATATATATCTTCTTGAATAACACTGAATCTTCAACAGTTCCGTTCACTATACATCCACTTGAAACAAGGCTGTTTCTTACATTAGCACCAAAATTGTACTTTGCTGGTGGTAAATCCTCAACCTTAGAATATACATCCGGATACTGCTTGAAGAAATAATCTCTTACATCCTTTTTAAGGAAGTCCATATTAGTCTTATAATAAGAATCTACTGTTGATATATTATTCCAGTATGTATCAAGCTTATATCCATATATCTTCTTGACATTCTTATATCTTACAAGAATATCTCTTACAAACTCATGTCTGTCTTCTTCAGCAGCCTTCTCAAGAAGTTCAATAAGAAGTCTTCTTCTTATCACATAGATACCTGTTGAAACTGTTGAAAGATTAGTCTCTAATGGCTTCTCATCAATATCTGTGATTCTTCCTTCCTCTGTCATGGCTACTACACCATAACGGCCTATCTCTGAACGATCTTCTAAATTCTTGACGACAACTGTAATATCAGCCTTCTTCTCAATATGATACTGAAGCACCTTATTATAATCGAGCTTATATATACCATCACCTGATGCAATAACTACATATGGCTCATGGCTCTGCTTTAAAAACTGCATGTTCTGATATAATGAATCTGCTGTTCCTCTGTACCAGTTACTGCTCTCTGCTGTGATTGTAGGAGTGAATACAAATAATCCTCCCTGCTTTCTTCCAAAATCCCACCACTTAGATGAGCTTAAATGTTCATTAAGTGATCTTGCGTTGTACTGTGTAATAACTGCAACCTTCTGGATTCTTGAATTAGTCATATTGCTCAATGCAAAATCTATGGCGCGATAACTTCCGGCAATCGGCATGGCTGCAATGGCTCTCTTATTAGAAAGTTCACGCATCATTCTGTTATTTCCGCCAGCTAATATAATACCTATTGCTTTCATTAATTATCACCTGCCTTAATTATTATGCCTCCGCCTGGTAACTCACCATTAGGGTAATCCTGTAATGTTGTCTCTCCTGATATGGCTGTATTCTTTCCAACCTTAACATTGTCTGGAATAACAGACCACTCACCGACGGTAACAAGTCCAGAATTATATATCTTAGGGAACTTAACATTCTCTGCTTCTTCACCAACTCCAAGTTCAACATTCTCTCCAATCGTTACATCTTCTGCGATTATTGACTTGGTTATTGTTGTGTTCTTTCCGATGTGTGAATTATTCATAATAATTGAGTCTCGGATTACACAGCCTTCTTCAATAACAACTCCCGAACCTATTACAGAATTAAATACTCTTCCGTATACTTCAGTTCCATCACCTATGATACTCTTCTCTATATAGGCATCTTTAGCAATATACTGTGGTGGGATTGTATCTGTCTTGGTGTATATCTTCCAGAATTCCTCATAAAGATTAAATATAGGAATAATATCTATAAGTTCCATATTAGCTTCCCAGTATGAGCTTAATGTTCCTACATCCTTCCAGTATCCGTTGTATTCGTAAGCAAATATTCTCTTATTATTATTAAAGCAGTATGGAATTACATGCTTTCCGAAATCGCATTCCTGCTGATCCTTAAGCTTGATAAGTGCATCCTTAAGAACCTTCCAGCTGAATATGTATATACCCATTGACGCAAGATTGCTCTTTGGATGTTCAGGCTTTTCTTCAAACTCTGTAATCTTATTATCGTTATCTGTAACAACCACGCCAAATCTGCTTGCTTCTTCCATAGGTACAGGCATCGCAGCAATTGTAATATCCGCATTGTTAGCCTTATGATAATCAAGCATTATCTTGTAATCCATCTTGTATATATGGTCACCTGAAAGAATAAGTACATATTCCGGATGATACTGCTCCATATACTCCAGATTCTGGTAAATGGCATTAGCTGTTCCTGTATACCATTCACTGTTCTGGCTCTTCTCATAAGGTGGAAGAACTGATACTCCTCCTACATTACGGTCAAGATCCCAAGGAATACCAATTCCTATATGCGTATTAAGACGAAGTGGCTGATACTGTGTTAATACTCCCACTGTATCTATTCCTGAGTTAATACAGTTACTGAGAGGAAAGTCGATTATTCTATACTTTCCACCAAATGCTACTGCCGGCTTTGCCACTTTAGAAGTAAGTACTCCTAATCTGCTTCCCTGGCCACCAGCTAACAGCATTGCAATCATTTCTTTTTTAATCATGCTATCACCTCTGATGTTAAATTTTTACTGCTTTTAGATATTTTGATTATATCATACTATTCTCATTAAGTAAAAAGAATTTCGAGTTTTTTATACACATTTTTATGCACATTTTCTAAATCGTATATTATATAATAAGAAAGGTTTGAAAAATAAGCCGATAAGACATACAATATAACAAACAATAATTTCAAGGAAGGAAAATATCATGTACAAGATTGATTTCAACAACCCTATCCATATTCACTTCATTGGCATAGGTGGTATAAGTATGAGTGGGCTTGCCAAGATTCTTTTATCTAAAGGTTTTTCTGTTTCAGGTTCCGATTCACACTCATCAGCACTTACTGACGAACTCATTGGGGACGGATGTCTGGTATCTGTTCCACAAAGTGCCGGTAACATAACTAATGATATAGATCTTGTTGTATATACAGCAGCAATTCATCCTGATAATCCAGAATTCAAGGCAGCTAAAGAAGCAGGACTTCCTATGCTTACCCGTGCAGAGCTTCTTGGCCAGATTATGACCGTCTATAAGAATGCAATTAATATTGCCGGTACTCATGGAAAGACAACAACTACTTCCATGGTCTCTGAGATACTGCTTGCTGCCAGCATGGATCCTACTATATCTGTGGGCGGTATACTTAACAGCATTGGTGGCAACACCAGAGTAGGCGGTGATAATTATTTTGTAGCAGAAGCCTGCGAATATACTAACAGCTTTTTATCATTTAATCCAACTATGAACATTATTCTCAATGTCAAGGAAGATCATCTTGATTTCTTCAAGGATATTGATGATATCCGTCATTCTTTTAAGCTTTTTACTGAAAAGCTGCCTTCTGACGGAACTCTTATCATCAACACTGACATTGATAATTATGAATATTTCTATCAGGATACTGACTGCGAGGTCATTACATTTGGCTCTGACCCTGCAAAGAGCATGTATAGTGCTTCTGATATCGCTTATGACGAGCTTGGAAGATGCACTTATTCTCTTCTTATTAATGGAGAGAAGGCTGACACTATAACTCTTGGTGTACCGGGGCTTCACAATGTTTACAATTCTCTTGCTGCTATTGCCGCTGCAAGAAAGCTATCTGTTGATATGGAGCATATCAAGGCAGGTCTTTCTAACTTTAAGGGTACTAACAGAAGATTTGAGAAGAAAGGCACATTTAACGGTGTTACTGTCATTGATGATTATGCCCATCACCCTGATGAAATCCGTGCTACTTTAAGTTCTGCCGCACACTATCCACATAACCATGTATGGGTAGTTTTCCAGCCTCATACATATTCCCGTACGAAGCTTTTATTTAATGAGTTTGCTGATGCATTAAGCCACGCTGACAAAGTTGTCCTCGCCAAGATATATGCTGCAAGAGAGACTGATACGCTTGGAATCAGCTCTGCTGACCTGTGCGAGAAGATTAAATCTCTCGGTAAGGAATGTGTATACATTGACAATTTTGAGGACATTGAAAAATATTTATTAAAAAATTGTATCAACGGTGACTTGTTAATAACTATGGGGGCCGGTGACATATATAAAGTCGGTGAGGACTTGCTTAAATAGTCGGTTTTCCACCTGCCTGAATTTTTTCAACAAAGTTATCCACATTATCCACAATTTTCTGTTACTTAATTGTGCAGAATGGTTGTGGATAATTTTTTATTATAGTCTTTTTTTAATTCCGCTTTTTACACGGTTCTCTGTATCTGTTTTTAATTTATCCACATTTTCCACATTTTCCACAAACCTCCTTTCCGCGCTGAACGCGCTTTGCATTTATTTTTTTCAGTGGTATAATCTGCTCATAACTTTTTTGGGGAGAATGATACCATGAATAATCTGAATTTATCTTCAGAGACTGCATCCGGTTATACAGCAGTTTCTGATCTTTTTATAGACGAATATGTTCCTTCTGCGAACGGTGATTTTGTTAAAGTATATCTTTATCTTTTAAGACTGCTTTCAAGAAAGAATAGTGATTTGAGTATCTCCTCTCTTGCTGATACATTTAACCAGACAGAGAATGATGTCATGAGAGCATTACGATACTGGGATAAGCTGGGGCTTTTAACTCTTTCCTATGACAGTAATAAAGAATTGTCCGGAATTACTTTCAGACAGCCTGATAATAAGCCTTCAGCACCTGACCCTGATGATACGAATATTATACATACTACTTTTAATGAAGCTTCTGACAGCATTCCTGATGCTAAGCCTGCGAAAGAACCTGAAAAGATTCCTTTAAAAGAATCTGTAGAACCTTCCAGAGTTACTGTTTCGCCTGATAAGCTCAGCGAATTATCATCTAATGATGATTTTTCAATGCTTGTCTTTGTTGTCCAGACATATCTTGGAAAGACTTTATCTGAAGGAGAAATTAATGCCATTGTTTACTTCTATGACACATTACATTTTCCGGCAGATCTCATCGAATACCTTATTGAATACTGCGTCTCTAAAGGCAAGACTTCTTTAAGGTATATAGAGAAGGTTGCTTTAGCATGGGCAGATGAAGGCATCAGCACCGTAGAAGCAGCTAAGGAAGAGGTTTCTAACCACAACGAGGTTGCTTACCGTATAATGCGTGCATTCGGAATAACAGGAAGAGAACCCGGTCAGGCAGAAAAGCAGCTTATTTCCAAGTGGACTGATGTATTCTGCTTTGATTCTGACATGATTATTGAAGCATGTAACAGAACTCTTAAAGCTACTCACCAGCCGAGCTTTGAATATGCTGATTCTATTCTTACAAATTGGAACTCTTCTAATATCCGTAATTCTGAAGATGTTAAAAAATCAGATGCCCAGTATGAGGCCTCTAAAGCAGCCAAGGTAATTAAGAACCCGGCATCACTAAAGCAGAATGCCAACCGTTTTAACAATTATCAGCAGCGCCCTAAGAAATCTGATGATTTTTACAATTCATTATTAAGCAATAATAATTAATTAGAAAGGAGTGTGTTATGCCTCTAACTAATACCCAGTATGACTCAATAATGAGAATATATGATGATATCCGCACAACCAACAGACATATTCAGGCTGACCGTTATAATGAAGCTGTTTCCGCTTGTCCATCTATAGCAGATATTGATTCTGATATCATAGATATGTCTGTTAAAAATGCCAGAGCCCGCATAGACACTGGTTCATCTGACACGACTACTGATGAACTGGCTGCTGCACTTAAGACACTTCATGAAAAAAGAGTATCTGCCCTGGCTTCAATTGGTAAGCCTGCTGATTATCTTGATGATATATATACCTGTCCTTATTGCAAAGATTCCGGGTATGTTAACGGAAAAAGATGTACATGCTTTAACAAAAAAGCTATTGATCTTATATATAAGGACTCTAATCTCAAGAACATAACTGAGAATGAGAATTTTGATACATTTTCATATAACTGGTATAATAACATCGATGTAGATCCTGCCACAGGACTCACACCTTATAATAATATGCAGAAGGTTGTCAGCATATGCCATGATTTTGTTGATAATTTTGATAAGAATTTTTCTAATCTGTTATTTATCGGTCAGACAGGTGTAGGCAAAACATTTCTTTCTAACTGCATTGCCAAAGCTCTTATGGATTCTTATCACAGTATTATATATTTGACTGCCGGTGAGTTCTTTGATTCATTTAAAAGCGGTGATTTTAAAGAGTATGGTAACTCTAAATTCAATACATCTTTCTTTACTGAATGTGACCTGCTTATAATTGATGACTTAGGAACGGAGAATTCTTCCAGCTATAATTTGTCGAATCTGTTTTACATTATTAATGAAAGGCTTCTTAGAAAGAAAAGTGTTATTATCTCTTCTAACCTTGATATGCCTGATATTGAAAGCAGATATTCTCAGCGTATCTTTTCAAGGCTTGTAAGTGCCTATTCTATTTTAAGAATTTTTGGTGATGACATCCGGTGTATGAAGAAATTATCAGCTAAAAACTCTTAACGATTATTTATGTCAAATATATCATTGACTTATTTCGCGTCAATGTTTATATTTTTATATGTATGTTTAATTATTATACTTTTATGGAGGATTATTTATTATGCCACGTGATGAAAGACACACAGAAACTATTCCCTACGGAACTTTAGGTATTATCCCATTAGCAAGCTGCACTGAAATGGGTAAGAAAGTTGACGAGTACCTTGTAAAGTGGAGAGAGCAGCGTCAGAATGAGAATACTTCTACCCTTAATTTTGCAGGATATAAGAGAGACAGTTACATTGTAAACGCTAAGACTCCTAGATTCGGTTCAGGAGAAGGAAAGGGCGTTCTTGTAGATTCTGTCCGTGGTCATGACTTATATATTATGCTTGATGTCTGCAACTACAGCCTTGAATACACTGTATGTGGTTTCAAGAATCATATGTCTCCTGATGATCACTATGCTGACCTCAAGAGAGTTATTGCTGCTGCAGGTGGTAAGGCAAGAAGAATTAATGTAATCATGCCTTTCCTTTATGAATCAAGACAGCACAAGAGAACAGGAAGAGAATCTCTTGACTGTGCACTTATGCTTCAGGAACTTACAGATATGGGTGTCGAGAATATTATTACTTTTGATGCTCACGATCCTAGAGTTCACAATGCAATTCCTCTTAAGGGATTTGAATCTGTATCATGCACATATCAGTTTATCAAGTATCTTCTTCTTAATGTGGACGACCTTCACATCGACAGCGAGCATATGATGGTTATCAGCCCTGATGAAGGTGGTATGGGACGTGCTGTTTACTTTGCCAATGTTCTTGGTCTTGACATGGGTATGTTCTATAAGAGAAGAGATTACACTAAGATTGTTAATGGCCGAAATCCTATCGTTGCACATGAGTTCCTTGGAACTAATGTTGAGGGCAAGGATGTTATCATCATTGATGATATGATTTCTTCTGGTGAAAGTATGATTGATGTTGCTTCTGAGCTTAAGAAGCGTGGCGCAAGCAGAGTATTCTGTGCTACTACATTCGGTCTTTTCACTAACGGCTTTAAGAAGTTTGATGAAGCATATGAGAATGGCATTATTGACAGAATCCTTACAACTAACCTTGTATACCAGCCATCAGAACTTCTCTCTAAGCCTTGGTACATCAATGTTGATATGAGCAAATATATGGCTCTTCTTATTGATACACTTAACCATGATTCTTCAATCAGCAATCTCTTAAGCCCGGTTGAAAGAATCCAGCAGAGAGTTAAGGAATATAACGAACTTCATTACGGAAAGTAATTAATAACAGAAATGGAATCTGACACATTTAAGCCAGATTCCATTTTTTTAATTTCTTATTGCAGCATCATTCTTTGTTTCCGCTGGTCTGTCTGTACCAGAATTATTTCCAGCAGCTGTACTATCCTGCTTAGTGCTTGCAGTTGCATCATTATCCCTTACCGTTCCTGTTTCCATCTGACTTGAAGCCTGTGTATAATGATGGCTGCTGCTATTTTGCGTCTGCGTTACTGATTGTGTTTCTGTCTGTGTCTGTGTTACTGACTGAGTTTCTGTCTGCGTCTCTGTCTGTGTTTCCTCTTGATTTTCTTTGTGGCTATACTTTAGAAAATCTTTCTTTGCAAGACCATTATGTGCCTGTTCCATAAACTGTCTGAATATTTTCAAAGTCGCATTCTGAGGTATTGATGCTGGATAATCATATCCCTGCCATACTGCCAGTGTATAATATGCACTATATCCACAAAACCATGAATCATAATTAGAATTCGTCGTACCTGTCTTGCCCGCAACAATGGCATTTTCAGGTGCTGCTCCTCTTCCGGTTCCTTCTGTCACAACAGTTTTTAACATATCTGTCATCATCCTGCATGACTCTGAATCATATATATTCTCCTCACGGTTAGAAGTATCAAGCACCAGCTTTCCTCTATTATCGTATATTGAAACTATACATGTTACACGCCGGTACTTTCCATCATTAACTATCGTTGTATAAGCTCCCGCCATCTCTTCAGTTGATACTCCATATGTGAAACCACCGATAGCAATGGCATTATAATCCTTATCCATCCATATTTTATGGAATCCCTGATTAAGAAGATATGAACTGCCAACCTTGGGAGTTATCTCTTTAAGAACATTCCACGCAACAGTATTTCTTGAAAGGTTTACCGCTGTTCTTAAAGTTATATTTCCCATATAAGTTCCATCAGCATTTTTAGGACCATCCTGTATATACTCATCTGATACTATCGTATCAGGTGTATTCCCCTTTTGAAGATATGGAATATAGTCTAATATTGGCTTAATTGAACTTCCAGGCTGTCTGTAGCTTTGATATGCCCTGTTAAGTGTGTATCCCTCCAGCTCCTGACTTCTTGAACCTACAATAGCAACCACATTTCCTGTCATATTATCAATACATGTTGCTGCTGCCTGCATCTCATATATTCCATCCTTCATCGAAGTATAACTGTCCAGATTATCATCAACTGCTGACTGCAGCTTTTTCTGGATATTCATGTCTATGCTTGTATATACACTATATCCCCCTGATAATAATTTCTGCTGATACATCGTATAACTTTCTTCATAAAGCTTCTTATACTGGTCATAATCATCATCATTAATAAAATTTGTTCTGAATATAAATCCGCCTGCCTGCATCATTCCTTCCGTAGCACAATGTCTGGCATATGTTTCAACTGAATTATTCCTTGACGAAACAGGCTGCCTAGACAGCTCAACTTGTGAATCAAGTGCTGTATAATAATTCATTGAATTAATTATATCTTCATTATACAGTCTGGCCAGAATATTATCCCGTCGTTCTACAGTGTTATCAAAGTTAGTCAGAGGATTATATCTTGTAGGATTATTAGGTATTGCCGCTATAAATGCCTGTTCCGAAAGAGTAAGGTCTTTTACTTCTTTCCCAAAATATCCCTTTGCCGCAGCTCCTACACCATAATACCCATTACTAAAATATATGTTATTAAGGTAAAATTCCAGTATCTGCTCCTTGGAATATTTCTTTTCAATATCTCTCGCTACAAATATTTCTTTAACCTTTCGTTCCCATGTAACTTCCTGTGTAAGAAAAATATTCTTTGCCAGCTGCTGTGTAATAGTACTTGCTCCCTGCACTATCTCGTCATTTTCAGTATTTGCTATAACAGCCCTTATAATTGCTTTGAAATCAATTCCCTTATGTTTATAGAAATCCTTATCTTCCATCACTATAAAGGCCTGTTCTAATGTATCCGGGATATCTTCAATTCCCACATAATACATATCCTTAGATTCTCTCATTGTACAGAGTTCATTGCCGTCTGCATCATATATAACCGTAGTTCCCGACTCCATAAATGTACTGACAGAACTTTCATTAACCATTGTCTTTGCATCCTGTGCAAGACTGATTACTCTTATTATCTTCGGTAAAAACAACAGCAGGCCTGTAGCAATGCCTAACAAAAACACCAGCAGTATAATTCTTCTTATTAATCTGCGTCTTCTTTTCTTTTTTGATAATCTCTTTTTTGCCATTCTTCACCAATTTTTAATATCTGATTATTTGTAATATGTTACATAAACATTTCCACCCTGTGAAAACATTTTAGCGGCATCATTCATGGAAATATTTTTCTGCTCTCCGGTTAATGGTACAATATAAGCTATTTCACTTGAATTATATGCCACAATAACAATATATTCATTAGCTGCAACCTTTGCAATAACAGGATTTCCATTAGAAACACAGCTAAGCATTTCATCATATGACACACCAGAAACACTTATTCCCTTAACTCCATTTATCTTATTTAAAATATCAACTGCAGATTCTCCCTGCTGCATATATTCATATGCATTGATACCACCACCAAGATAATTACAAAGCATCTGAACAGCACTGGTAAGCGAATTTCCTGCTGACACAGCCGCAACTCCATCCACAGATGCCTGACTGCTTCTATATCTTTTCCACACAACCTTTGAATCACTGTCAATTACAGTTCCATATGTGTTGTTTGCAAGAATTATTGCAGATCCAAGCCCTGTTCTGCTGCCCTGAAACCTTCCATAACCATACACATAATACAAGCCTTCCCATACAAATGTATCATCCAGCTGAAGTTCAGTATTATTTTTAAATATAATTTCACCTGAAGTCCTTAAGCTGACATTTATATCAGCCACTTTAGTTGTTAGATCAATATACAATTCCTGTTTTCGTGCATCTGTGCTTATTGTTTCAGTACCTACGCTGTTATCAGCTACATTTTCATCCTTATTAATAAGCTGGTCAATGCTTATTGAAGTATAACCATCCTCTGATTTAACAACTCTTGATAAGGTAATACGCATACCCTCAACCTCTGTTCCTGAAACATATATCCCCGGCTGCTCATACTCTTTTATTGTATTATAGTCGACATCAATAATGCCAACCTTATACATCGCATATACACTGTTTCCATCCTGGGCAGATATTATATCTGACTTATGCGCCACACCATATATAAAATCCGACTGGATATAACCAAGTGCCCTCAGTGTATCACCATCTTCCGCCTTTATCTCATAAGCACTGTCATTACTCATATTAAGTACTCTTATTGTATCTGTATTATAAATATCTCCTGAAACACTGTATGCAATAGCATCACCATTATCTGAAACAGCATATGTTCCATCCTTGAGATTATCTATCTCAATCATAAGCTCCTTACTGTCAAGGTCTACAGAAAATAATGTATCATCTATAAGAATATAAAATTTATCTGATGATACATATGCCACACCGCCCACATTCTCCGAAAGAATATTATATGGAACTGCAAGTGGTATAAAGAGCCTTTCTGTAACATCATTGTCAGCATACGAATATCTGCACAGAGATACGCCTGTCTGCCCCTCGTGCTCACCCCTGTTCATATATCCTTTAACTATAAATGTACAATCACCATTCTCCTGTATATCGATAATCTTAATTGTATGAGCATCATAAGACTCCCGCACGGTATCCGTTTCTGCTCCATCAAAAGAAAATACCTTTGTAAACACCTTATTGCTGCTATTAAAACACCACAATGATCCCTGATTAACGAAATATGTATATATTCCTTTCTCGTCTGAATCACATAAAGCCCGTGTCGATGAATTAATTCCAAGGTTTATCTTTGATGAAGATGTAAGATCATTTTTAGCGTCAAACACCTGATTCATTTCTCTTTCATAATTAAGAAGATAAAATCCGGTTGCAGTCTGCCTTATCCTATAGTACTCACTAACCCTGTATGTATCATTAGAGTCATAATCATTAGCTGCACCCACTCTGTATTCAAGCCTGATAATTGCTACATCATCCGTTATAGATATAATTTCCGGAATAATATCACTTTCAACAAATGGATCCAGATTTCCCCAATTCACCTGACTTATAGAACTATTAATATTAACCTTTCCATAGTTAGTATTATCCCCTATACTCGAAGTCTCAAGATATCCCGCAATTTCCTTGCTTCTGCTCTGGTCAAATGTAGCTGAATTAAAATCCAGAACAAAATCAATCTTCTTCTGCAAATCATACTCGCCACCATACATAATTCTAGTATAGTAGTATATTTCATCATGTTTTTCTGTCTTTAAAACAATCTCTAATGCATACTCTTTTCCTGTATCAATAAGATTCTTAATATTTAGGACACCTTCTATTGTACTTCCACTTTCAGAATAATTAGTGACCTCTGTATTCTCGATAAGTGACTTATCATCAAGTGCTCTTATCCTGTAAGCTACACCTTCTATCTGCTCCCCATATGTATGAATAATAACAGGCAGCTTCCTGTCCTTATTCACTGGGGTAATATTACCATAGAATAAAGTTGAATCAATCTCCATAGTATATCCATGAAGCAGATTAAACTCTCCCCCATTATCAGTTTTCATGGAAACTGTTGGAAGTGTAGCATCTGCCATTGTAGTAGCTGATGGCATTATCTGCTCAAATTTCATTGATATAAATGTTACGATAACTGTAACTAAAAATATAACTCCAAGTATAAAATACTTAGATCCTGATAGATTATAATTCCTGATTCTTTTCAATTTAATCCTCCAAAAGCTTCTTTAGCGTAAGGTCAATATTAAGCGCCCTGCTCATATTCTGTACTTCCTCATAAGCCTTTGCATCAGGCTTTCCAGTCTTAACAGCTCTTATAAGCAGATTCTTTGGTGTATGCTCCATGTCTATGAATTCGAGTATCTGTGTCTGGTAACCCTTAGATTCTAAAAGCTTTGCCCTTGCACCATCTGTCGCTATTGCTGCAAATCTTTCCTTTAAGATTCCATAATCCATGACAGGTGAAAGAGTTTCATCTGCAATTGTTCTGTTTGCCTCATGCTGACAGCAAGGCACAGAAAGTATAACCTTCGCACCCCATTTTACTGCTTTGGCGAGTGCATAATCTGTAGCCGTATCACATGCATGAAGTGTTACAACCATATCTACAGACTCAACACCCTTGTAAGAAGCAATATCTCCTTCATAGAAATCGAGTCTCTCATAACCATATTTCGTTCTTAACTGGTTGCAATGCTCAATAACATCTTTCTTTAAATCCAGCCCGATTATCCTGATATTGTATCCCTTAAGTACCTTGAGATAATAATACATTGCAAATGTAAGATATGATTTTCCACATCCAAAATCAATTATTGTCTGTTCTTTATCCTTATCTAACTGTGGCAGAATATCCTCTATAAATTCAAGGAATCTATTAATCTGCCTGAACTTATCATATCTTGTTCTTACAATTGCCCCCTCTTTAGTCATAACTCCAAGATCAACAAGAAAATCCACCTTCTCGCCCTCTTTAAGAATATATGTCTTGGTTCTGTTGTGTGACATATCCTTCTGGCTCTTTATCTGTGCAAGCCTTTTATACTTACAGGTACATGCGCCCTTCTTAGAGCTAAGCACTGTAGCAGACGCATCTGTCATATTAAACTGCGCCTGTTTAAATGTGTTCTGCATATATTCTGTAATTCTCGTCTTAATCTCTTCCTCTGAATAATTAGCATGAAGCACCTTTTTTCCTACGAATTCTGATGCCTGATATTTTATCTCATCTTTCAGCTGGACAGGACGTATCTTAACCCTCATCGCAGCTTCTTCATTCTTTACCCTCTGTCCGCTTATTGTAAGATCAATAAGCCTGTCATTAATACATTTATCTAAAAGCTCTTTTAATTCCATATCTGCCTCATCTTTTCTTGATTTATCCTCTGGATATACATGGTTATTTTAATCTCTTTAGACAAAAACCACAATAGCAAGTTTTATGCCTTAAAAATCATCATCAGAAATCTTCATTATATATCGGTGTTGAAAGCTGTATATCCGTCACTCCCCTTGTCTCGTCATAATTCATTGTTATATTAACATTTATCTTGTTCTTTCCTATGCTTACAGAATCCTTAACGCTTTTAGCGTAAGCATACACAACATATGAATCCTGTATCTGTCCCGTAGTCACAGTCTTTGCACCCAGCATCTTAAGCATTCTGCCGCTGACATCGCTCTTATCATACTGTGACATATCCCCAGCAATGCTTCCTTTCATGCTGACTGTTACATGAGTATCTATTCCATATTCCTCTAACACCTGTTTCATCAGCTTTTCATAATCTGAAGTGCTCTCAAATCCCTTATACAGTTCTATATCAGTTATAAAATATTCTCCTGTACTGCTCTTTTTTATTGATATATCTGCACTGCCATTAACTGATTGCTGTGTAAGATATATTCCTGTTTCATCCTCCGTTATATTATATCTGTTAAGCCCCAGAGCCTTTGCCATCTGTGTCATCATAAGTTTCTTTGCAGTATCAGACATTCCATTGTCAAGCTTTCCTGTCGCTGATATGTCGGCACTTATATCATAGTACACATTTTCACAAAATGTATCTACAACATCCATTGTCTCACCCTTTATGCCCTTGTATACAAGTCTGCCGGCAAATACTGCCCATATAATTACTGCGGCTGCTATCATCAGCCTCTGAAATCTATATATCTTTACCATATAAAAAACCTCCCATCACCTGAAATATTCCCAGATAATGGAAGGTTTATACATATTATTTAATTAACAGCCTTAATTCTCGCAAGCGATCTCTTAAGCGCTGCCTCTGCTCTTACCATATCCAGATTAGAATCATGGCTGGCAAGTCTCTTTTCAGCTCGCAGTCTCGCCTCATTAGCTCTTTCTACATCGATTTCATCTGACCATTCTGCCACCTCAGCAAGAATAGTTATCTTATCCTTGAGAATCTCTATAATTCCACCGTGTACCGCAGCTTTCTTTACATCATTACCATTGTGTATGCTAAGAACACAAGGAACAACAACTGCAGTAAGCGGAATATGTCCCGGATAAACACCTATATCGCCTTCACTGGTAGAAAGTTCAACAAATGTAGCGTCATCATGGTAGAAAACTCTGTCCGGCGTATTAACCAGAAGCTTTATTGTCTGTAAATCTGCCATTACAACCTCTTTTCTACTTCTCTACCTTAGCTAAAACATCATCAATTCCACCACAGTTAAGGAAGTAACTCTCTGGAATGTCATCATACTTTCCTTCGATAATTTCCTTGAAGCCCTGAATAGTCTCACTTACAGGAACATATCTTCCTTCAAGACCAGTAAACTGTCCTGCAACGAAGAATGGCTGTGATAAGAATCTCTGAACCTTTCTTGCTCTTGAAACAACAAGCTTATCATCCTCTGAAAGCTCGTCCATACCAAGGATAGCGATGATATCCTGTAATTCTTTGTATTTCTGTAAAATTTCCTGAACTGATCTTGCAACCTTGTAATGCTCCTCACCAACAATTCTCGGATCAAGAATTCTTGATGTAGACTCTAACGGGTCAACGGCTGGATAGATACCAAGCTCAACGATTGATCTTGAAAGAACTGTAGTAGCATCCAGATGTGCAAATGTTGTAGCCGGAGCCGGGTCAGTAAGGTCATCGGCTGGTACATATACAGCCTGAACAGATGTAATAGATCCGTTCTTAGTAGATGTGATTCTCTCCTGAAGAGCACCCATCTCTGTCTGTAATGTTGGCTGATAACCAACGGCTGAAGGCATACGTCCAAGAAGTGCTGAAACCTCTG
>ERZ772865.1176-NODE-1176-length-27426-cov-25.013774_pt1 | contig 27426 bp, 21 predicted proteins | sample MGYA00512133_ERZ772865 | MGnify/ENA primary metagenome ERZ772865 (study PRJEB29015, sample SAMEA2737722) | human gut metagenome | biome: human gut; feature: human-associated habitat; material: faeces | place: China | collected 2012 ...
CCAGAAACCGGTACAGAGCGGATTTGCCTCCGTCCAGCGCCCAAAGAAGGGAGCCCGCCGCCGCTTGCAGTCCATACGGCGAAAGAAGGAAGGCAAGAAACAGAAATACAATCCCGCCTATGGGCGTCGGCGTGAAAAAGAGAGCGACACCCAGCACCGCCAGGATCACAGAGGCAATCGTCAGCAGGACGGCACAAATATCAAACAGGAACACCAGCAGAGCCGCCAGAAGGGACAACGCTAAAGCAAAGGGAGCAACCAATATTTTCAGCAGTATCTTTAAAACCTCCTTTATCTATCCTTCCTACCTCTATTTTATCACGCCTGTCCGAGAACATAAATGTTGCGAAAGATTAGTGAATCCTGTCCTAAATCTATTTTCAAATAAAAACGGATGGTCTAATGAAACCATCCGTTTTTAAACATATTCTATTTTTCTGGTTTGATAGTTTGCTTAACCAGTTCAGTTTTTTGTTCCTCAATGAGACTTGAGTAAACTGCATAAGCAACATTTTGAAAATAATCGATATACAAACTTTGGTCACTTGCAGGTAAGGGGGCCAAACGTTCTATACCGTCATCTTCAAGCTGGTATGTTTTTACAATATTGATTTTCAAGTCGGTTTGCTTAAAATTCACATCGATTACTATTGTTATCGGGAGTGTCTTGTGCGAGAACTTGTAACTCATACTTGAAAAAATAAAACCTTGAGACATACATTCCTTTACAAAATCATTATTTCTTAACCCGTCACCTTTTAAAATCGCACTACTAATTCCCGAAAGGCGTCCGGTGGGCTCAGAAGCATCAATTTCGCCTGATATAGTCTCATCATTTTCATCATCAATGCTTTTTTCATCTTTGTTTACAGTAACATTAATAATGTCTGTTAGTTTCCATTCTTTGTGAGTGTACGCGCCAAAATCATCAAAGAAATCTACCTTGTGTGCCTTTAAAAGACTTGCTAAAGTTATTCTTTTAAGACCAAATACAGCCTGCTCGCTATCTTCTTGAATCATTTCATCCAGAAGTGTGACAAACTGTTTTGATTCGGACATTCCTTCGTGCCGTATGCTAACTTTATACTTCTGCGAATCATTTTCTAACGGGGAAATGGTAACATCTAAAGTCACTGTTCGCGTTTCAGCAATTTTAATACGGCCTCTTTGGGGTTTTTTATATATGTACTGTAATGTTACGCTGGTTTGATTTCTTGCAATGTTTTTTAATGTATACTTAGTATTCGAACTACGGCCTTTATTGACAAATTCATCTGCTATACTCGTCAGAAAATCTTCTTTGGACTGTTCGCTTTTAGGAGAGATTATGACAACAGTCGACTTCAAGTTGTTTTGCTCAAAATTCATAACCTCTTGCATTTGAGTCATAGTTGCAGAGCCAAAAAAATGATGGTGTATCAAGTCAGAAAGAGCCTCTGAATTAGTACATACGGGAAGGATACCTTTTTGCCGTAAAACATATTTGACACTTTGAGCGTTAATTAGTTTATCGTCTATTAATTTTTTAAGGTCATCACCCTTAACAAAGGATTGAACTGCCATTATTCTCGCCTCCCTTATGACTCATAATAGATTCTTGATAAACGACGATTGTCCATCAGATAATATTTAAAAGTATCTTTTCCTGCGAATATTTTTGAAAAAGAATCTTTAATGTGATCTATGTCTTTTTCTGTTTCGGGATAAAAATAGAAATGAACTTCTTGATAACGATCACTTCTAGATTCTAATTGTAATTCATTAATCATATCCTGCAAATACTTTAAAGAATCATCTGTAACATGCTCAAAACAAAACAGGGCCTTTATATCGACCTTTGTTGTAATGCCTTGGTTAGTTACACTTTTAATATAGGATGCCAAGATGTAGTCGGAAAATAAATATGTTGGCGTGACTACAGGTGAACGATCCCAGGTAGAACCACCAATGGATGGGTATATGATGCCAAAGCTATTTTCAATACTGTTTTGCTTGATTTTCGCAATTTCAGAATTAAAAGAATACCATTTATCAAGCCTACTATTATCTGCAAGATAAATCATTAGAGTATGGCGACGTCTTGGAACCTTAATTTGGGAAATGCTTTTTAACGCACGTTCCATCTCGTATATGTTATCACTCGAATTATACAATAAAATCCCACCGATTAAAGTATATTCTTCTAAATATGTAGTTAAAGCAGGAGATGTTGAAGCACACTCAATAGTATTACACAATTCCTCAACCCATAATGACAAATTACTCGGAATAAAGTTAGACCATTCGCGATGTTTGCATTCTATAATAAAAGCCTCTTGGCGTTTAGTGAAAGGATTATAATATCCTGCTAATATATCTACACCATGCGTTTTTTTGTCAGAAGATTTTGCATTTTTATGTGCAGCTCTTATACAATCAATTTGAACATCTTGAGCTAAAATCTTCCATTGCAAATGCTCGAAAATAGAATTTCCATAGTGCTCTAATTTTTTTCCAATTCTTTGGCTAAGTTCGCCCATTAATGTTCACCTCCATTTAGCAAGATTTGATGAAGAAACAATGTTTCTTCATCGTCCATCGAGGAACGAGACTTATAAACGGTAACTCGCCCCTTTGCTGTAATCCGAAGTTTAATTGAACTATTATCACAGTAAAGAATAATAGTCATACTTGAAATTTTATCATTATATTTCTGTAGGATAGAAAAAGCATCTCCATACGATGAAAGATCCACAGTAAAGTTGCCAACAATATCCTCCGTAAAGAGAAAATCTTGAAAGCAGACTTTAGAGACTTTTAATTTATAACCTTTCAATTTTTCTAATAGAGTGTCAATCGTAACTTCAACACTATTAATGGAAATAGGAGCTAACAAATTTGATAGCTCAAATACTAATTTGTTTGCCGATGTTTTGTTCCCCCAAATTTCCAAAAAACCATCCGTAATGCTGAAAGAAATAACATTTGCTTTAGGAACAATACGATATTCAAAAACTCTCTGCTCAGGGTTATAACAAGATTCTTGAGCATTTTGAACAATGACATATTCGCCCAGTAGTTCATTGGCACTAATCATTTCCAAATTAAAATAGGTATTTTCATCTTCTGGATAACCTTTCAAGCGTGAATATATTGATTCTACATTGATTTCTGCTGGTGAACGTAATTCATATATAAAAATACTGCTGGAAGCCATCGAGTTACCTCCTTTAAAAATGTTATCAGAATCTACAATTAATTTAATTATACGACTATATAGAAAAGTTATCAATGTCATAGTAGGCAAAAGTTGTCATCAAAATGAAAAAGGAAGGGCGACAGGCAAAACCTGCCTCCCTCGTCTTATTCCGGACGCGCATCATACGACGAACTGTTTCACGGTCTTTTGTTGGAAGATATGCAAAATTTCTCATGGCATACCAGTTTTTGTCGATGACGCGAAGCAGCGCAGCCAGATCGAGCTGCTTTAATTCTGTGTATCCTTTTTCCTGAGCCAGCTGATTCTGGTTGAAGCTCAGGCTGTCGAGAACACAGTTGGCCCACCAGTTATCAGAGATACGGGGGAGCATTTTATTAAGCCACCCACAGCATAGATCTGTGGCAGTATAAAGAAGCTCATTGATCTTACCTATGATTTTTATCTCGTTCATTATAAACAGTCCTCATTTTTGGTAGTGATTCAAACGTAAAAGATGGACGAATTTTGTTAAAATTATATCACTTGTGGCGTTGAAATTCAACAAAAAACTGTTTATCATAACCAATTCCTTGAGAAGCAAGCCCCGCTTTGAAAAAAGCTATATTCTATTATCGACTTTTTGCGTACCATAAACAGTACTTTTCAAAAAACGCAAAAAATCCGTCTCAATGATAGCAACGATGTTAGCTGCAAAGCTTTTCTAAAAGGATCCGGTCCGCCGGAAGCCACGGAACAGAATCAAGCTCCTCTTTAGTCAGCCAGCGTACAGCCTCGGCTTCTTTCAGCACCAGTTCGCCGGAAACCACCTCGCACCAGAAACAGTCCATGGAAAGATGGAAGGTCGGATAATCGTATTCAATGGTGTCGATGAGGTTGCCTACCGCGATCTCGGTATCCAGTTCTTCCCGGATCTCTCGTTTCAGTGCCTGCTGCGGGGTTTCACCCGGCTCGATTTTGCCACCCGGGAACTCCCATCCGCCCTTATATTCGCCGTAGCCGCGGGCGGTGGCATAAATTTTATGTTTCGTCTGAATATCGTCGCAGATCACGGCTGCAACAACGCGAATCATTTTCATGAAAATCTCCTGAATTATTTTTCATAATAGAGTGGACAACCCAGTTTTCTCAATTTGGATTCGATTGCTCCTGTAGAACGTTTTAGAATCAAAGAAATTCGTTTGACGCTGTTCCCCTGCTGGTGGAGCCGCAATAATTCACGTTCTTCTTTTTGCGACCATGCTGTTCCAGCGCGAGAATAACGCTCTGCCTTTTTGTTTCGAGAAAGAGACTTCAGATATTCAGCGGTAGATTCAATGGAGCAATGTTCCAATACGATTTTTAATGCTTCTTGAATTTCTTCCTGAGCACAACTATCATTTTCAGACAGAATCCAACCGGTTAAAGGATTAATACCTTTTGCAAGAGTTTCAATTATGGTGCGAGCCAGCATATCGTCCATAGTATGTTACCCCACGATCAATTTGTTGGTCTTTTTGAGGAACTTTGCAGGGATCGGGCGGTCCAGCCGCCATGTGATGTTCATGGGGCGAGAACCCTCATGCTTCACATAGTTCACCGTGCCCAGATAGGTATACGCTCCTGCACCGCCAAAACGGGTATCCGCCTTGAACTCGCGCACGAACAGCAGCACCCGGCTTCCCTTTGCACGGTGATGGATGTAGCGCTGCCCGGTGGCAGAGTTTTCGGCGGTGGTGCTCTGGCTCTGCCAGTGGAACAGGCTCTCGTTGATGGAATAGTCTTTGTACATGGTGGTGGGGGAGTAATCCTTGTCTGCTTTGTTCAGGGTCACAAAGAACACGTCCAGCTGCTTTTCCGGAAGCCACTTCACGCCCTCGCGGACAGTGGCAGGCTTCAAAAAGTCCAGTGCTACCAGCAGCTGGTCGCGGGTATAGGTGCAGTGCAGGTCCAGCGGACAATCAAAGCCCACATCTACCGGCTCGTCAATAAAATCAATGCGGTCATATTGATACTGCAAAAGTGCCTGCAGCTCCCCCAGCAAAACGGGACTGTCTGAGAGAGCATACAGGTTATCGAGAACTTCTTCATCCTCCCAGCTTTCTGCGGTCTTGCCCCAGAGGGTCACATAGAACATTTGCAGCATCCGTTTCTCTACTGGCGATAGAGCCGCAAAGTCGGTGTTATCCAATTTTGGCAGAAGCCCCAGCAAAAAACGAATCCACCTGCGGGAATCGATGACCGCAAAGCGGGCAAGGGCTTTGGTTACGGTTTCTTCCAAAGGTTCTGCAAAATCGGATGCCGCCCCTGCGCGGACGCACAGCCTGCTGAAGCAGACCTTTTTGCTGTAAATCGCACGCGGGTCAAGATGGTAGTAGTCGAGGAAGTTCCCGAGTGTCAAAGGCAGGCCGGTATCCTCGGTGAAGGCAGCCGCCCGCGCCACAAGCCCGGAGGTGCGGTCATAGGAGGCGCTGATATTATCCAGCACATATTTTGCAGCAATTTTCTCCAGCTGAATGTAGCAGCCCTTAGGCGCAGAGACAAAGCCCTCCTTGAGCTCCCGACTGACGCTGCGGGTGGTGTTCGAGAGCAGTGCTGCGAATTTCTCCTCAAAATTATACTTTTTGTTGGCCTGCCCGATGAAATCCAAAACGGTCAGGCAATCCTTGTTTTCTGCCAGACGCAGACCGCGCCCCAGCTGCTGCAAAAACACGGTCAGCGACTCGGTAGGGCGCAGGAACAGCACCGTGTTCACCTCGGGGATATCCACGCCCTCGTTGTAAATGTCCACAACAAAGAGGAATCGGAGCTCCCCGGAAACCAGCCGCTGCTTGGCGGCGTTGCGCTCCTCGTCAGGAGAATCGCCGGTCAGTGCCATAGATGGAATGCCGTGGGTATTAAAGTAGCGCGCCATAAATTGGGCATGAGCGATGGAAACGCAGAAGCCCAGACCCTTCACCTCGTCGATATCGGTGACATATTTCAGGATGGAGTTCACCACAAGGTCAGCGCGGCGCTCCGCCACCATGCCGCTGAGGGTGTACAGGTTGGATAGCTCGTTTTTGTCGTAGCCGCCGGTACGCCATTTCAGACTGCTCAGATCTGCGGTGTCAGTGACGCCGAAATATTGGAAAGGACAGAGCAGTTTCCGGTCAATGGCTTCCGGCAGGCGAATCTCGGCGGCAATGCGCCCACCGAAATAATCCAGAATGCTTTTGCCGTCCATACGTTCCGGGGTGGCGGTCAGCCCCAGCAGGATCTTCGGTTGATAATATTCCAGCAGCTTCTGATAAGTGGGTGCAGCTGCATGATGGAACTCGTCTACAACGATGTAATCGTAAAAATCCGCTGCCGTTTTAGCGGCAAGCTCTTGAGAATTGAAGGTCTGGATAGAAACAAACAGATGGTCGATGCTGTCGGCTTTGTGGCTGCCTACATACAGTTCGCCGAAATTGGCATCCTTCAGTATCGCCCGGAAGGTGTACAGGCTCTGCTTCAGGATCTCCTCTCGGTGTGCCACAAACAGCAGACGGCAGGGCTGCCCCGGATGCTGTTTGCAGAAGCGCTTGTAATCCAGTGCGGAGATCACAGTTTTGCCGGTGCCGGTAGCGGCCACCACCAAGTTGCGGTTGTACCCCCGAACGGTGCGCTCGGCATCCAGTCGGTCCAGAATTTCCTGCTGGTAGGAATAGGGCAGAATATCCAGGGTGTAGATCCCGCTGTGGTCGGTCTCGCTGTATTTTTCGGCTTTCAGGGCGCGGGTCAGCCGCTCCCGCTGCCCTTCATCGTAATATTCAAACTCGCTGGAGTTCCAGTAGCTTTCAAAGGTGGCTGCGATCTTTTCGATGGTCTCCGGCAGGTCCTTTCGGGTCACCTTGACGTTCCATTCCAGACCGCTGGAAATTGCCGCATTGGACAGGTTGGAGGAGCCTACATACGCCGTAGTAAAACCGGTGTCCCGGTAAAACACATAGGTCTTTGCGTGGAGCCGGGTGCGCTTGGTGTCGTAGCTGACCTTGATCTTCGTATTGGGCAGCGCGCGCAGCTCCTCGATGGCTTTTACGTCCGTAGCGCCCATATAAGAGGTGGTGATGATGCGCAACTCACCGCCACTTTGCGCAAACTGCCGCAGCTCGTCCATGATGAGGCGTAAGCCGCTCCACTTGATAAAGGAGACCAGCATATCAATGCGGTCGGCGGAAACGATCTCCTTTTTCAGCTCCGTGTACATCTGCGGCTCATGGATAGCGCCGGTAAACAGGGAACTTTGCGCAATGGAGGTCTCCGGGCGGTCAAGGTCTTTTGCGCTTTTTCCTGTAGCAAGGCGCGGGTCGTTCTGCTGCAAAAGCGCAAGAAGCTGCTCTGCCCGCTGGTCAACACTGAGCGCGGCAAAGTCAGCTTCCTCTGTAGTAGTCTGGATGGTATTTATGATCTGGTTTGCCAGCTGGATCTGCGCCTCGATGCCGCCGCCGTTATCCTGCACATTCTCAAGACCCTTCTGTACCACGTCGGTCAGATACTGCGCCAGTACCTTGGCAGCCTCTGCTGTGTCGATGGGCGCAGTGGACTTGCGGGCTTCCGGGATATCTGCAAGCTCGCGGTTCAGTGCGTTATTGATGACCTGTTCGTACAGACCGGGGTAGAGCATCGGTGCACTTCCTTACCGTTTTCTTTTATTATAGCGCCCGTTAGAAGAATATTCAATGATCGAGAATAAACCGCATCTGATTGAAAAAGAAGTTCTTAATCTCAGAAAATATACGGTATCTGCATTGCTTTTATTAAAAATAATAGAGCTCGTGATAATTTGTATGATGCTACAATAAAAAGAGACTGATGCAGTGCAACAGTCTCTCGATAGCAATGAGGCTTATATAACGGGTGTTTTTTTATAAAAATCCACAGCAGTGCCTCCCATTCCAAGAGTGGTTTTGATGCCAACTCCGCCATGGGATGCAAAAGAGAGCAACGCGTTCCAAAGTTCCAGAAGCGGCGGCGCAAGGCGTGCCTCGATGGTCACATTGCCTTGAAAGGCTGGAATGCGCGTTTCTTTCAACAGATAACGTGTGGTATGGAGATTATAATCCACAATATGAAGCCCCTGCTGTAAAGCTTGCAGTGCATCAGGATCGATAAGGGCATATTCTGGAAAGGCAGTGTTCCAATGCGCAATCAGACTTTGCAAAAGCAGAGTTTCCTGCGGGAAAATAGTATAGCGGCCGGACTGCTTGAAGGCGCAAGGCGACAGAAAAGCAATTTTGGCACGGGTTTCGCTGTGGGAACGTCCAGAACGGATCAGTTCTTCAGCGGAGACTGCCGGAAAGATGCGAACCTCTGAAACGGGGAGTGTTAATTCATGCAGAGGGATTTCCTTTGCAGATTCCAAAACGGGGAAAACTACCTGTCGAGCAGCGTCATTCAGCAGATTGACCGTCCAGATCAAAGACTGCTTTTCCGGTGAAAAACATAGAAAATGCGCAATGGGATGTTCCCCTTGCAGATGCATCTGCTCTCCAAATTCAGAAGAAATCTGTGACATCAGCCAGCCATACAGACGATAGGACCACGACTGGGGAATCCGCACATCATTGGGCGGAGGTAAAACCAGTTGAATCTGCTGGATCATAAGATACTCACCCCGCAATATCCATAGGGATAAAGCCGACCACGAAAACGGGCATATTTCATGGTGTGCGGGGAAATGCCATTTTCGGCATCGCGCTCATGCTTGTGGTTACGGAACATTTGTTTCATTTGTTCTACCGTCCAGCGCAGCCCCTCTTCTTCACCCAGATAGGGGTACGCCAGCGACTTGGCAAAAAAGCCGGAGCCGCCGCCAAGGATCAGGTGTGGCTGCTGCGGCAGGTTGACTGCACCGCTTGGCGGAGTGAAGTGCCTGCTATACGTCTGCGCATAATAAGTATCAAACTGCTGAATGGCCTCCAGAAGGGACTCCTTGGTAATGCGCCCCTTCAGCACCGACTGATCCAGCGTCAGCTTGAAGCGTACCTTAGTGCCGGACGCTGCGCATTCCCGACACATGGGGATGCCGCGATTACTGCCCTTCGCAAAGGAACCGTTCACAAGTGCATCAAATTTTCCGACAAGGACCATCTGCGTATCCGGGATGGGGAGGCTGTCGGAAACTTGAATGCCACGGAAAATGCTGTTAACGGCGTCCGAAGCGATGTTTCCATCTTTCAGAGTGTGCAGATGCAGCTGGTTGACATATTTCTCTTCCGGAAAGGTGGCCCGGCGGTTTGGTGCAAGGCTGTGTCCGGTACTGCGGTCAGCCAATACCGCACTCAGCAGCCATGCGGTACGCAGCGCACCCTTGATGCTGCTGCCGGGAATGTAGGCGTGGCCCTGTGCATCACGCTGGAAGGCATGGATCTCTTTCAGCGAGTGCTCAGCATCCAGAGCATCTCCCACCTCGATCTGATAGCGCGTCAGTGTTTTCAGTTCTGCATCGGAAATGCCGCAGTCTTTGCTCAGAAATGCCCAGAGATTGGACTGCTCGCTAAGCATAAACTGCCCGTACTTGTCCACCAGATCGTGCTCGACCAGAAAGCTGAAAAATTTTTGCTCGTCCAGAAAGGAGACTTTGCCATTGCGGGTGTTGTACATGTACTCTTTTTTGGTATAACTGCTGCCATTGCCAACAAACAGAGGTGCCCATACATTCAGAGTAAGGTCAAAGATCTGCAGATGATCCTGCTGAATCATAATGTCACCCCCATAAAGATCGGTTTGGAATAGCGGTATACCGGATGCACATCCGACAAACCAACATCATACAAAGCACCCTGATAACGATTTTGCAGGACAGATCCTGCCGAAAGGGCATACTGCGTTTTTTTCTTCAGTGGAGTTTCCACACGATCGGAGGCCATAAAGCCGCTACGGCGCACCAGCTGGAAGGAGGCACCCTCTAATGCATTATCCAGTTCATCTGTCTGCGGCAGGCTGGTGCTCAGCAGCAGATAAGGAGCATGCTCGGCAGAAAGAGCGTGATACATCCACTCCGTCTGATCGTCAAAAGGTTCGTTCAGATAAATCTTGTCTACAATATGGAACTTTCCATAACCAGAGCTGACTTTGCCGCCGATGCCGGTAGCGCCCAGCCAATCCAGCAAATACTCCAGATCTTCATCCTGACCATCTTCGGTAAATCCGCAGATGAAATACAGTCCGCAGTCCGGCGCAAAACGGAACAATCCAACCTGATACGGCGTAGTATCCCCCTGCATGGGAACGGCTGCCTTGGTCTGCTCATAGTGGGTGCCAAAGCTTTCCGGTTGCTCGTCAGGGGTGAAATGACCTTCATGCAGGCTTCTGGCGTAGCGGTCGAATTCCAACACAGGGATCCAGGCTAGCTTTTTTACCTTTTTACGCAGGGTGGTTTCCACTTCCTCAGTGGATTCTGACGCGGCAATGGGTTTTGGCAGGTAAAACGTTTCGCCATACCAGGGTATTGTATCGCTGAGCAGGAATTTTCCCTGCCGGACCTGCGCACAAAGCTGTTCTAGGGCTTCTTCTCCGTGCTGGACGAGGGTCTCATGGCAGAGGGCAGAAAACAGGGTATCTGCCCGCAGGGTTTCTTCGGAGGTATAAAGCGACAATGCAGAGTCGGCCCCTCCAAAATGAACAGCTGTGTCAAACTGAAGCTTAAACAGAAAATAGTTCATAACTATCCACCTCATCAAAGAAGGATTTCAGGCGGCTGAGATCCGCCTGCGCGCCATAGCCTTCCAGCGCAAAGTTTTTCAGGCTGACACGGCCGCTGCCGCGGGAACCATGGCCGCCCAGATAATCCATCTGCAGCAGCTTCATGCCTTTGGCCAGAAGAGAAAGATCTTCCTCGACCTGTGCCGGGTCGGTTACATCGTAAACGATGCTGACACCGAACTTTGCACCGGCGATCACACGCTCAATTTGGCGAGGATTGGCCACAGAGTTGGCACGGGAAATTGCATTCTCGGTCTTGACCTCGGTCACACCCACATTGGAAAGCTCTTTTGCATTGGACAAAAAGGCATCCGCAAACTGCAGGCGGGAACGGCGTACCGGCTCCGAGGAACCGAACAGGCGCAGAATGCGCTCGTCGTCCTTGTCGAAAACAGGCATGTGCTCGATATCCTGACAGGTGCTGCGGGCCAGCAGGGTGCGCAGCTTGCCTTTCAAGCTGCTGCCGGGTACGATGGGATAACCGGTATAGGGGTCACGCACCACCGGGCTGTCCACAGCACCAATGGCAGAAAAGGCAGAGGAACCGCCGATGTGCATACCGGTGCGCACTTCCAGATCGCACCGGATCAGAATTTTTCCATACATATAATTACCCCTCCTTGCCGCCGAAGTAGCGGTGGAAAGCGACCAGCGCTTCCATGTAGTGTGCAAAGCGGATCAGGTCCGCACGGTCGGTGGAAATGCCCTTGAGGTATTCCAGCAGGTTCGTCCGCGCCACAAAGCTTTTTACAGTATCATCGCGCCCGCACTCATAAGCCACCCGCACACGCATCAGGTTGAGCTTGACCACACTTTCGGGTCGCAGTTTCTCCTCGGTGCGGATGTTTTCCTCGTTATAGATATCTGTCACAAGGCTCAGCAGGTTGCGGATCTTGCTAGTGGTCACTTTTTTGGGCTGGCTCATCAGGCTGCGCATAATACGCTCGGCTTCGTCTACATAATCTTCCGGCACCTTTTTCGGCGTGATCTCCGGCGGCAGCTCATTCTGCTGTCCATAGCTGCTACGGCTGTTATAGCTGCCGGAACCGCTGCGGTTTCCGTTGTAGCTGTTGCTATATCCGCTCCGGCTGTTGTTATAGCCACCGCCGCCATAGCTGCGGCCATTATCATTCCATCCTGCCATCTGTGTCGCCACCCTTTCTGTTCTGATAGACATAAATATAAATTGCGGTGATGAGCTGGTGACGCTGTACGGCATCTAAGGCCCAATCCATCATGCTGTGAGAGAATTGCTCGTAAAGTTTATAATCTGGCGCATTCTTTTTGGGGGAAAGCCGCGCCAGCAGGTAAGCATACCGTGCAAGGTTGATGCGGTCGTTTTCGGCTTCCCGCAGCAGTGCCAGCAGGTTGTAGAGCATGGCGTTTCCATGCTCAGCGTTATCCCTGCCAAAGAAGCTTTGCAGGCAACCGACCTTTTCGGTCAGAACCTTTGTGCGGAAGGTATCCCATGCATAAATATGCCCCTGCTCCGGCTGCACCAGCAGATTGCCCTTTGCATCCCGGACCGCTTTGCGCTCCGGCGTGAACAGTGCCAATGCATTTTTGCCGGGCAGATGCTTGGCGGCTTCCTCCAGCGCGGCGGTTTCCTCGGCGGAAAGCCGGATGGGGTAATGGTCATCAAAGATGCCGATGCCTGCGCTGAGGGTCAGTGCGCCGCAGGAAAATGCAGTGAAATTGCTCTGGATGCGCTGCGCTGCTTCCAGCACATCGTTCCATGCGCCCACAAGGAACACATCATCGCCGCCGGCGTAGACGATGCTCACTTGCAGCCCTTCGAGAATGCCGTTGATGTAGCACTTGAAAAACAGCGACATCTGCCGGGAGAACGCCGAGGTGCGGGACAGGGTAACATAGTGCATCCGTTTGACCGGGTCTTTCTCGGTTTCCTGCTCGAAACCGGAGATGAAGGCGTGGCCGAGGTTGTCCACATCCATACGGCAGACCGCAATGCGGCGCACGCCCTCGGACTGCTCTGCCAGCTCATCCATGCTATTTTTGTCTTTGGGGGTGTAATCGCCCACATACAGGTTGGTGCTGTAAGTAAGGCCGGTGGACGGTACATTTTTGGTATATACACGCGCAACCAGCTCGCCGGAAGCCAGCCGTTTGCGGGCAGAGAGCTGATCCGTCAGGGACAGATATTCGCTGCCGCCGTCCAGTGCAGGCAGCGTGCAGTCATCGGCAGCCGAGGGCTGACGGCTTACTACCAGAACGCGCTTGTTCTGAATCTTAATGGAAAGATCTACGAACAGTTTGCACCAAGGGCAGAGATCATCCTTCAGGTTGGTGCTGGTGCCACACACCTTGCATTCCCGGCCATCCGGGTAAGCGGCGGTGCTGTTCAGCAGCCGCAGATCCTCTGCGGTATAGCGGTGGAATTTGTGCTGCTCCAGCAGACGGTTCACCCGGCGGAACAGCTCTTTGTAGGGGCTTTTTTCAGCCGGGGTATTGGTCAGGTCGTTGCCGGAGCAGGGCGTCCATGCATTGGCCAGAAACAGCTGGGTGCCGAACTGCTGCTGCAGCCAGCGGTTGAACTGCCGGTTCCACCGGGTCAGGGCATCGGCCACAGCGGCAGTGTTGGGCAGCAGCACATAGCAGTGCCCGCCGCCGCTGTAGATCAGGTTGGCGCGGGACACGCCGCACCCGACCAGAAGCTCGTCCAGATAGTGCTCCATGAGCAGTTCCAGAAAGAATGATCGGCTGCGCAGGGAGCGCAGGGCGTTTTCGGTATGGATGGTATAAAGGAACTTCTGAATGCGGGAAAAATCGGCGGTGTAAAGCAGAAAGGCGTCCTTCTGGCAAAAATCCTTCTCCTGCTCAAAAAGCGCCTTGCGCAGGTCGGTGATGTTGTTTGCCTGCACATATTCGCTGATGCACGCCGCAATGGCTGCGGTGGTCTTGGCGTGGTCGAACAGAGAAACATCCGGGCTTTCGCCGGTAAAGGTGCTGGACGGAAAACAGCTGAACTGCGTTTCCAGCAGACCCAGCAGCGAGTTGATCCACTCCGGCTGCGGCTGCAGATCCGGCAGACACTCCTTCAACTTGCGTACAGCATCTGCATAGACGGAAGCGGAAAGCGGCTGCTGCTGCCGTGGCAGCTTCAGGCTGCCGTCCTGCGGCTGCGCAGGCATCATCCAGCCGGGGTGGGAACCGTTCAGGTGGGTGAACACCGAGTCCAGCGGAAGATCTTGCCGGAAGGAACTGCTTTCGCCTTCGACCTCCCGGCGGTCTGCGGCGGCAGAAAGATCATCTGCCAGATAAACGATATAGGCCGGGGAATCGGCTGGCAGCGCCTTTGCTGCACCGCGCAGCGCGGCGGCGTGGTGGTAGCGCACACAGTCCAGCGCCGGTGCCCAGCCTGCGCCGGGCAAAACGCAGTGTAAAAACTGGTAGCCCTGTTCACTGTGGCTGCCGCGCTGCCCACCGGCACGGTACACCGCTTTGCCGGTGTCGTGCAGCAGCCCGCCATAGGTGGACTGCAGGGTGAGAACGTTCAAAATACCATCTCCTTTACGAGTTGTGGAAGAATTGCACAATAAACGGAAAGTGTATTTGTCGATTTTGTAAGAGATGCTTGGAATTGGCTTTATTATAACACATTTCGCCGCTATGCAAAAGCCGCAGCAGAGAAAATATCACAGCAGCTGCAATCGTTCCGTTCATAGAGGAACAGCCCACGGAAAACAAGAAGTTAAGGTTTGCAAAAGAAAAACTCCGCATCTTTTTTGATGCGGAGTTTTTTGTCCCCTTACGGGGATGGTACAATCTGGAACGAATTTTTCCGTGACGAGAACGTGTTTTCGCCCCCTTACGGGGATGGTACGAAATCTGGCAAAAAGGCAAGGTGATAGTATGGGTTTTCGCCCCTTTATGGAGATGGTACTGGAACACTGGATTTCTGGCACTATGCAGACAAGTTTTCGCCCCCTTACGGGGAAGCTGGCGCGCAGCGCCTGAGAGGGTTTTGCAGGGATAAGTTGAAATCTGCATTGCAAGGACTTGACCGACAGCAGATGACGTTTCCGTCCCCTTGCGGGGAGAAGTTGTAATGAAGAAAAAGTGAACGCATACCGCGAAAACAAGCGGTTTCCGTCCCCTCACGGGGGTAAGTTGAAATGTCTGATAATGGCAACTGGCAAGAGGTTTTACTGGAGTTTCCGTCCCCTCGCGGGGAGAACCCTCTCAGTCACGGCTTACGCCGTGCCAGCTCCCCCGAAAGGGGGAGCTTTTGCAGCTGCCGTTACCCTGTACTAAGCTCTCCCTTCGGGAGAGCTGGCGCGCAGCGCCTGAGAGGGTTTTACGGGGATAAGTTGAAATCTGCTGGAATACTACAAAATCACCAACGTGGACTCGTCTTCGTCCCCTTGCGGGGATAAGTTGAAATAGACAAGTGGCGCACCTTTAGTGCAGACTTTGAGTTTCCGTCCCCTTGCGGGGATAAGTTGAAATGGGCTTTCTTTATATTTGATGAGCAGCGCGTTGTGCTTTCGTCCCCTCAGGGGGATAAGTTGAAATGATGAAGTCCGTCTGTCCTATGTCCAAATCAAATTTTCGTCCCCTTGCGGGGATAAATTGCGATGCAACACCTGCACATACATCCACCTCGTTGCCGAGTTTCCGTCCCCTTACGGGGCAGCCCCATTATACCACGGCAGTAGAACAATTGAAATCCCTTTTCAGGGCGAGCCATAGCGGCGGAAGCCGGCAAAGGCGAAGATGCTGCGTGCCGTCCGGGTAGGTGGTTTCCTGGCTCTTGCGGCGGGAACAGGCGGCCAGCGTGGGGATGCCCGCGGCTTCCAGACGCTGGACTACCCGGTACACAAAGGTGCACTCGCCCTGACAGAGCACGGCGTCCGGGCTAAGGTGCAGGATGTGGTCGGCATATACCGTGGCAAGGGAGTCCAGCACGGCCTCGTTGGTGGCGGGGTCGATGGCAGGGAAGGCAAGGTCTATCACCTTGCCGTAGACCTGTGCCGCAGCCTTTTGCTCGGCGCTCCACAGGGCAGAAGGATGATTGGTAAAATTGATGAGCATAGGGCATTCCTCCTTGACATTGCAAAGAGAAAAAGCCCATGGAATGCGGATAGTTAAGTAGGAAACTTGAAATTACTTTTCTTGCTTTGGTTTGCCCCCTTACGGGGATTGTACCTTATGTACCAAATTCTACCATGCGCCAGCGGAGTTTTCATCCCTTTACGGGGGTTGTACAGCGTGGCATGACAGTTACAAGGACATTTTTAAGTTTTCGCCCCCTTACGGGGATGGTAACAGTTCCAACCTGAGCAGTGACGACCTGAGTGGGTTATCGCCCCCTTACGGGGATAGTATCATCTACCTGCTGACGAACCCACACACCAACATGTTTTCGCCCCCTTACGGGGATTGTACCATGGACTTCTACTACTGGGGTATCGTCAACCTGTTTTTGCCCCCTTACGGGGATTGTACCAATATTCCGTATTTTGCCCTGAGAGGCATTTTGCTTTCGCCCCCTTACGGGAATTGTACCCTAAATATATCACAAAACACCGCAAAACTGAAGAGCCGGATGGCTAGAAAATATTCACTTTATTGCAATGATGTGCTCTTGCGCTGAAAGGAACGGTCATAAATTCATTCGGCCTGCCTTGTGCGCGGGGTGGTTTCATGGTATGATGCAGATAATGGATCTTATAAAAAGGAGTGTTGCCCTGTGCTAAAGACTTATATCACCACCGTACCTTTGCAGGGAAAGCTGGACCCCATGCTGTACCAGCGGGAGCGGGCAGATGCGCCCACAGCCACCTGCTTTCCCATCGTGCAGGTGATGCGGGATACCCTTGAACCCGGGGACACGGTGCAGCTGCTGGCCATCCGGCAGGAAAATGCCGATACCGCCCGCAACTATCAGCGCCTGCTGGAAGAGCTGGCGCAGCTGGGCATTGCAGAAAATCAGGTGCACCAGCTCCACCTGCCCGAGGATCAGCGCCCGGAAACGCTGATCGGTCTGTGCCGAGATCTGGTGGATGCTCTGCCGCAGGTCACCCGGGTGTATGCCTGCATCACCTATGGCTCCAAGAGCATCCCGGTGGTCACGCTGACGGCATTGACCTGCGCCGAAGCTACCCATACGGAGCTGGAAGTAGGCGGCGTGTATTATGGCGAGGTCAAGCGGGAAAACGGGCAGGTGCTCAGCGCGCGGCTTTACGATATGGCGGCACTGTATCAGCTTGCCGGGCTGGTAGGTACCATGCGTGACAGCAAGACCGCCGAACAAGTGTTCCATCAGCTGATCTGGATGAACGAGCGCCGGGAGGACTAAGCAGCGATGAATGATGTGAAAACATGGGCGGACATTGACGCTTCGCCGCTGCTGCAGCTGCCGCCGGAACAGCGCAAAAAACTGCACGATGCCAATGATGAACGGTTCCGCACGTTCTGGGCGGAATGCTTTCTGACCGCACAGGCTCCCGGAAGGGGAGAGGATGCATGGAACAGCGTGGATTTCTGCGATGCGTTTCTGGATGCGTTTGATCTTTGGGAACCGAAACCCGGGCAGACCTTCAGTATGTATCTGCGCACCGCTGTCCGTCATGCACAGGCACACGACCAGCAGCAGGAAGAAATGGCAGTGACAGGCTTCGGACGCGAGACGAACCGCAAGATCAAAAAAGCGCTGGAGTACATGGAAAAGAACGGGATTACAGAGAGTATGCTCTGTCGTGACCCGGAAAAAGAACAGGTGATCGCCGATATTGTCGGGGTGGGTGTAAAGACCCTGCGGGAAGCACTGCGCAATAAGCAGTCGGTACTCAGTCTGGACGACACTGGCGGAGAGGATTCGGCGCTGGGTGACCGAGTGGTTTCCCAAGAAAAAAGCGTGGAAGAGCAGGCGGAGCAGAGCAGTGAAATGCTGGCATGGCTGCACCGCGGCATAGGGCTGATGAACCTGCAGCAGAAGGAAAAATACGGCAAGACAGCTGGCCCGTTGTGGAGCAGCGTGCTGATGGGCTTTCTGCGCAACAATGACGCGCTGGACCCGGCAGAGGATGCGCCCGCGCGGCTGGCAAACTGCGATGATCTGCGTCCGCTGGAACAGGACAACTGTCTGTGGGATATCCTGCTGCTGCACCGGTATGTGGAATTTACAGTTCAGCCGCCCTATGCACCCAAGGCGCTGGAATGCGCTGCCGTCCATGCGCTGCTGGAGCCGGGACGCAACCCGGCACAGGATAAAACCGTGGCAGAGTTTCTCGGCGTGAGCAAAGCGGCTGTATCGCAGCGGCGCAAAACATGGCAGCAGAAACTGATGCAGATGCAGGCGGAACAGGAGGAGGTATAAGATGGAACGCAGTGTATTGCTTTTATATATGAGCCCCTTCGGCAAAAATCCGAACATTCATACCCAGACCAATGAAGCGGCAGTTTTGGAGCTGAAAAAGCACAAGGAAGGGCCGGATTGCATTCTGGCGCTGTGCAGTGAGCTGGTGCGCACCAGCCCTACCGTGCATCTGCCGGACGGGAAAACCTGCACCACCGTGGAGTATTTCCGGGATGTATTCCTGCCTTCGGCGGGCATTCCGGCAGAGCGGCTTGTGGTGATCCCGGTGCCGGACAGCATGGACGACAAGGCGCAGTTCCGGGCTATCTCTCTGCTGCTGGGAAAAATTGAAGCGGAAGATACCCTTTCTATCGACCTTTCCGGCGGCATGCGGGACACGGCGATGCTTCTGGTAACGGCAGCGCGCTGTATGCGCGACCTGCGCAGTGTGGAGACCCGCAGGGTGATCTACTCTGAACTGCTTTCGGATGGTACTTCCCGCATCCATGACAGCAGTCAGCTGTACAGCCTGTTCGACCTCATCACGGCCATGGACGAGTTCTTTTCCACCGGCACTGCACAGAAGCTGAAAGGCTACCTGTGGAGCGAGGGTGAGAGCGACCCGGCTCTGCACACCCTGCTGGCCCGGATCAACCAGTTCTCGGATGATCTGGCGCTGTGCCGGGTGCAGGCGCTGAATGAAGACCTGAGCCAGATCGCGCAGGCACTGCAGGCGCCGCCCAAAGAAAGCAAAAATCTGACCAGCCTGTTCTTCCGGCTGCTGAAAGACCGCTTCCGCACAGAATTTGAAGGTCTGCTGGCTTCCCCCAAAAACAATCTTCCTGCGCTGGTAAGCTGGTGTGCAGAACACAGGATGTATCAGCAGGCACTGACATTGCTGTGCGAGCAGATGCCGGCCTATGTCTGCCGTCATCTTTTTGTGCAGCCCACAGAAACCGGCTGGGCATATCTGGCGGCACAAAATCAGAATAAGGGCAAGGCGTGGGTGTACCCGCTGTTCCACTTCCATTTCTGCCGGTTGACTTTGATGCAAAAGGAGTATCCCTATACAACGGATCTGCGCCTGACCCACAGCAAGGACGATGCAGAGGGCAATATGCTGTTTGGTGTGGCGAATTCCAAAGAAATGCACGCCTATATGGATACCGTTCTCGCTTCCGGTCAGCTGGTGATCGACCCGGAGGTCCGGTGGCAGATCGAGGATGCGGCACTGTTCTACCAGCGCGTGATGCAGTACCGCAACCAGATCAACCATGCCAGTGATACGGCTTTTGGTCTGCAGAGCGACCGTATTCTTCCGTTGGACACGGCCCATATTGAGCAGACCTTGCAGGATGTGGCCGATTATCTGCAAGAGATCCGCCCCATGAAGCCGGATGTTCCGCAAGGCGTCAAGGCGCTGCCTGTCACAAAGACGATCCCGGCAGGCGCAGCGCCCAACCTGTAAAATAGAATATAAGAAAAGGCAAAGCACCTCCGCTGCTGGCAAACGCCAGTGGCAGAGGTGCTTTTTTGTCCCCTTGCGGGGGTAAATTGCAATATCAACATCGAGACTGCCAAGGAGCTGAAAGTCCGGTTTCCGTCCCCTTGCGGGGATAAATTGCAACGCGTGAACGTTGGCGGGAATGTGTTCGAGTTTGAGTTTTCGTCCCCTTACGGGGATAAATTGCAATTATGTCAAAATCTGGAACGAGTTTTTCAGAGACCAGTTTCCGTCCCCTTGCGGAGTATAATTTTACTATACCACACATTGAGTCAAAAGAAAAGAACCATCCACAGGAGAAGCGCGAATGGAGCAGAAAAGATAAGCCATAAAGATCACCTCGATTCGGCAGAAGGAGCGTCAAAGCCCTGAATGGGCAGGCCGAGAAAGTATTCCTCGATGCGGTCCCAGAGCTGCTCGCTGGAAAAGCCGCTGGTGAACAGCCAGCTCATCAGCCGCACAGCATCGGTGTGACGCTGGGCAATGCGCTCCAGCAGGTGGTTGCGGTAAAAGCCGCGGTCAGCCAGTTCCAGGGTCTGGGTCTGGTTGATATAGAGGTACAGGCGGCTGTTGGAGCCGCCCAGCAGGGCAAAGTGGAGCAGATCCAGCTCTTCCAGCACACCCAGAGCCGGGGTCAGACGCTCGCTGCTTTGTGCGGAATCGTTCACCGGTAGATAGCGGCAGGTCTCGCCGCTGTGCAGAACAGCAAAACTCTGCTCCAGCCAGTGGAAAAACTCGCTGATGAAGGGGTCCACGACGCTGTACTCTGCGCCTTTCTGCGTGGTGCCGCGGCGCAGCACACGGGTGCGCTGCAGGCGGGACGAATGCTGCTGCCAGGACTGCACAGCCGCCAGCACTACGCGCACTGCACTGGTGGCACGGGTGCTGCTCAGACCCGTGGTCTGCGCCAGCCGGGTGGCGGCATCCCGGTCGTAGAGATACTGACCGCGGCGGGCAGCCTCGAAGAAGATCTCCTTCAGGGCGCGCAGCAGAACGGAAAAACGGGCATCCGCATTGGCGTGCCACGCCAGCGTCAGCTGCATGGCGGGGGTCAGGTGCAGCTGGGCATTCAGCGGCAGCTTGTCGCTGTGAGTATACAACAAATACTTGAACTGCGGGAAGGAAAAATCGTTCTGCCAGCGGCTGCTCCACAGGCGGGCAAGGTCTACGTCGTAGACCCCGGCAGCCTCATCCTGCAGGGCGGCAGCACCGGTACAGATGCGGTTGACTGCGGCGGCATCGGCGCTGTTGAGCAGGAAATACCCGTGGGTGAACAGAGGAGAGGGCCGCATGATGAAGGGCGCATAGCCGCGTGCTTCGCTGTCCTTCTGGATCAGCAGCATGGCGGTCTTGACCTTGGCCAGCGGGTCCTGCTGGTGCTCGCCGTTAGGGCTGGCAAAGATGTAGGCAAAGCTCTCGGCATCCACCAGAAGCTCGTTGCGGTGCTTGGTGGCAGTGGCCGGCTGGCTGGCGCGGTGCTGGCGGTACAGCTGCAGCACCTTGCGCATCACCTGCACCAGCTGCCAGGGCTGAATGCTGGAAAGGCCGTGCAGGCGGTTGATGTGCTTGAAGTCGTTGGCCATGTGCTCGTACACGGCACGGCCATGGATCTCCGGGTCACGGGCGGCGCGGCCGATCTCCTGCGTGTAATCACACAGGTTGCCGGTGGGGGCAAAGTGCAGCACAAGGGCAATGTCCGGGATGTCGATGCCCATGCCAAAGGCCTTGGTGGCCAGCATGATCCGGCGCTTGCCGCTGCGGAAATCCTCCAGATTCTCCGCTTTGGCCTCGCCGGAAAGCTGCGCGTGGTAGCGGGTCACAGCCTTGCCCAGCCGCTGTGCAAGGCAATGAGTGTAGAAGCGCTCCAGCAGACTGACGGTGGGAAAGTAGATCAGGGTCTTCTGCCCCTGCTCCAGTGCGGTGGTGATCTGTCCGGTCAGAGCCTGGAACTTGTCCAGCTCGTACTCCCGGCGGCCGGTCACGCGGGGCACCTCCCGGATGCACAGCTCGATGTTGCGGCGGCGCACGCAGCCCAGATAAACGATGGGGTCCGGCGACATGTGCAGGCTGCGCAGGGTCTCGCGGTACATGTCCTCCTCGCCGCCATAGGTGGCCGTGGCCGTAAAGGTGGCGGTGACAAAGGCATGCTGGTGCGGACCGTTCAGCTGCTGTTTGCGCAGCTTGTTCACGTAGTCACCCAGAAACCAGTAGTCCGGGCGGAACTGCTTGCCCCAAGTGGTCACAATATGGGCCTCGTCCACGATCAGCAGGCCGATGGCACGGTCACCGATCAGGTCGGAGATATCGCTGCGGCTCAGCAAGGACTCCGGCGAAAGATACAGGATGTCGCAGCGGCCTTCCTGCACCTCCTGCGCAATGGTCTTTTTGACCATGGGCGGGATGTCGGAGTTGATGGTGCGGGCCTTGGCGTAGCGGTGCTTCTCCATGCCCTGCACCTGATCGTTCATCAGGCCGATCAGCGGCGAGATCACCAGCGTGACCATCCCGTACTTCTCGGCCAGATCAATGGCCGGGATCTGGAACATCACGCTCTTGCCCGCACCGGTAGATGCGGTAACGAACAGGTCGCGGTAAATCTGCCCTGCACGGCAAAGCTCTGCCTACTGGATGAGGTCATCGATGATGTCCTCCTGGGTGATGGTGCGCAGCTTCTTCTCGCCGCGATGCAGAGCGTCCAGGTCGTAGACATCCAGCGGGAGAAAATCCGGGTAACCCCAGTGCTGCTGCAGAAGGGTGCGCGCCTCCGGGCAGACGGGGCGCTCTGGCTGCATCGTCTGCGCATGCGCTCTGGAAAGCTGACCGGGAAAAGCGCCAGCCAGCGCCGCAAGGCTGGCGGCAAGACCAGCTTCATCGCCGATGAAGCTGTCGGCTGAAACGCAGAGCGTTTTGCCGCGGCACAGCTGCTGCACGAGACAGAAATAATCGGCTTCCCCGGTAAGCGCAAAGGCAGAGCTGCTGGCGGCGGTTTCGGGAACCGTATGCGGTGCTGCACCAAACGATACGCGCTCGACCTGCGGGTACTGACGCAGAAGAGCGTCCAAAGGAATGCAGCAGGCGATGCCTTCCTCCGTATGCAGCAGGTTGGAGTAGACCCGCAGGCAGGGCTCAATGCCGGGCAGCGGAGCATCCTGCGGCGTTTCCGGGTCAAAGTGGCTCAGAAGGCCGGACTGCATCTCCGGCGTAAGCGTCACAGACACAGGGAGCAGCGTGCGGTAGCAGGTGTTCTGCACCAGAATGATGTGCGGGAACTCCTGCGCAAGGGTATCGGCATGCAGGGCAAACTCCTCTGCGGTGATCACACAGGGGTTCTGCTGCAGCAGACTGCTCAGGTAGCGGGACAGGCGCTGCTGCAGCAAAGCATCCAGAGAAGGACGCGGAAGACCGGCGTCCTCCGAAGAAAAACCCCACAAGACAAACAGAGTATCCTCAGCAGCATGGGCGAAAAGATAAGAACAAAGCAATGTATTCATGGCAAAATCCTCCATCAGGTCAAAAAATCAGGCAGCAAAAAGGGTGGATGAGGAGCGGCGCTTCAGCATCTCCCGCAGGTGGCGCTCGGCACGCACCTGAATCTGGCGGATACGTTCCCGCGTGACGCCCAGCTGCGCACCGATCTCGTCCAGTGTACGGCAGCGGTCATCCGGGATACCGTAGCGCAGCCGGAGAACAGTGGACTCGCGTTCGGGAAGCTGAGAAAGAAGCAACCGGACTTCCTGAACGGTCTCGTTCTCGCTCACAGTGTCCACAGGATCGGGGCTGACGTCATCCGCCAGAAGCTCCGCAAGCTCGGTGTCGTGGCTCTCGCCGACCATAAGGTTCAGGCTGGTAACGTTGAGGTAAACGAGCATGTCGCTCAGGTAGCGGCGCGCCTGCTCCACCGTGCAGGGGTGACCGCTGCCGGTTTCAGCCTCGGCAATGGCACGCCAGAGATCCGGACCATCCAGCTGCATGCAGGTGGTGCAGACGACACGCACCCGGCAGAGCGTGTCAAAATAGTGTACCGGGATGCGTACCGTAAGGCCGGTATTGATGGCTTCGCGCAGGATGGACTGGCGAATCCAGTAGGCGGCGTAGGTCAGGAAGCTGTAGCCCTGCAGCGCATCGAACCGCTGGACCGCAGTAAACAGTCCCAGAATGCCGTTCTGGAAGTTGTCCTCCTCGGTCAGGCAGCTATGGGCGAGCAGTTGCGGAACTCTGCGGGCCATCAGGTGGACAAAACCGGCGGTCTTGCGCACGAGGATATCCTTGGCGCTCTCATCACCCTGCTGTGCCAATACGCAGAGCTGCTCGTTGGTCATAGACCAAAGCTGCTTGGAGGTAAAGTCGCTGCGGCAGAAAGAAGTGGCCTTTCTGCTGCTGGGTATAGCGGCGCTGGTATCCACTAGGATGCCGAGCCCCGCCAGCTCGGCCAGCAGATGCTCCTGTTCCTGCTGAGAACAGGAACCAAACAGCGCATCAAAGCCTTGCGCAGACAGGTGATTGCCGTTCGTCAGCATCGGGCGTACACGATTCAAAACTGCATTATAATCCATGGTAAAACCCCGCTTTCACTTCCAACTGTAAGTGTCTTCGCTTAGTAGAAGCCCATGGATGCAGTAGAGTTAAGTCTTTTGAGAAAAAATTTATGGTTATTTTTTGGAAACGTCAGTCAAATAAAAAATCAATGAGTTCTCTTATAAAGGTATAGAATTAAGCAGCAAGGACAGAAAACCTTGCCAAAGAAACAAACTATACAGAGCTTTTTGCGTATGATATAATAAAATTATAAATCTTAATTGGGAATATCGTTTTAGGAGGCCACCATGGAGCCAATGAAAGCAACCAGTGTCAACAGCCGTGCGGAGGAGCTGTTTGTGCAGCTTTTCTGTGAGGCTTTTGGCCCGGAAAAGACCGAAAATTTGCAGGTCCAGTACCCCTGCGTGGACATCTATGGTCGGCACCGCTATATCGATTTTGCGCTGGAATCGCCTGAATCCAAAATTGCAATCGAGATTGACGGTGAGACCTACCACAACCCTAGCAAGGTGTCCGAAAACAAATACGCTGATGACCTCCTGAAACAGAACAGCCTGATCTATGACAACTGGAAAGTCTACCGTTGGATCTACAGCTAGCTGGAAAAGCAGCCGGAAAAGGTCAAGGATGAGCTGATCACGTTTCTGGGCACCAGCCCCATGTTCAAGGCATTTGAAGCCGATCTGCCGGTTCAGATGGGGCAGACTATCGAGCTTCGGGACTACCAGCAGGAGGCCGCCGAGAACCTGCAGAAAATGCGAGAGGACGGCAAGACCATTGCTCTGCTGTACCATGCGACCGGCGTTGGAAAAACCATCACGGCAGCAACGGATGCCAAGGCCGTGGGCGGACGCACGCTGTTTCTGGTCAATGCCCTGAAACTGGCATCGCAGGCAAAAGAAACCTTTGCTAAGGTCTGGCCGGAAGCGACTTTGGGAGAGTACACCGGAAGTCAGAAGGATATGACCCAGACGGTTATTTTTGCAACGGTACAGAGCATTTCCAAAGATCTGGAAAAGTTCTCGCCTACGGATTTTGACTACCTGATCGTGGACGAATGTCACCATGCGGCAGCCAACACCTATCAGAAGATTTTCACCTACTTCCACCCGAAGTTCATTCTGGGCCTGACCGCCACTCCGGAACGCAGCGATGGCGAAGATATGCTGGAGCTGTTCCAGAACGTTGCCCACAAAATGGATCTCAAAACTGCTGTAGAGCGTGGCGTACTGGTGCCGATTCGCTGCATCCGGGTCAAAACCAACATTGATCTAACCGATGTGCGAATCAATGGTATCAAATACAACTCGCAGGATCTGGAAAGTAAGCTGTTCATTCCGGAGCGCAATCAGTTGATTGTTGATACCTATCTGAAGTACGTGAATGGCAAGAAGACTGTGATTTTTTGCGCAAGTGTAGATCATGCGGCGGAGATTGCGAAGCTGCTGCGCGACAATGGGGTGAAAGCAGAGGCTGTTTCCGGGCGTGACCGGGTAGAAATCCGGGATAAGATCCTGAAAGATTACGAAACCGGTTCGACGAATGTTCTTTGTGCCTGTGACTTGCTGAATGAGGGCTGGGATAGTCCTCATACCACAGTGCTGTTCATGGCACGACCCACAATGTCTAAAACAATCTATATGCAGCAGCTTGGGCGAGGCACCCGCCGCTGTCCGGGAAAAGATGACCTGCTGGTGATTGATTTTGTAGACAACGCCAATATGTTCAATATGCCATACAGTCTGCATCGGGTGCTGGATATTTCAAAATATCAGCCCATGGCCTATGTACTGGCCCCGGAGAACAAGCGGAAGCTGGATCAGGACATGCTGTTCAAGGGAGAAAAGCCGGAAGCGTGGCTGGATGTGCCGATTGATGTAGACGACTACGAAATCATCGACTTGTTCAATTGGCAGAACAGCGTCAAGGATATGATCTCGCAGATTGAGTTTGTTCGGATGGTAGATGTGCAATCCGAAACGGTAGATCGTTATATCAAGGATGGAAAAATCAAGCCGGATCTTTCTGTCCCGTTTGGCGACAAGCGGATGTTCCACTATTTCCGCGAGGAAAGTGTCCGAAACATTGCCAAGCAGTACGGCTGGGATCTCATCACGCCGCAGAATATGGCAGATAAGTTTATGAAATTCATTGAAACAATGGATATGAGCTTTTCCTATAAGCCGGTCCTGCTCAAAGCAATTTATGAGTACATGGACAGCAATGGCAGAGTTGCCCTGCCGGATGTGGTGGATTACTTCATTGACTTTTATGAAGACCGCAAGGTGCATGGGATGATTGCGGAAAAGCCCAACAGTATCTACCAAAAGGGTGGCTACACTAAGAAGGATGTGGAGAAGAACATTCTGTCCAATCCGTTCAAGCGTTTTGAAGACATGCGCTTTCTGATGCGCTGCAAAGATGTAGAGATCGTTGAAGTGAATCCCATCATCTTCCGCAAGCTCACACGGGAAGATTGGTTGCATATTGTGGATGTCTGCGATAAGAGCCTTGAAAAATATTATTTGCGGCTCAAAAAATGATATGAACTTCGATAATTGACTGCGGGTGACGTGCATGATGAAAATAGTGAGAAATATGATCCGGTGTAAAAAGTGCAGGGACGTTATTGAAAGCTGCACTGTACATGATTTCAAATTTTGTTCTTGCGGATCGTGTGCAGTCGATGGCGGGCATGAGTATCTCCGTAGGTGTGGAAACCCGGAAGACTGGGAAGAATTATCTGAAACGCAAAGTGTAGATGATTGAAAATTAAGCTGAACACGATCTTTGAAGCAGAAGTTCAGCGGCGAGCAAAAGCTCTTGACCCTTAATAAAGAGGCCAAGAGCTTTTTACATCTTGTTTGGGAACATAAAAGAAGGTACAATGGTAATGCAACTGTGAAAGACCAATTTGGGCTTATAAAATAAAAAACTGCTTTGGAAGTGTTTGGATTTGTATGACATAGATGTACCTTAAAAGTGCCGTTTGTATAGGACCACTTTATTCTTTGAATTATCACTACACTTTTCCGCTTATATTAAAGAATGTAAGCCGGTAATACTTGACGTATGATATAACGTTTGCTACAATAAAATTGATGACAAATGTTATACTTGCGGGAGGTGTCCAATGAACACTGTCTTTGAGATTCGTTCAGC